>JGI24020J35080_1000392_pt1 | contig 38281 bp, 45 predicted proteins | sample Deesub1362A_J573_FD_35080 | JGI IMG/M metagenome (IMG submission 35080) | reverse complement strand
TCTTTCCTGAACATCTTGTAGCGATAGCTTGGCCATTCCAAATGATATACAGCTTGTCCAACATGATCGCTCGTTAACAATCATGCTATCGCCTCCTGGGTGGGGATCTGGAGCGCGCTTGCGCGGAGCAAAAAGCCCCACCCAGTCCCAATTTATCAGAAAAGAGAAAAAGGTTTAGGTTTCCTAACGCAATTCATCCCACAATCTAAAGATTGGGGATTTCTTACCGACTATTCGATTAAAAGTACTTAAAATAAGCAAAATTTAAGTACTTAAAAGTTATCCATTGATTATGGAGAATATAGTCGAGGTGGGTGTGGGAGAAGTCAAATTAGAATCGGAGAATCCTATAATAGCATTACCAAAGGAAACAGAGCTCATCATACGTGCTTTCTGGGGAAGTCCAAATAGATGCAGAGTGCTTTACGACAGACGTGGAGACGTAATCTACATTGTTCCAGAAAAAGAGAACCAGCCTACGGAGCACATTTCCAACATTGGTACAATAAGGGTCACGGCAGTAAATATACGATTGACTTTACATGAAGCAATTGCTGTAGTCATCCACGCCAATGACAACAAACCGATGAGACCAAGTGATATTTTGAGAAAAATCAAGCTCTACAATTTGTACAAGAAGAGAGACGGAAATTATCCCGGGATTCATCAAATTCATGCGAGGATTCACAATTACTCCGAACTCTTCAAGAAGGCTGAGAACGGTATTACTTTAACGGAAAAAGGCTTAGAAGTGGCAAAAAAGGCAGTAGAAAAATTAGGCGTTCCTGCGATAATAATTGAGTGACATTAGGGCTTTATCCCTAGCTGCATGCGGTTTTTGTTGGGGATTATCACGTTACGGTTATCAGTCAGAATTTCATCCGGGATTCTGTACCCGGCAAATCCTTTCTTCAATACTTTGATGGTGTTCTCAGTCGTCGCCTCGTCAAAGACTCCATAGCACTTCATCCAACGACTTGCGCCGTCCATGAAAGCAATTACCCACTTCTCCTCGCCATTGAGATTAAGCAGTTTCCAATCACCTTGCCATAGTGACATGGAACGCTCTCTTTCATAGCGAACCCACTTCCTCTGCCTTTTCTTCTTCATGTTTTCCTCCACCGTGTTTTAGCATAACTTTGTAGATGGTGTTGTGGGGGGTGTGAATGCCATGAACTTCTTCTATCTTTTTTTCAAGGTGTACTGGGCCTAAGTTGAATTGTTTGTAGGTTTCAAGGATGATCGCTTCTGTTTCCTCATCTATTTCTTTTGGTTTTCTTCCAGGCTTTTGAAGGAAGGGAATTCCACCTGTTTCCATGAACATATTGATGATCTGGTAGATTATCTTCCTTGTAACCTGGAAAAATTCAGCTATCATTCTTACCGGTTTTCCGTTGAGCCATTGCTTCACTATTCTCGGCATGTCTTTGTTTGTCAGCGTCCTCACATGGCAGTTTTGTTGGGGTGTATTTAGGGATACTACAGTCGCTGTTTCCTTATGATATTACTAAAATATCTTCCGAAATCGAATCGATATTTTTGCACCCACAAATTGCCATTGTTCTTCTTAATTCTTCATTTATGATGCTAAATATAGAGACAATTCCGTCTTTTCCGTCAGCAGCTAGTCCGATCATTGTTATTATACCCATTAAGACGCCATTTGCACCAAGTGCCAGTCCTTTTAAAACATCTGTCCCCCTCCTGAAACCACTATCTACCAAGACTGTGATTCCTGTTCCTGTCACTTCTTTAACTATACTTGGCAAAACTTCCAACGGATGTGCAGCATAATCTAAAACTGCAGCACCATGATTAGACACCACTATTGCATCAGCAAAGTCTGATGCCTTTTTTGCATCGCTCTCACTTAAAATCCCTTTGACGATGAACGGGACTTTTAGTGTAGAAGCTATTTCCTCTAATTCCTTTACTTTTTTAGATCCGACAACCTTATCGAGAGTGGATTTGTCGCCAGTTTTTCCTCCGTAGAAAAAGTCAATATCGATTCCAGCTGCTACTACTCCCGTTTCTTCCGCAAATGATAGCTCATCAATTATTTTTTCTGTATCTTTATATGGTTTGGATATTTTAACAACTTTAGCCCCAGTATTAACCATCTCGAATAACTGAGTTTTACTTCCCATCCCCATCCAAGCCAATGAACCGACTTCTTTCATTGCCTCTGCAACCATTTTCAGAGGTTCTGGGGCTAAATTGGCCATACCACTCATTGCACCACTCATTATTGGCATATCTAGTTTTTGACCAAACAATGTGATGCTAGTGTCGATCTCAGAAAAATCTTCTATATCTTCCAGTAGTCTCATCTTCAGTCTTATCCTTTCAAAGTACTTCCTATTAAATACTGCTGTGTATCCACTTTCAGTACCACCAGGCTCACCAAGAAATCTTTTAATCCTATCTATTTCGTTGCATACTTTTAACTTTTCCAACCCTTTTTGAACTAGTTCATTGTAACCACAGTGTTCAGCACTTCTCATTCACGTTACCCCCTTTTAGTGGTCTTGGAACTCATATTTTGATATGAGCAAGGAAAAAATTAAAAATTACTCTTCGCGCCACATATATGTCACAAGGATTACAAATAACGTTTCTATGAACAGTGCAAATATGGTTACCCACGTCCAAATCGGGAGATTCAACGCTGAGCGCGCATTCCAACTCTCCGGAGCATACCATGGGACCATTATAGCAAGAACTACTGCGAGGCCTATCCAGAAAGTTTTTGTTTGAATTGGAAGTGTATACTTTACTTCACTCATTTCACTCTTTTCTATAACTTCCACTGCTGTATATTTGAGGATTTCTCTAGCCCTCTCAGTTTCCTCATCTTCTCCGGTAATGTAGCTCCCAACTAGTACAATTAAAGAATTTATTGTAAATCCTATTATACCTGCATGGATCCCGTATACTTTAGAATGTCCTGTTAAGGTAAGGATAACTGCTATGATTCCTCCAACAAGCATTCCTGCTATAATCGGATTTTTCTTTACCCTATGTAAATACAAACCAAAAATCAAAGCTGGGGTAGCTTGGAGTAACAGTTCGAATTTTATTTCTGTCCAGCGCCATATTGTAAGGGTAGGAGTAAAAGTTATCACAAGGGCTAGTACTATCAGAACCCCCATGAATAGCCTACTTACGTTTATAACCTTTTCATCTGGAGCCTCTGGATCGATAAATCTCTTGTATAAATCTTTTGATAGTACCATTGAGAGCACCATCACTGTGGCTGCTGCTGTTGACAAAGTTGCCATGACTACTCCAAGTGCTATGAAAGAAGATATTGTACTCCCATATGAGTGGGAAAGAGTTACTGCACCCATTAGATAAGGAACAAGTTTGTCGGATTGTAGTTTTGTAAGGTTTGGAAATATTCCGCTACCAAACATTCCAACAAGCCATAAGCTGAACGCTGCAAAGAGGAAGATGGGGGCCTTGATCCTGAAAGCTATCTTAAGATTCTCTATATCACGTACACCGAGATAGTATTGGAGTATGTGGACATACGTAGGCAGACCAAGGAATACCAATATTATGGTGCTATACCAAGTAACCATGACGGTTGAAGAGGGTAGCATTAACTTCTTAGGAGCTACCTGCCATACAGTTTCTATGCTTGGACCAAATCCGCCTAACAATCCTATAAGAGCGAGCATCATGCTTAGCGAAAATATCATCATGGCTCCTTGGACAGCTGCAGCTAACGCAGTAGCTCTAAATCCTCCTAGTGCTACATAGAGTAAGATAACAAGTGCAAAGATTATTATTGTTACTTGGTATGGCAGTACTCCTCCAGAAGCTACTTCACCTAAATAACCCATTGCAAAGAACTGCTCCGCAAATTGAACAAAAGTTCCCCAAAGCATGAAAATTAGTGCAATTAATGCTACTAGCTTAGAGTTGAATCGGTGCTCCATGTAATCGATTGGAGAGAGATATCCCCATTTTTTCCCTAAATTTATGAGTGGTGGCAATATTATAAGAGCCCCTATTAATGCAGCAATCATAAATTGTGGATATACCAAAAACCAAGCTCCAGCTCTGTATGTTTTTGCAGCATATCCTAGGAAAGAGTTGCCACTATATGCGTCAGCAAATAATGCAAGACCAAGGACTAAGAATCCTAAGGTCTTGCTTGCAGTGAAGAAGTCGGCAATATTGACACCTAATCGTCTTTTGTATGAATACCACCCTATGTATACAAAGCCTACAAGAGCCAAACCAACTACTATCACTACTTCCCATCCTAAAGATACCATTTGGGGCTCCATATCATTCCCCCTCCTTTATCGACATCTCAATTTGGGATTTAACAAAACTCACCAAACCTCCCAAATTAATTAAATTCTCCAAAAATTCTGGATATGGGTCGAAATAGTATTTCTTATTGGACTCTAACTCTGTAATAATTCCTCTTTGGGTGTCTATTTCAAGCTCAGCTCCGTTAGATAGGCTTTCAACTGCTTCTGGAGATATGAATATCGGAAGACCAATATTGATAGCATTTCTAAAGAATATCCTTGCAAATGACTTTGCAATTATCGCAGAAACACCAGCAGCTTTTAGAGCTCTTGGGGCATGTTCTCTTGAAGATCCGCAACCAAAATTCTCTCCAGCAACGAGAATAGTTCCAGGAATTATTTTTTGTTTTAAGCTTTCATCTAAGTCCTCAAAGATATGCTCTTTTAGTTTATTCATGTCTGTGATTTGCAAATATCTTCCTGGAATTATTAGGTCAGTGTCTATGTCATCCCCAACTTTTACAACCTTTCCTTCAATTATCATTTACGTCACCTCACTCCAGATCTTCAGGAGAAGCAAGATGTCCACAAACAGCAGAAGCAGCTGCTACTGCAGGAGATGCCAAAATAATCTTGGCATCTTTTGCTCCCATTCTCCCCAAGAAGTTTCTGTTTGTAGTACTTACAGTAACCTCTCCGGGAGCTAAAATCCCCATGTTGCCTCCAAAACAAGGTCCACAAGTCTGGAAACCAATAGATGCTCCTGCTTCGATTAACTTTTCTATGATTCCATTTCTCAGGGCTTCTATATACACTTCTCTAGACCCTGGGAAGATTAGGGTTCTTACCTTCGGATGTATTTTTCGTCCTTCTAATATCTCGGAAGCTATCAAGAGGTCCCGATATCTCCCGTTTGTACAAGAACCTATAACGACTTGATTTATCTCAATTTTTTCTTTAATCTCATCTACAAATTTTGTATTCTCTGGAGAGTGGGGTAAAGCAACTACTGGTCTTAACTCAGAAAGGTCTATTTCAACTTCTCGCTTATAATTGGCATCCTCGTCGCTCTTATACACTTTATAAGTTTTATTTACTCTATTCGTAACATATTCTTTAGTAACATTGTCAAATGCAAAGATTCCTGCTTTAACGCCTGCCTCTACTGCCATGTTGCTTATTGTAAAACGGTCATCCATATGCAAATATTTAAGACCCTCACCTGAGAACTCCAAAACATTATAGGTCGCTCCTGAAACTCCAATTTTGCCTATTAAATACAAAATTATGTCTTTACCCATTATCCATTTTTCTGGCTTGCCCTTTAGGATGACTTTTACACTTTCAGGAACCCGCAACCATATTTTTCCTTGTACTATTGTAGCTGCCAAATCTGTTGAACCGACTCCTGTAGCGAATGCGGCGAGTGCTCCGTATGTTGTTGTATGAGAGTCGCCACCTACAACAAGGTCTCCTGGAGATACAAAACCTTTTTCATGTATTAGCACGTGTTCGATCCCTTCCCCTTCAATAAGAGTAAGGTTAAATTTCTCTGCAAAGTGTCTCAATGCCTTGTTATTATTTGCAGAAGTCACATCTTTTGGTGGATAATAATGGTCTATTATAATAGCTACTCGATTTGGATTAAAAACTTTCTCGGCCCCAATTTCATTAAAGACTTCTATTGCTATCGGAAATGATATGTCATTACCAAAAACAAAATCCACATTTGCTTGTATGAATTCTCCAGGTTTAACTTCTTCTCTTTGGGCGTGGGCTGCTAAAATTTTTTCGGCAACAGTCATTCCACTCACGCAGACCACCTCAACAAGAGCCTCGGGGGAAAGGTCTTCCCCAATTAATTTCAACTCCTAATATTTTCTCTACTTCTTTCAAAATATTTCTAGCCTCTACAAAGGTTAGGCGAGTGTCTTTAGGACTCCTATAGATTGTCACAGTGAGACGATCGCCAATAATAGGGTTTCTTGCAAGTTCCACTTTTCTACCGTTTATATTGAGAACTACTGTGATTTTTTCATTTTTCTTGCTTTTGTCGTACAATTTGTTCATTATCGGGCTCTCATACTGGGAAGAAAAATGAAAAGAATTCTTCGAATGAACGATGATTTCTGTAGGCGCATCTGGATGACAATACATTTTTACATTTTCTAGCATCATATCGTATTCTTTCCAGCTTTCAGGGATTCCCATCTCTTCCCCCCACCACAGACAAATTAAATATGATTCCCGTACTTCTCCCTTAGAATTCTTTCAGGGAGGTATTTTTGTTCCATTTGTCTAATTTTGTCTGTCCCCACAATTTTAGCAAATTCTGGAAATGTAGTTATCTTTTCTAGACATGGTTCAACAGAGCCCGTTTCCTGTAAAATACGAAGATTATCGTGTATTGCTTTGGTAGCTGAATACAGCGCTGTTACTGGAAATATTACCATTTTAAAACCCATTTTTTCGGCTTCCTTTACAGTGATAATTGGTGTACGACCTCCCTCAACTATATTAAGCATTAATGGTGCCTTCACCTCTTTGGTGGCTCTTTCCATCTGCTCTAAACTCTCATACGCCTCGATGAATACAAAATCCGCTCCAGCCTCAGCATAAACTTCAGCCCTTTCTATTGCTTCATCGATACCACCGATCGCTATAGCATCGGTTCTTGCCCCAATAACAAAATCAGGGTCCTCCTCATCTCTAGCATCTAAAGCCGCCATCACTTTGCCTATCATCTCTTCTTTGGATATGATCTGTTTTCCAAACATATGCCCGCATCTTTTAGGCCATACTTGATCTTCTATATGTAATCCGGCAGCTCCTGCCCATATATATTCCTTTACAGTTCTATAAACGTTTATTGCATTTCCATAACCAGTGTCGGCATCTCCTATTACTGGAATGTTCACTGCCCTAGCTATTGATTCAAGGTGATCTCTCATTTCTTTAAAGGAGACCAATCCCATATCCGGTAGTCCAAGTAATGACGCAGCAGTTCCGTATCCTGTAAAGTAAATTGCTTCAAAACCCAGTATTTCTATAATCCTTGCTGAGAGGGCATCATAGGCTCCAGGGATAGTTATAATACCTGGCCTTTTTAGCATTTTTCTAAAAATTTTTGACTTGCTCATGTTGCATACTGCCTCCCGAGGTTAGTTGAGTAATGCTTAATCATCACTAATATTTAAATTATATACCTAATTAATCAGAATAAATCACCCTACATAGTTAGCCTTTACTCTGTTCGATTAAAACCGTTCAAGACCGTGCTAAAATATATATTATAGGGTGTCTGCAAATTCACCACTCAGTTAACGTCTGTAAAACCTTCTTTTCCTTAAACCTCAGTCGAATGGGGGTTGCAATAAGAAGTACGTTGGCATAGACGAATTTAGCTATAGATCTCCCCCGTAAACAGACGAATTTCGTCCATAAAGAGCCCGCATTTCCCTAACTTGTAGACGTCTTCTAGTTCCGACCTCTTAGATTTTAGCTCATCGGACCTCTTCAAATAACAAACAAGAATTTTTATGAGCTTCTTGAAGAACGACAGTTCTTTCATTCTATTCTCAAGGAAATAAGTTAGAGGAGTTGAGATCATTATAAGCTTGCTTGTACTCATGTTCTCCTTCAGCAGATTACGGGAATTATCTTTTACTTCTTTAAAGCCATGCTGTTAGTTGTAATAGTAGCAAAAACCTTTATCAGCCACCACAATCTTCGGTCTCAGAAAACCTTTCTTTTTAAGGTTTTCAAGAATGCTCTCATAAATCCAGCAGTCATTAGTATTCGCTTGGTAGATTAAAAATAAAAGAGGTCTTTTTGTTCTGTAGTTCATTGCAAAAGCTAATTTGAAGCCAATAAAGAATTCATTACCATCAAATCCCCACCAATATTCTTTATCTTCGAGTTCTTCGTTTGGTTGTTTCTTTCCTTGTTCAGGTTTTAGGCTTCTTCCCAAATCACATCTCAGCCAGCCTCTGCAACACCGTCTTCTCCTTAAATCCCAGGGCTACAACCACGCCAACCAAAAGGACATTAAAAGCAACGAATTTGTAAACAGAACACATGGTATAGCGGTGCAAATTCCTCAAACTGAATGACTTGGCGAGCTTGAACACGTCCTAAATCGTCGATCTGATCTACTTAAAACTCTGTCAATTCTCAAGCAAATTATGGTTAAGTGCAAAACATCTTAAACTTATCACTCAAGAACTTCTCAATCCAGCTCTTTGCAAAGGATATCGACTCTGTTAACTTTTTTGAAGGCTTTAGCAATTGTTTCCTTTAGCTCTTTTACATCAAGTGGTGATTTCTCAGAAACATATCTTTTAATGCTCTTCCAGACGTTTTCTATTGGATTCAGATCGGGAGAGTGAGGAGGGAGATAAACCAGAACGATATTCAGTTCCTTAGCCTCCTCTCTCACTCTCTTTGCTTGATGCGTCCTGAAATTATCGAGAACGATCACGATTCTTTTCTCAGGATTTGCTTCTCTTATCTTCCTGAGAAAAGATATGAATTCTTCAGCCCTGTTTCTTTCCGGAAACTCCATTAAGCTTTCTCCGTTCAGACAGTAGAATCCTGAAACCTTAGCTTTGATGTAAGTGGCAACTCTTTTGATAGGGTTTCCAAAACTCCACAACCTTGCTGTATTAGCATTTGCCTCAACTGCCATCTCATCGACGAATTACGTCATCGCTGATTTCAACCTCATCTAAGTTTCGTACGTGCGTAGCGATGCGCCGTGACGAAGTGACGTGCGTTTTAAAGTATCTTCTGCATTTTCGGGTCTTCTGTAATCCTTCTGGTAAGGCTTGGCGTACTTCATTCCAAACGATTTCAGAAGTCTTCTGACCTGCCATGAAGAGTAGGTAACTCCAAAATTCTCTTTAATCAGCTCCTGAACTTCTCTTGTTGTCCAGTCTTTTTCCCTGAGCATTTCTTTTAGCTCTTCTTTCTGTTCTTCTGTAAGCTTAGAAGGTCTTCCCCCTCCAAATTCCGGAATTAAGCCTTCGTAACCTCTGATGTTCCACCTTTTAAGCCATTCGTATCCTGTCGCTTTAGTAACTCCCACCAAGTCGGCAGCTTCCTCAACGCTCATCCCCCTGTAAAGGTGTCTTATGAAGTAGAGCCTTTGAAGAACTCTCGAGTCCTTTTCGAGTTTTTTGATTCTTCTATCGAGCTCTTCTGCTGGCAAATGCTTTATAATTTGGTAAACTCGCTTTCTTCCCATGCATTTGGTTAGTCATTTTTAGTATAAATAGTTTTGCTCAAGACTATAATCAGTTTGGCCTTCAAAGCCCTGTAAAGCTCCCATTTCTCTGTCCAAATTCTTAGGACTAAGAACACCCAAAGGATAGCTTAACAGTCCATCCACTCCTTCAATCGAAGTTGCTCCTTGGAAAAATCAAAGGAACAATCCTGTATTCGTTTATCCCCACCAGATAATTCCTGTAGGCGTAAAAACCCCTGTCAAAGATCAGAACGTCTTTCAGCCTTAGAATCCTCCTTCTAAGCTCTTCCATAACTTCCCTGAATACTGGATTCATACTTATTTGCTGGATGCAGCAAAACAGTAAAAGGCCTCATAGAGGATTATTTTAAAACCAAGATTGGTTTCATCTCTACGAATTTCCCTTTCGCAGAACATCCCCATTTATACTCTTTCCCTCGCAGATCAGCTTGTTTAACAGGCCCTCTGAACCGGTTAACGTCAACGCTTACGTCTGTGCAATCTACGATTAGCTTTGGGTTTCTTGCTCTCTTTCTGGTTATAGAGTTCAGGCTTCTCAGAATCATTGCTATAAAGCCGTTAAGGCTGAACTTTGAAAGGAAGGAGTAGATGTAGCTTTCTTTGGGCACTTCTTTTTCTCCAATTCCAGGGGCTCTCTTAACTCCTTTTTTTGCTTTAATTCATCCATATCATGGCTTATTTTAGTGGAAAAGAATATGGAAGCGACTACCATCTTCAGAATTGGTATTGCTTTCAAAGTGGTATACCTTGCTAATACCCCTTCACCTTCTTTAAATTTGATATGGAAAATCCTAAGTCCTAAGTATTTTTGATAATAGCTTTCATCTGTAGTCGCTTTGCTCGACTACAAGCAGTATATGCATTGAAACCCCTAGGGGAGGCTCATATCCTCCTAACATAACCTTTTCGGTTTTATGTTGCTTTGTTTCTTTTGGAGAGATTTTGTATTGTCTCTTTGAATGAGGATTCATAAACAGGTTGTTTGCAGATTGGGTGAGTTATGGAAGGGAGTTGAGTGAGGGTTGTGCAAGCACCCTATAAGAACTTGTCAAAAAAGCATTAGGCGTAATACTTATTTAGGTATTTATAACGAATTATGATTTGATGACGCATGTGCCATTTACAGAGTAAAATAAAAAAAGGCACTCATGGTATACTTTGTGTAAAACACGAAGGAGAGATACTTTGTAGCTTCTCAAAAAAATGGCCAAATGCAGTTTTAAGGTGTCCATTTATTATTGGATATGAATTAAGCTACTTTCTCCTTACTATCTACGAAAGTAAGGAGAGAAAAATTTTGGATAAATTCGTTGATGCGTTAGAAAAAGATGAGGATGTTATGTTTTTTGAGATTATTGAAAGAAACGAATATGGTGGAATGGCATTAATTTGTAAACGTAGTTATGGAGTGCTAAAAGCATTATATGATACCAAATCTGTGTTTAGAGGACCGTTCCTTATAAGAAATGGAATTAAATACTTCCCCATTGTAACTTATTCAAGTCCGAAAGAAGTTGAGAAAAAAGTAAAGGAGTACTCTCCAAAAAATACTAATGCATGGTTTAAACTAGAAACAACTATTAACACTACAAGTCATGAAACCTATTCTGTTATTCAATCGATTATAAACAAACTAACAGATGCAGAGAAGAAAGCTTTAATTGCAGCATATGAGTTGGGATACTTTAAATGGCCTAAAATTCACAATTCTTCCGATATTTCCAAATATCTAAACATCTCAAGAACTACATTTTTAGAACATCTAAGAAAAGCAGAAGAGAAGATAATAGGCTTTTTGTATAAATATATGGATAAATAATTTTGCAAAGATAATATTTTATGTTGTCCCCAGCTCGCAATTTAGTTCCAGCCTAAATAACTCCATATTTCAAATAATCGACTCCCACGACCACTTGGACCAAAAGTGGTACGGGCCCGCCGGGAGTTGAACCCGGGTCCGGGGGTCCGAAGCCCCCGAGGATGTCCGCTACCCCACGAGCCCTACGTTCAGTCTATGTCTGGTTATGTTGGTTTCTGAGTACTTGGAAAATAAACGTTCCGCCCTTCAATTCAAATTCGAAAGGTATTTATTACTTTTTAATGATGGCTTTTGTTGTAATCACTTTTACGGGGGAGGAGAGTAATGGAAAGGAAAATTAGAGTTCTTGTAGCCAAGCCCGGCCTTGATGGGCATGACAGAGGGGCTAAGGTTGTCGCAAGGGCTTTGAGAGATGCCGGTTTTGAAGTTATATATTCTGGAATAAGGAGAGTACCGGCTGAGATCGCTGAAACGGCATTGCAGGAGGATGTTGATGTGGTTGGGCTCAGCATTCTCAGCGGAGCTCATCTAGAACTCACGCCTCTGGTTGTAGATGAGCTCAAGAAGAGAGGAATAGAACCAAACAAAGATGTCCTGATACTGCTTGGAGGGATAATTCCGCCAGAGGATGTGTCCAAGCTTAAGGAAATAGGCGTAGCGAAGATTTTCGGCCCAGGTACACCACTTCCAGAAATAATAGACTTCATTAAGGAGAACGTACCAAAGCTTAAAAAGGAGGTGAAAGTCTGATGAGCTTGATCAGAAAAATTGACCATATTGGAATAGCTGTTAAAAATTTGGATGAAGCAATCGAAACCTACAAAAAGCTTGGTTTTGAGCTCAAAGAGATTGAAGAAGTGTCTGAGCAGAAAGTTAAGGTTGCCATGCTCCCTGTTGGTGAATCCAAAATCGAACTACTGGAAGCAACTTCGGAAGACAGTGCAATTGCCAAATTCTTGGAGAAGAGAGGAGAGGGCATTCATCATATTGCTGTAAATGTTGAAGATATAGAAAATGCTCTTGAAAATGCCAAAAATAACGGTTTACAACTCATAGATGAGAAGCCCCGAATTGGAGCCGGTGGCAAAAAGGTCGCCTTTGTGCATCCCAAAAGCACCAAAGGTGTTTTACTGGAGTTTGTGGAGGGATAAATTTGAAGAAAGAACTTCTTGAGGATCTTTACGCTAAGAAAGAGAAAATCAAACAGATGGGTGGAGATGAAAGGATAAAGAAGCAGCATGATCAGGGCAAACTTACAGCAAGGGAAAGAATCGAACTGCTTCTCGACCCCGGAAGCTTTGTTGAAGTAAATCCATTTGTGGAGAAGAGAAACACCGATTTCGGATTGGATAAGGTTTACCTTCCTGCAGACGGTGTTGTGACGGGATACGGAACAATTGATGGGAGGCCTGTGGCAGTCTTTGCCCAAGATTTTACCGTAATGGGAGGTAGCTTGGGAGAGATGCACGGAATGAAGATAGCATACCTCCTAGACTTCGCCATGAAACTTGGTATTCCAGTTATAGGCCTCAATGACAGCGGTGGTGCAAGGATTCAGGAAGGTGTCGACGCCCTAAAGGGCTACGGAGATATATTCTACCGCAATACTCTTGCAAGTGGCGTGATACCTCAGATAAGCGTGATCATGGGTCCTTGTGCAGGGGGCGCCGTTTACAGCCCTGCAATTGGTGATTTCATTGTCATGACCAAAAATCCCGGATGTTACATGTTCATCACCGGTCCTGGCGTCATCAAAACTGTGACAGGAGAGGATGTAACACCTCAGGAGCTGGGTGGCTGGCAGGCTCACGCAGTTAAGAGTGGAAACTGCCATCTGGTTGCTGAGGATGATGGGGAGGCGATGATGCTTGTCAGAAAGCTCATCAGCTACCTACCCCTTAACAACCTAGAAGACCCGCCAGTTGTTGAAACAGGAGACGATCCTGGAAGGACAACACCGGAAATTTACGAAATACTCCCTGATGATCCCCAGAAGCCATATGACGCCAGAGATATCATAACAGCAGTTGTTGATAATGGAGAGTTCTTCGAAATTCATGCTCATTATGCTCCCAACGCAGTTGTGGGTTTTGCCAGAATGGATGGAAAAACCGTTGGAATAGTTGCCAACAACCCCAAGTACTACGCGGGAACGCTAGATGTGGATAGCAGCGATAAGATAGCCCGCTTCGTTCGTTTCTGCGACGCGTTCAACATCCCAATCATAACCTTCGTTGATGTGCCAGGATACCTGCCGGGAGTTCAGCAAGAGTATGGAGGAATAATAAGACACGGTGCCAAGATCCTCTACGCCTACAGCGAAGCTACAGTGCCGCTAGTAACAATCATAGTCAGGAAAGCTTATGGAGGAGCTTATCTTGCCATGGGTAGCAAGCATCTTGGAGCTGATGTCGTTTATGCATATCCGACAGCTGAGATAGCAGTCATGGGTCCTGAAGGAGCTGCAGAAATTGTGTTCAGAAAAGAGATTGCCAAGGCTGAGGATCCGGCAGCTATGAGGGAACAGAAAATTGCCGAATACAGGGAGAAGTTTGCCAACCCCTACAGAGCAGCGGTGAGAGGCTACGTGGATGACGTAATTGATCCTAAATTCACCAGAAGCAAGATAATCACCGCTCTTCGAATTCTGGAGACGAAGAGAGAGAAGCTCCCGCCAAAGAAGCACGGCAACATACCCCTCTGAGGTGGAAAAATGCTGAACGCAGAAGAATTCGCTGCAGCGATGGCTGCCATTCATAAATATTTACTGGACACAGCTGAAAGGCCCATAGAGATCCGTAGAGAGGTCAGCTACTGGAAGATCTTGTCTAGGATGAACCTGAGGTGAAAGAAGAGCCAATAGAGGTGATTTCATGAAATACCGGGTCACAGTGCAGGGCAAAGTTTACGAAGTGGATGTTGAAGAGATCGCTCCCTCAAAATTTTTGGTTGAAGTTAACGGTAAGAAGGCAGTAATCGAGCTAGAAGAAGAGAGAAAAGAGAGAGAAGCCATTAAAGTTGGAAAGAAGGTTGATGTTGCCGCTGGAAGTGAGATTAAAGCAGAAATGTCAGGAACTGTTGTGAAAGTTCTGGTAAAAGAAGGCGACGAGGTTGAGGTAGGACAGCCGGTGCTAGTCCTTGAAGCTATGAAGATGGAGAACGAAATACCTGCCCCCGTCTCTGGGAAGGTTGCAAAGGTTTCGGTCAGCGATGGCGATAAGGTTGCTACAGGACAACTTCTTCTGATTATAGAACCTTCAGGAACATCAGGTACATCAGGAGGTTCAGGAAGTTCAAGCGGAAAACCTGCTGAGAGCAGAAGCGGTAGCAAAGGAAACCCTGAAAACCCTGAGAACGGCAAGGAAATAAAGGTTGAGATGGCCGGAACCATTGTTAAGATCCTGAAAAAGGCTGGGGAGAATGTTAAAGCTGGTGAGCCTATAGTTGTCCTTGAGGCTATGAAGATGGAAAATGAAATTGTAAGCCCGGCTGATGGTGTTGTTGAGTTGCTCATCAAGGAAGGCGATAAGGTTGGCGCCGGGCAGATTATTGCCTATGTGAGGTGATTGTATATGAAAAAGAGAGAGTGGGAGGAGAAGTATGTGGAGCCGCTCCTCCAGAAGTCTCCTGAGAGGAGGAAGGAATTTAAGACTGTAAGTGGCTTTGTTGTGGATAGGCTCTACACTCCTGAGGATGTAGATATAGATTATGAAGCAAAACTCGGCTATCCTGGAACCTATCCATTCACTCGCGGAGTATATCCAACAATGTACCGCGGAAGACTCTGGACGATGCGTCAGTATGCCGGTTTTGGGACGGCTGAGGAGACCAACAAACGCTACAAGTACCTGCTTGAGCAGGGTCAGACAGGCTTAAGCGTTGCTTTCGATCTTCCAACCCAGATTGGATACGATAGCGACCATCCCATGGCTCTTGGTGAAGTCGGAAAGGTGGGTGTCGCCATCGACACACTTGAAGACATGCAAACTCTGTTCGATGGCATCCCTCTCAGTAAGGTCTCCACTTCCATGACTATTAACTCAACAGCAGCCCAAGTTCTCAGCATGTACATCACCGTTGCGGAGATGCAGGGTGTTTCCAAAGAGCAGCTCCGTGGAACGGTTCAGAATGATATGTTGAAGGAGTACATAGCCAGAGGAACCTACATCTTCCCACCTGAACCTTCTTTGAGGCTTGCAACCGACATAATCATCTACTGCGCCAGAGAGGTTCCAAAGTGGAACTCCATCAGCATTTCAGGCTACCATATGGAAGAAGCCGGAGCTACACCAGTTCAAGAAGTTGCTTTCACACTTGCAGATGGTATAACCTACGTTGAGAAAGTTATTGAGAGAGGAATAGATGTTGACGAATTCGCTCCACGTCTGAGCTTCTTCTTTGCTGCCGGCAACAATCTCCTTGAGGAGGTTGCAAAGTTCAGGGCTGCCAGAAGGCTGTGGGCAAAAATAATGAAGGATCGGTTCAACGCAAAGAACCCCCGTTCGATGATGTTGCGATTCCACACACAGACCGCTGGCTGCACACTTACGGCACAGCAACCCGAGAACAACATCATTCGTGTCACTCTCCAGGCTTTAGCAGCAGTGCTTGGTGGAACGCAGAGCCTACATACTAACAGCTTTGACGAGGCCCTCTCACTGCCCACAGAGAAGGCAGTTAGGATTGCCTTGAGAACCCAGCAGATAATAGCTGAAGAAAGCGGTGTGGCTGACGTTATTGACCCACTGGGCGGAAGCTATTACGTTGAATGGCTGACCGACAAGATTGAAGAGGAGGCGATGAAGTACATCGAGAAGATCGATGAGATGGGCGGAATGGTGAAGGCAATAGAGAGTGGATTCGTGCAACGTGAGATTCAGCGTTCAGCCTATGAAAAGCAGAAAGCCATTGATAGTGGGGAGATGACAGTCGTAGGAGTCAACAAGTATCAGATCGAAGAGGAAATCAGCGTTGAAATCCTCAGAATTGATGAGGAGATCGTGAGAAGACAGATCGAGAGGCTTAGGAAGTTCAGAGAGAGCAGAGATAGGAGCAAAGTGGAGAAAGCTCTTGATGATCTCAGAAAGGCAGCAGAGAAAGAGGACGAGAACCTGATGCCATATATACTGGAAGCTGTGAAAGCAAAAGCCACTCTTGGTGAGATGACTCAGGCACTCAGAGAAGTTTTCGGAGAGTACGTGGCTCCTCAGATCTTCTGAAAGCTGAAAGATTTGTGAAAGTTTTTTATATCTTCTTTTTTACCACTCTTTAATGCTGATTTACGCAATACCTCCATTACTGGGAGCATTCATTGGCTATCTGACTAACGTTATTGCAATAGAACTGCTTTTTCATCCCAGAAAACCCGTAAACATCTTGGGATTTAAGATTCAGGGGTTGATACCATCAAGAAGTGAGGAGATCATAGAGAGTTTGCTGGAGTCTGTCGGCAACATCCTGAATGAAGAAGATTTTCAGTACATTCTCGACAGAGCAATTCTCAGATCATACGCTGAAAGCAGCATCAAGGAGAGAATTGAAGGAGTATTCAACCTCCCGGTATTGAACGGCATAGCTGCCAAATACGGCATAGCAGAAAAAATTGCTGCCACCATTGCAGATTCAGTGACTGGGTTAGTGAGGGATGCATTCTCCAAGAAAGTGGCCAGCAACATAGATCTGAAGGAGCTCATAGTCAAGAAAGCCGAAGAAGTGACGGAGGATGAAGTTGAGCATCTTTTCAAAACCTTCGCCAAAAAAGAGCTCAGATTTATTGAGTTCTCTGGAGCTTTGCTGGGATTCATAATTGGATCCATACAGTCCCTGGCTCTTTATTTCATTCTCTAACTACTGGAATGTCTAACCGTTTAGCAACTAGAAAGTAATGATATGGGTATGCATCCAGCCTTTCAACTTCCAGCCCTGCTGATTCTAGCATTTTTACTATAGCATCCTCCTCAATTCTCTCGTCCAGTGGTGGTCCGAATTCGGTCTCCACCTTCTTCCAGTCTATCACCACAACCACATCACTCTTTTCAGCAGCCCAGTTGAGATATTCCTGTGGCTGCTCCATCTCGTGCAGTACATTTGAGAAAAGACATAAATTTATCCTGAAATTAATATCTGGGGGCTTTCCAGTTACGATTATGCCCACATTTTCAACACCCTCTTCTTTCAGCCTCTTTCTTAAGAACAGAGCCATTTCACTGCTTATTTCGACTGCATAAACCTTCTCAAAGATTCTAGATAATGAGACCGTGTAATAACCCGTCCCGGCACCGATATCGAATGCGACCTTTCTCATCTCTTCTGGTAGCCTTTTTGCGAGATTAATGAATGGCTCAACTGGTAAGATCTTCCTGCGTTTTTCTGATTCGAGCTCGTGAGCGTTACCAGGGTCGAAGATATGGGGCATGAATGCCAGATTAATGAAATTTATTTAAAACAATTCTCCGGGTTAGCTAAGATTTTTCACAACTGATAATAATGCTATTATCTCTGGGTTTATATAATAAATCTAAGAATGCTATTGGAAGATATACCAATAATTAGGATGAAAAAATATTTATATAATCTCAAAACAAGTAAACCTTTCGATGAAAAGGCAGAAAAGGATTTATCTAGGGCTGTTTCTGATAGCCCTAACAATACTTTTCGTGGGCTGTGCACAGGAAGAGGGTAAAGTCTCGCCCACACCTTCACCAACGCCTACTCCAGAAGTAACGGAAACGCCTGTGGCCAAAGAAACGCCAAACGTTGAGGAGATAGTTGGAAAAGCAATAGAGTCCATGTTCATAAAGGCCTTGTCGCTGCACTACGATAACCCAAATACTGACGAGATTGAGGGAGTGAATGTGAACCCCGAATTTGGATGTCAGGGCTGCCATTTCTCGAAAGAAGCTGCTGTGAGGATGGAACAGTGGGGCAAATCTGCTCACGGTGGATATTTGCTTGAATTGAAGGAGAAGGATTTAAGTGCAGCAGTAACAGAAGAGAAAGCTCCTGCATGGGTTCACTATGACTTTAAGAGTGGCAACAGGCTGCCATGCCAGAAATGTCACACCTCAACAGGGTTCAGAAACTTTATTACTGATCCAGAAAATTACAACCCAGAAAACAACACATTCCTCTACACGGGCAAGCAGAAAGAGATGCTCTACTGCTGGGCCTGTCATAAAGTTGAGGATGGAAGTTTTCAACTGAGAGATCCGGGCAAATTTGAGAAAGTAGCTGAGTACTCTGTGCCGGAGAACAGGATTTCCGCAGTCCCAGATTTGGGCAAAGCGAATCTTTGTATGGTGTGCCACTCTGGAAGGAGTAGCGGAGAAGTGATAAAGAAAACAGAAGAGATCAGAGGAAAGCACTTTGGGGCTTTCAACTCCCATTACCTTGCTGCCGGAGGAATTATTTTCAGAACCATCGCTTATGAGTTTGGAGATATGGAATATACCTCATTTAACCCCCACGCAAGCATAGAGAACCTTTGCGTCGCATGCCACATGAGCAATGACGATCACACATTCGAAGCCGTCGAAAAGAAAAATGGGGAGGTTAAAGACGTAAAAGCCTATGAAGACGTTTGCAGTAAATGCCATGCAGATAAACAGGCACTGATAGATGAAATCAACCAGAACAGAAAAGGATTTGAGGCTTCGCTGAAAGTCATCGAAGACCTACTTGCCCAAAAGGGAATCTACTACAACCTCCACGCCTACCCATACTTCTACCCATCACCCAATCCTGAGGAGCAGATATTCCCCAAAGCTTACAAGGACTGGAGCGACAAAGACGTACTTGGTGCAGCTTTCAATCTGAACCTCCTCTACCATGAGCCCGGAGCCTTCGTACACAATCCTGAATACACAAAGCAGATTATCTACGATACAATCGATTTCCTCGATGATGGTGAATTGAACAAATCAGTTGAATCCACCGTCACTGGAGATGCCTTGAAGTACATAAGTGGGGCGAGATGATACATTCATTTTAAAAATTTTATTTTTTAATTTTAAAATTACAATTTTAATCCATTAACAGACCTCCAATCCTAGATTCAAAACTGCACTCATTGAAAAGGGTTAAATAGTTGGAAAAACAACTCTAATCAGTCATGGAAAGAGTAGCAGAAGTGTTTGGAGTATTTGCAGCCCCAAGTGTGGTTGGGTTTTCTCCCGTTGTGGTGCTAAGGGCAGATGATGGCAGACTTTTGCCCATCTACATAGGAATTGCAGAGGCAATAGCAATTCATTCAGCTCTGCGAGGCCAAGTTCCACCCCGTCCAATGACCCACGATTTGATAAGTGAAATAATCAGAAAAGCTGGATTGCGGGTGGAGCGAGTAATTATTGACGACTTAGTTGACAACACATTTTATGCGAGAATTATAATCAGGAAAAACGACGAAGGTGCACTTGAGATCGATGCACGGCCAAGTGACAGCATAGCTATTGCGTTAAGGCTGTCCTGCCCCATATTCGTGAATAACAGTGTTCTTGATGAAGCCGCAAATGAAGAACTCCCTGAGAATTACGTAGAGTTCGACGAGATTGCCTGAGATAATTTTTTAAAGCCATTTAAAGCCAGCTCTTTTTGGGAAATCGGGAGGTGATAGTCATGGTCAGTGACTTAAAAGAGCTTGTTAGGTACGATTTTGAGGTTGTAGATGCAGATGATACTATATCAAAAATTTCTCATCTGATGGATAAGCTAGACCCTGAAAAGGCCAACGCCATACTGGTGAAGGATGGTAAGGAAATTTTGGGCGTTATCAGGGAGAAGGAGCTTATCCGAAGCAGTGTGATGAAAAATCCACATGAAACCAAAATCCGGAATTTCGTAATAAGAACTGGGATACTCACACCAGATAAGCTGACGGTTGAAAATGTGGTCAGAAGGTTCGTTGAGGACTCTACACCCTTCGTGATCGTCAGAGAAGACGGAAAATCTGGAAAGTATGGAGTGATATACATCAATGACTTTCTCAGGACCATCAAGGACGAATTCAAAGATATGAAGGTCAGAGAAGTTATGAATAAAGACGTCATTACCATCAGAAACCACGATACCATCGCAAAGGCTCTCTCCGTCATGAGAAACAATGGAATTGATAGACTTGTTGTTGTGAACAGCAAGAACAAAGTTGTTGGAATGATTACGGGCAGGGACATAATTGACAGAGTTCTTGTGCCGAAAAAGAGGGCAAGGATGGGAGATGGTAAGGGTGAGAAGGAGAAAACCCTGTCAATTATGGTAGAGAGCATAATGAGCTACCCTGTTGTTACAGCAGAGAGAAATGACAGCGTTGCAGACCTCATCGAGCAGATGGTTGAGCACAGAATATCAAGCGTTGTGATTACCCAAGATGACATTCCTGAGGGCATTGTCATAAAAAAGGATATACTGGAGCATCTGCTGAAGAAAAAAGTTCCAATGGAGTACAGTGTCCAGATAATCACAAGAGATCTCACACTGGACGACTTCGACAAGCAGAAGATAGCTGATGACCTAGACAGATTTATCAGGAAGTTCAGAGAGTTCTTGGGAGGAACAATAATGTTTGTCTACATAAAGAGGCATAAGGAGAACTTCAGAGGACTCCCGCTTATTCACGTCCGCATAAAACTGACTAGCGACAGAGGTACATTCTTCGCTAGCGGCGAAAGCTGGGGAGTTGAATTTGCTGTCCATGTGACTCTCAAAAAGCTTGAGAGAGAAATACTCAAGGAGAAAGAGCTCCTAATGGACCAGAGGATGGTTAAAAGGTTCTACGAGGAAGTATTTGAATTTTAGCAAAATTTATTATACTTTTATTTCCCATATACAGATATGAGTAGAGGGTTTGGGGTATTTCTCGCCCTGATACTCGGCATTCTGATGATGCTTTTTTTGTATTTTGTGGGAGTGTATCTCTTCAAGTCCTGATATTCAGATTCTCAGGAACCCCAAGACCTTGCTGAATGTTGAGAATCCATATTCTTTCCTCAAAGACCCAAGTCTCTCTCCGACGACATCGATCTCTTCAATTCTTGCTTCCCCAAATCCCCGCTCGAAGGCCTGTCTGAGATACCCTATTTCCATTGGGTCGAGACCCATGAGGTACGCTCCTACAGCATCACAAGCAACCACATCATCGCTGGCTATCATCACGCCGTGTTCTACAGGCTTTGTATTGCTCTCAGAAGATTCGCCACCGATAATACCATCAATAATTGTGAGGGTGGGCCTGAAAATACCCAGCAAGTCTACAAGCTTGGTGTTAATTTTCGGATGCATAGATATGGCAGGTTTCTTCAGAAACCCCATGTTGTTTTTTATGCCCAATGTAGCCTTCACGAGATGATGCACCTTGAGTTTCGGCAGGGTTATGAAAGGTTTCCTAGCAGCCATTTCGTAAGCCGGTTTGGAAACATCGGCACTTTTCAGGGCTTTTCCTCCGACATCAACTTTGAGAAACTCACATTCATTCAGATTTATGCACTCCGCCCAATTCCGCATTCCGAAGGCATCAAAAACCCGATCAGCATCATCTCTCCCAAATCCTCCCTCTGCAACCACCGGCTTTCCATGATCTTTCAGAACTTCAACTGCTGCTTTAACAACCAAAGGATGAGTTATGCATCCCTCTTCAGGCTGCGAGAACTTCAGAAAATTCGGCTTAATCATAAACTCCTCGGGTAACTCTGGTTCAAAAATTTCTACAGCCTCTCTGACAAATTCTTTGATGCTGTCATATTCTCCATAATTCGGAATTTTTTTCAGCAAAACTTTTGACATGCTTTTTTTGTAGATGTATCAAAATAAACTCTTTTCGATTGACGTTCAAAAAGTTATTTAAGGAACTAAAAACGCCATTAAATAGTGGAGAGAGGTCAGGCTGGTATAGACTACCTAATTGCAATAACACTATTTTTAGCGGGAGTATACATTATATTCTATCTCTCAACCAATATTATCGCACCACTTGCAAAAGAAAGAAATGATAAGCAGTTTATTGCTGAGGCTATTTCAGACTACTTGCTGATTGAATTCGGTGCAGGAGAGCCAAATATTGTCAACTTCACGTCCCTTCAAGAATTTTTAAGCCAAGACCATGAGAACCTAACCAAGTCGCTGGGATATGAGGGATTTTCTATAAATATTTCAGTAAAAGATACAGCGGGAAATATCGTCATCACTTCCGGCAAAACCTTGCCTGAGCTTGCAGATTTTGGCTATGTTAAAAGGTTTCTGGCAACACCTTCTACCTCAGAGCGTTTTGTTCTGGAGGTGATCGTATGGTAAAGGATATTGTAAGAATTCCAGCAGATGACAAAGCCCAGACGTTCACCTTCGAAGCAGCAATGGCTCTAATGATTATCGCCCTTGTAATTGTCTTCATTGTTTCAGCTATCCCGCTTACACCACTAACATCTTCTGCTGCAAACGTCCAAGTTGAGAATATTCTGGAGAGCTATGGAAGCGATATACTGAACGTAATGTGTTATAAAAGCGATGTTGAGAGCTTCTCCCCCATGAAATCGGCCCTGCTTTACTGGGATGGAGAACCGATGTATGGAGGAGTTTATGATTATCCCTATTCCGCGCCTCTCAAGACCTTTCTTCAGCAGACTTTAGAAACAGAAGGTATTGCATATAACATAGAGATAGGGTATTTTACTATTATAAATGGAACAAAAACTTTCAGAACCGCCATATTCGTCTGGAATGGTTATCCGTCCGATAACTCAGTAACAGTTTCAAAAATAATTCCGCTTTACGATTCCGATCCGGCCAATCAGGGCATCAAAACGTTAACGTTTGACATAGACGGTAACACAACCAATCTATACAACATAATAGAGGTGAGGTTGACTTTATGGAGGATGTGAAGCCATGGAAAACGTGAAGCGCCAGCATGGTCGGCGGAGTCAACAGGAGCCCCATCAAGGAGGTCAGCTAATACTCCTAACGGCGTTCATAATGTCAATAGGACTGGCCATTATTGTTGTGCTCGCAAACAACATCCTTTTCAGCCTCAACCTCCCTGCTGTTGTAAAAGTTCAGGAGAGAATAAGAATTGGAGATCTGGTCACAATAATTGACGATGAAGCTGATGAACTATTGGATTACATTATAAAAGAGAAAATAAGCGAGGAGAACGCTACACTGATGTTAAGAAATCAGATGGAGAAGTTAGCTGAATTGCTTGAAGATGTCTACGCCGATCATGGAGTGGCAGTGGACATTGAGATAAATGTCAGCGCAACTAAAGTGGAAAGGGTTTATGTCTACAACCAGACCCGAGGAGCGGTTGTTGCAATGATTAGTCACGAATTTCAGTCTGGCTCCCTTATTATCCCAACTGATGACAATCAATGGTTTTTAGGAGATGGAGATTCAAATAACGACATCTACACTGCAAAAATATTTGGTTTAACTTACAGAATACTCAACAGTAGAAATGAAAATGCAACTTTGCTTGATGACGAAGCGATTCCAGTTTACAGACTGATTCAGGATCCTAGAGGTTCTGCAAGAGACGTAACGAATGATCCTTATGGAATACCCTACAGCATAACAGTTTCAGCATCAAAGGTGGTAGACGGTAAAAACAAAACGTTAATCTCACCCAATGTTTCCACCATTTCCCTAAAAGGAGGTGCATTTCTCATCGATGCTTCAGATCTGGATAATACAATTGGAGGGGTTAAAGTAAGAGATTTGATATTTCAAGAGGCCATTAACAAGAGTCTTGATATATATTACCTAAATGAAACATTGCGATACAACTGGACGGTTTACATGCTTGAAGCCCCAAAAATCGCCATTTATCCCGAAGACCAGCAGAATATTGACATAATTGTTGATTACTTCACAGAGGCAGGATTGACGGAAAACGAGTTCACCCTTCTCAACAATACTGAAATAGAGCAGGGAGCATTAAATGAAATAGACCTTCTCTTTACACCACATACAGATATCAGCGATGCATTTGACCCCAATAAAAACGTCACTACAACGGCAGCCTACAAGATACTCAAGTGGGTGGAGGGTGGAGGTGTCTACCATGTTGAGTGCTATGGAGTTGAAACTGTAGATGCCACAATAGAAAATGCTGATGGAAACCAGCACCCGTGGATAGGATTCATAGGTGTGGAACCCTTGAGTAGTTCTGAGAAAAATGAAGCTAAAACGATTAATGCAGTCATAATGGATACCATATTCACAAATAATGCAACCCTATTCATTTCCCAGACGTACACAGTTGATGGGGAGATTCCCCCAAGAAGCGGGCACACTCCTGCTTTTAGATTTGTAACCAGCCACAACCCTGATACAGTATATCTGGCAAATACCAGTGGAAGAGATTATGTTGTGCTGGCTTATGCTCCCTTCGAAAATGGGCATGTGGTTTATATGGGTGGACACAGACAGGATTTTTCAGATAACGTCCCCACACCAAGCAGACTTGTGCTGGCATTCAATGCTTTTATGCTGGCTAAAGCTGCCAAAGTTGTCCCAGCATATAATCTGACGCTCAGCATGACCATATCCTACTCAGATGGAGAATCCACATTTACTAAGGAGCTAAACATTTTTAAAACCCTAGTTAATGGCACGATAATCGAAGCTCCCTCAGGCTCCGGTTTCTCAGGTGGAAATGCGTCCCTTTATGTGAATTTTGTATATCCCGGTGAAGGATACATTCTGAACGGTACTGTCAATGTTACGGTCATGGCAAACGGCACTTCAACATCCCTTTACTTGGATGGCAACTATCTAGGGGAGATGAACCCATCAGGTTCCGAACTTTGGAATTTCACTCTAAATACCTCTAGTTATCAGGATGGGTCCCATACACTTAAAGCGATAACATACAAGAATGGAAGCTCGGCTTTTCAGAGTATAACTGTAACCTTTAGCAATTCCGTTTCCCCTCCTGGAACCGGGGCAGACTGGGAGGGTACACTAGAAGCGAAGCCTAAAGGCGACAAGCTGGAAATAAAGCTGAGAGTCTGGATAAGTGATGATGAGCACCAAGGTACTGAAACGCCGATTGTTGATGCTCTTGTTAACATAACAATATTCAGAAAGAGCGATGGGGTGACCATTTACAGTGGAATATCAGGTCTTACAAATAACGATGGAAAGTATGAGGGGGAGATAATCAAATCAGGTGATGACGCGTATTGGAACTTTAAAAAAGGAAATGCAGACTATACAGTTTTACAGCCATCAGACTGGATTTTCGAGAAAAAGATAAAGTATGTTGTCAGAGCGGTGGTGGAAAAGGATGGAGAAATACAATACTTCGAAAAGGAGTTCGAGTTCAAGTAGTTATGTGACCAGGAGAGTTAATAGTGGTGTTACTCAAACAATAGAGTCCCTTTTTCTGCTTTCCATTACGTCCATACTTGTAGCAATCGTGCTTATAAACTTTCACACAGTATTCAGCGAAGCCGAAAAAACCAGCAAGCTCTCAACCATGCAGAATGTAGCAGCTAAGATCGCCAGGGATGTGCATACCGTATATTTGCTTACCATTTATCCAGGAAATATGACAATTGAAAAGAAACTGGAGATTCCTCAATACATTGGAGGAAAGCAGTACCTCATTGAACTTAGAAAAGGAGAGATCGTACTGAAACAAGATGATCTGGAAGTTAATGCACCTATAAGTTCGAAAATAAACGTTACAGAGAGTGCCGCAACAAGCATATCTACTTACCTAGTATATAATATGACGACCGGTAAGCTGGAGGTTAAGAATCTTGAAAAATGATGGTGTCTCAACCCAAGTCGGTATAATATTAATTCTAGCAATTGTATCTTTAGCTGTAGCTCTCATATTCTCTGGATACAAGAATATAACCGATAGTCTCATCGCTTCCAATCACGAAAAGGAACTGAGAAATTCAATTATTCTTCTCCACACAAATATTGAGAAGGTCGTTTTCGAGGGCGTATCTGTCAGAAGCACAGAATTGAAAACTTACGAGGGGTTTTTTAACCTTGAAAACAATTCCTACGTAATTATAAACAATTCTGTAGCTTATGTTGGCTCCATTTATTACAAAGGCAATACAGAATTCTCCATCGAGAATGGAGGAGTTTTTGCCAATTTCAGCGGAAACAAGATTGTGTTGATTGATCCTCCAGTTCTGAATTCCGGGAATGTCACCATTTTCCCGATTATCCAGCTAACAGGCACTGGGTCCACATCTGGAAAAGGTGTGCTGAGGATAAGAGTCGATAACCTGGGTGGAGGAGTCTTTGAGAGTGAAAATAGAACAGTACAGATAATATCTAGGTATGCCACACTGTGGAAGGAGATTCTTGAAAAAGAGAACTTCCAGATACTCCAAAGCAACGATACATACGTTAAAGCAGAAGCTCCTGGCAAACTTCTGGTTAAGACTGCTTTGCTCAAAGTTGAGTTTCTGAGGTGATGAAGTGATGGCAGTGGATCAGGGTGTTTCAGAAGTTACAGGATGGCTTCTGGCTTTTGGAATAATTACTCTGGCAGCATCCATTATATTCGTAACTACCTCTCCTTACATCTCATCAACTCTTATGGAGTCTCGTATAAAAATATCGGAAATTCAGATGACTTTGTTAGATTACGCCACCAGCAAGTCTGCACTAGGTGATACTCCTTCCCAAATCCTCAGCTTTAATCTTAATGGGGGCTCGCTGAATATCGAAAGTGGGGGAAACAATCTAACAATATGGGCAGTCTTCAATGGTAGCGAAGAGAAAGTCATATACTCCTCCAGTATTGGTAGAGTCACAGTTAAACTAGGAGATGTACTGATAGGTTACGAAGGTGGAGGTGTTTGGGAGAAGCGTGGAAAAGGTGTTGTGATGCTTTCTCCTCCAGAATTCCATTACAAGGTGGATACGCTGACTCTTCCAATAGTCAAGATAGCCTCGAGAGCTTCAGCCGCTGGAGATGGTGTCATAGAGATGGGAGTTAAGAAAGACGGGTTGAAGGTTGTATATCCAAATGCATCCCTTGACTCCAGATTTATCAATCCGCTAAAATGCGACTACCTGAAAATTCAGATTAACAGCGAGTTCTGGCAGGGATGGAAGAAGTATTTCGAGGAGAGAAGCGATGCGGAAGTCACAACTGTTGACGAAGAAAATAACACAATCATTGCAGTTATGGCTGTGAAATCCGCACCCGTAAGCAAAGTTTATGGGTTGCCTATAAGGATCAGTAGACTGAATACCACTGACGAAGAGCCAATCAATGAATTCGAGATAAATTTTGTCGGTCTGAGTTCAAATTTCGACCTAATATGGAGAACCAATACTGACCCTGAGTTGCTTATACTAATGAAGAAGACGCAAGGTGGAGGATATAACCATTTTGAGGTAGCAGTTGTTTATGGAAACGATACATGGTATGAATCGTGGCAGACCACAGATGGCTTTGATTGGGATATAGGAAGCGACACATATACTCTCGACTTGCTCTCAGCCGATGCAAACATGACATACCAGAAACCTCAGGGGTTTACGTCTCCCACAGGTTTTTCCTTCTCCAGTCAGCCAGTAGATCCCACAATAACTTGGGGAACTAACGTTAATGTCACCGATTCAGGAGACTTCAGCGTAGCAACAAAGACATTGAGAGAGGTTATAGAGCATTACTTTAGAGTTCTGGCAATCCAAACATCACCCGACATAGTAATAGATGAAGACCCAAAAACACCTGCATCACAGGGTTTTAACGAACAACTGACCACTTACAGACTTTTTGTTGATCAGCAGCCTCCTATAATCACTTATCTCCATGTAATTGAACACACTATAGAAATATTTATTTAGTCTATTTGCTATTATTTTTATGTTAAGTTTCGTGTACACCCAATAATATTCCAAAGGGTGGAAATATGGTAAACAGAGATGTTATAAGAGTATTTGTAAAGCATATAGATATTATGAAAATGTTGAGCTCTGGAGAAATGTATGTGGCGGAGATCAGCAGGAAAAGTGGCTTAAAATATCCGACGGTATATGCAAGACTCAAAAAATTAAAGGATGCTGGACTGGTCACATTCGCCAGGGCTGATGGTAAAAAGCTTGTTAGGGTTACCGAGAATGGCAAATTGCTTTTAGAGGCGTTAGAGGAGGTTGAAAAGGGTAGAGAATAGACTATTTTCCTTCAACATCAATCAGGAGGATGTGCTTTCCAATCAACCTGTGGCTATAACTTACCCCCATTTCATACAGTATCTCTAGTATTCCAGAGACTGATGGAAAACCATTAAATGAGGGTATAAGTGAGTAATAGAGTTTGAATATATTGATTTTTTCAGGTTCAATGTCTGAAAATAGCTCTGAGAAAACTACAATTTCACCTTCGTAATCGATAGCTTCCAGCGAGTTTCTCAAAACACCTTTAATACTTCCAACGTATTCAAGGACTGATGAAATTATGGCAATGTCGTATTTTCTTTTGAATTCCTGTTTGGCATCTACAGAATCCAGTTTGAGATTGACCCACTCATACAAACCCAGATTCCTGACCTTTGTTTCAGCAATATTCAACATAGATTTAGAGAGATCTATGCCCCCATAGTAACCCGTATATCCAACGATCTCTGCATAGAATGGAGGCGATGCACTTCCACACCCAAAGTCGATAATCTTGTCTCCTTTCCCGATTTCTAGCAAGTCAGCAATTGTCTCTCTTGCGGCCTTATAGATCCCATTCTCAAGCCATATGTTCCATAGATCGGCATCTTTGATGAACCCGAGCGTGATATTGGGATGCTGAGCATGTATGAGGGCGAAATAGGATGCTCTATCCATAGTATCGTAGATATCGATAATCCCTCCATCAACAGGGTTGGATATCCTCCCCACTGCGTCCGACAGAAGTTCTTTAAAATCGACTCCATTCAGAAAATCTCTCCAGAGACTGGCATAATCCTCATTTGGATATGTCGTCTCCTGCACCTTGGTTTTAAGTCTGAAAATGTAAGACTTAAGAATTAGATAACCATATATAAAATCCACTGCCTCATCAATCTCGGCTGCCTTCTGCATAAGCATCAATAGACACTCCTGTACACTTCCTTCACATACTTGACCACTTTCCTGCCGAGATCAGTAATACGATAATATTTATACCCCTCTCTCTCCAGAACCTCTACAAGCCCTAATTCGATGAGTGAACTGCTCCCATTATACCGGTTCCCCATACCCCTCAAACAACCCAGAACATTGGAAGGATCACTGCCAATTCTCCTAGCTATATTGGCAAGATAATCAGCATTAGGGTAAACCGAATCCAGATGCATCAGGACTCTCTTCCTCAGTCCACTTTTATTTATGCTTCTCAAGATATGAGGATCGATGGTGAAAAGATAGGGCGAGTCTAACATATTCTCACCGCTCACTATTGTAGTGATGATGATATAAAAATATTTCGAAAGTTGTAAAAAAATACAAGATTCTCAACTAATCTGAAGAAGCGAGGTTATTACTTTTTGACTCAAATACCCACTTATAGCTGCAAACCAAGTCATACCAACCATATGCACAAGTCCACTCATGAATCGTCCTCCATCCATTATTTTGATGGAAATGCTTGAGAGAATGGCGTGGAAAAGCAGAATGAAGAAGATCATACCATGAACCAAGCTCAAGTCTTCTTCCGGCACAGTATAAAGCAAAGACCCAAGAAACTGGGATGTAACTTCCAATGAAGAATACAACGAACTCATTGACTCAACCACACCATAGGAGATGTAAAGGGAGAATGCGATCCCTATTATTACGCCGTACGCTATACCTACAAAAGAGCTAGATGTCTGAGCCCTTCTGACTCTAAGGTTGTTCATTGTGATAAAATTGTCAGATATTATCTCTGCCACATCTTTTGGGTCGCTGCCCAACCCTATTGCTTCAACAAACATATCTATAAACCTGTAAATGAGATTGCTGTTTGTATCTATCGCAAATTTCTCCCAAGCCCTCCTTTTGTTTATTCTTGTATTGAGACGTTTATATAAAGCACGAATATCATGAGTTAAAGCACCAAAATCGTGAGCTGTCAGATATTTCAGGGATTCAAGGATATTCCCACCTCTGGCCGAAGCTGAAGCGCCAAGACTCATAATAAATGATGGGGCATTTTTATCTTTACTCTCAATTATTTTCTCCTCTCTTCTTGCAATCAGACCTGGAACTATCAGGGGTGTGATGGATATGCTCATTATGAAAGATGGAGGTAGGTCAATTACACCAAAAACAAATTGACCGAACAGCAAGCCGGTGAAGACGATTAAGCAAATTACCATGAATACCATGAAAAGCCTGTATAATTTTCTATCAACAGCCGTCACCTCTCCTGAAGTTTGCCATAGCGGGTCTTCTGGAGCAACAGCCTTCAGATACAGTATAACGCCTATTTCAATAATCACGAAGAATATAGTTATCAGATAGAGAGTCGTTGTTATACTTATACCTGTAAGAAAAGGCATGATAATGGCAAATGCGGCAAAAAAGCTCAAAGACAGAACAATTGACACATAAATTTCCTTAAAAACATCTATACTGTAAAGCTTCCCCTGGTAAAGGGTGGCAAAGGCATTTACAACCACCTTCTGCTCCCTCTTTATAAATTCTTTAAAGTCTTCACCACTGTCAAGTTCATGGGCCATTCTGTCAAGGAAATCACCGAATATCTTGCTGGGAGTCCTCTTAGCCAAGAAACGACATGCTTGAGCCAGATTTCTATTCCACTTAGACATTAGTAAGTAAATTTTACGAGTCTCTTCAGCTAAAGCTCGGTATTCCTTTCGTTTAGAGATTATATCCATCATCTGCTTTCTGTCAATTTCCGATGTAGCTAAAGCTCCGAGATGTGTTATGTAGAGATGGATATTATTTTCTATTTCATTTTTCATCCTCACTTCAAGCATTTTGGGGTAGATCACGGCTATTGAGACCATGATAAGAGGAATGAAGTACAAGATGACCGTAAATGGTCCAAAAATACTCGCAATCTGCTGAAGAAGGAGGATTATAATAAGGAAAACTATCAGTGAGGAAATTAAGGTTGGCAACAGTATAAATCGCAGGTACCTTTCCGGTGCTATACCTATATGTCTTAAGTTGACGACCATATCTATCACAACCTGAAGGGCAGACCCTCTATACCCTTCTTATAGAAATTCCAGATGACTTTAGAGACTTCAAAGTAATCAAAGATCTTGTTCTCTACCATTCTCCGCAAAATCATTGATCTCAGCTCCATCTCCTCGTAAATCTGCCTGGGATCTTCAAAACCCGCAGTCTGGGCTATTTTATTCTCCAGAACGTATGAGTTATACAATCCCCTGAAGACGTGCTCATCCGTCACGCTGTCCCATTCGAAAACTGTTCTCGTTACAACTCCATCTACCTCCTCATAATACCCCTCAATCTCCTCTACAACCAGACATCTTCTCAGAAATTGGCCCTTTCTATAAACAGCCTGCTGGATAAGAACAACATTCAGGTTGTCAATGAAGGTTATTGGTACATTTATGGGCTCACCAGTAAGACGCTGTATCAGCTTCTTCACGCTGCCCGCATGGAACGTGGCAAGAACAGGATGACCTGTCTGCATTGCCTGAAAGGCTATTGCACCTTCTCTACCTCGAATCTCTCCGACTATGATGTAGTTAGGCCTGCTCCTCAATGCTGCACGAAGCAAATCGAAGAGGTCTACTCTGCCAACTTCCCCACGTTCCCTTGTGTTGAGCTGCTGCCATACGGGATGGGGTACCTGAACTTCTGGAGTGTCCTCAGCAGTATAAATCTTCGAATCGGGTTTTATGAACGGAATCATTGCATTGAGCGTCGTTGTTTTACCACTTGCAGTCTCCCCACTCACCCATATACTCATTCCGTATTCAAGACACAGCCACAGATACGCAGCAACCTCTGCATTTAGCGTTCCAAAATTTATAAGCTGGGTAATGGAGATGGGAACTGCAGTAAACTTTCGAATCGTAAAAGATGGTCCTTTGAGACTGACATCAGTTGAGAAGATTATGTTAATCCTGCTACCATCAGGTAAAGAGCCATCAACAATTGGCTCTCTCTCGCTTACAGGCCTGCCAATACGTTCACCAATATTTTTCAAATATTCTGCCATTGCAATGTCGTCAACAAAATCTATGTTGGTAGGCATCATGTCGAAGATTTTGTGAACAACATGGGTATTCTTCGGGCCTATTACATGAATATCCTCTATGAACGGGTCTCTGATGAGGGGTTCAAGGGGCCCTGTTCCGATTACTTCTCTTTTTATAAGATATCTGAATGTGTATACTTCTTCATAGGTCAGGGGGATTTTTTTAAGGCCGAGAGAGAAGCGGCTTTTTTTGATGGAGGTTCTTTTTTCAACAATCTGGACACACTTTTCAAAAAGGACATCTATGAGCCTGTTCATCTCTTCCTCTGTTTCTGGGGGCTTTTCATAGGGGGCAAGTTCCAGCATCATGTCCATAACCGCATTAAACTTCTCCACTTCATCTTCTCTCAACCTGGGTTCGATGGCGATATACTTCTTCTTCCCCTCCCTATCCGTATGGATATGTATGAAAATCGGATCTCCAACCGGATACAGAATGTTTGGGCGGGGAAGTGCTTTCATATCCCTCGTAAGCTGAGGAACAAAGGTAGGGACCGTCCCCTCCCTTTTCCTTACTTCATCTAAATACCTCCTGAGGTGAGGGTTTCTCTTAAGAGCATTCTCCAGCCTGTCCGACTTGGTGTATGCCATATCAGGCCACCGCAGCGATCTCCACGACCAAGCCTATTTTCGGCTCAACTCTGAAGGCAATCTGCTTCTGATACTGCTGAAGAGCGAAGTTGTACTTCTTGATAGTCATCATATTCTTCACGTCAGCACCGAATTTTCTCAAACTGCATTCTCCTACGAAAGTTGCAGTACTTTCTATCTCAAGAAGCGTATCTTTCTCGATTTCGCCACTCAGTATTGTGAGAATTACAGCTTTACCTGTTGCTGTTATCCTCTTCAGAAAACCCACAATGTCTATGGCCGATCTGGGACTTAAGTCGAATTTTACCAGTGAGGAGAATGAATCTATAACGATGACGTCTTTTTCGAATATGGATCTGCCTGAAATAAGTTTGTTAAGATAATCCTGCCTTTCCTTGAGCTCACTTATAAGAGGGTATACAGGGAAAAATGACAGTTTCCCGGATATAACATGGGACTCGACACCATATCCAAGACTGGACATCTGCTTTATGAAATCCACAGTTGTGAGCTGGGTTGAAACGTAGCTCACCGATACACCATTTTTCAAAAGACCATAGGTGATCCTCTGACATACCACACTCTTCCCACTACCATTTTCACCAATCAGGACTCCCAGAGTTCCTCTTGGTAATCCTCCACCAAGCTTTTTGTGGAATTCGTCATTTTCAACCTGAACCGAAAACAGTCTTGCCATATTTCACACCGTAAATTCAAAACTCTTTTTCACACCACTTTCAGACACTACAATCAGTTTGTTATCACCTGCCAGTTGTGCCGTATAGACGTAAAGAATCCCAGTCTCTCCTGGCTTCAGCACCTGTGTTGATGTTGTAAATCGCACTGCAGATCCATTCAGGAGTACTGCCAGAGTATTGTTGGTAAATATTAAGTCCTCACTTCCTGTATTTTTAACATAGAACACGTAGGCGTTTTTTGAAGAATCATAGGGCACATTCACAGGATCATTTATTATCTCGAAATCCGTCCCTATAAGCTTTTTAAACACTTCTCCTTGCTCTCTCACCTCCACACTCATTTTCTGAACAGTAACAAACAGCATGGCTGAGATTGACGACGCAAGAACAATTACTGCAATATAGAATATTACCTGAGAGGCAATTTCTCCGAAACCCATTTCAGATCACCTGATAGCTACCATACTCGGCGACCCCGTTCTCCGCCACAATCTTGAGTCTGTGTGTGGTTCCTGCACCTCCACTGAGTCCGGAAGCATCAATGCGGAGATATTCGCCCGGATATAGATATGAAACGTTGTAACTAGCGTCCACAAGTACTCCGTCTACCAGCACATTGAAATAGGACGTTTCAAGAGTTGTAGATCCGGTGTTTTCTATGGTAACAGTAAGAGTGTGAGTTGTTGGAGAGGTGTTGTATGCAGCAATAGACGTGATCTGAAACTCAGTTGTAAGAATTTCAATAGCCTTCTTTTTTTCCTGGATGTAGACCTGTCTTGCTTCTTTGAGCTTATGTATGGATTCACTCAGAATCATCCCGGAAACTATTAGAGTGGTTATCAGCAATATTGTAAAGGAGGCCGCGACACTAAATCCCATGCAGCTCGCTAACCTCCTTCTTCATTCTGTAAATTTCCCTTTCAACAGCTAGCATAAGTTCTTTGCTGAACTTTCCGGTTCTCAAGGCTTCAATGAAGAGTAGAGACATCAAATGATCCTGTACATTAAGGTAACCAACAGGACGCCAGTCTGCATTCTGATGGTACAATCTGATTCCCCTGGCATACCTCATCACATCAAACATCACATCCTCGCTAATCCAGCCTATGTCCACATAGTAATTCAATGCATCCTCCAGCCCTTCATAACCAACCCTCTCGATGAGATACTCTATCCACTTCAGCATGAACATTATTCCCTTAGTGGTTTTGGGAGTTTCTTTCAGTTTAACAGTACTTAGGGTTTCCAAACCTTTCACCTCCGGAGATTCTTTTAACTGAGTCTCAGGATGTACTTCTGAGACGCTTTCAGGTGCCTCAGAATGAACTTGATCCTCAAATTGCGATTCTGAAGAAGGCTGAGTTGCTTCTTGAACGCCTTCCAGACTTTGCTGTTCTTGTGAGCGAATTGTTTTCTCCAGCATTTTCTCAAGTCGATCTATTTTTGCATAAATGTCATTTACATTAACTCCAGATGCTTCTTTAAATCTGCTTTCTACCTTTTCCAGAATCCTGACCAATTGGTCATCTGTTATCTTCCTTCCCTTTACCGCATCGTAAACATCCCTAAGAAGGACTGAAGGTATCCTCCCCCTGTACCTTTCCAGCTTCTGCTTTATCTCTGCGTCGCTGAGGAACTTACTCTCCTGAAATTCCTCCTTCATTTTTGGCGGGAGAGGACCAATTTTTATGAGATTGCGATTTCCACCAAGATTTTCAATCTGTTCATCTTCCCGATTTTCTTCAGTCATTCAGAAAACACCTCCTCATAGAGGACTTCATTCACAATCTCTTTCAGATCTATACCAGAACGGAAGATTAGCCTTAAATCGTACTGAATATTATCTAATATCTCTTCCAGCTCTTCCAGCTTCTTTTCCATGCTGTCAAGCCTTTCAACACTTAACGCCGTGACTTTAGAAGTTCCAACAAACGGATTGATTTGAGCAGAAACAACTTCATAGAGTGTCATCATATCCTTCATGGAGTCGTCTATCTGCTGAATATCATTTCTCAATCCGTCTATTTCTCTTTTCAGATTATTTAGAGATACATCAATGCGTGGGAGACGGTTTTCTATATCATTCAGTCTTTCATTGAGCTTTACAAGAGTATCATCGTCCTCTCTACTTTCGCCCACTTCTTCCATTACTGGGTCCCCATGCATCACCTCCTCCTCTTTTTCCTCCTCTTTCTTGAGAACCTTTTTCAAGATATCAATACCCATTTCTAACACCCCGTGAATGGTGAGCGTGATGAGCCAAGCTACGTGTTTAGGAAATTCTAAACTTAAATAAAAAATATATAAAAAATTAGGTTTACTGCAGTTCGATGACGTTTTCCGTATATGCTGGCGGTGTTGTGAACTCAATAATACCTGGAGCACCGAACTCTGGTCTGACCTCTCCAGACACGTCCTCTCTTGGCAGGAAGCCGCTTCCGAATGACTGTGTAACGTCAACTGTCAATATCACCTTGTCTCCCTGGTTCAAGACTGGGTATGCACCATTGAGTGAGTCGTCCTCATCCTGCAGGACTATGATACCGAATTCTGTCGAGCCGAGTTTAGACCATGCTTCAAGATTGCTGTCAAATGTATCAGTAAGTCCGGTAGACTTATCGTTGAAGGAATAATTACCTGTTCCGGCAGCGGAATCATAATACAGTGATACACTTTTAGTTTCATTTGATAGTATTAACCTAGTTGTAGCGAGGCTCACATCCTGACCACCAGTATTGACCTCAACTAAGATCGCTAGTTTTGTAATGTTACTCGTACTCTGCTTTGGAGTCGGTACATAACCCATAACCTTCACAACCTTTATACCACTTGAGACCTCTTGAGTTGTCTGCCTTCCAGTAGCTGTTGCTTTCTGCTGCAGATAACCGACTGTCTGTATCAGCACCGCTGCACTCACTGCTGCCACTAGCACGATGGCTATGAACACTATCAGAATCTCAATGCCTATCGCTCCTTTTTCATCCTTTTTCAACCTACTCACTTCCTAACACCTCCACGACGAATTTACTTTAATAAAATAATTATATTAAAGCTTTTTTTGCAGATAGGTTTATAGATGAATTGAGATTACTTTAGAGAAATAAACCTGCAGCTGCGTATGTAGGTGTATAAGCTTAACCCAAAGTCCCTAACAGCCATCATCAAAACATATTTCAGCTATTTTTCAGAGTTAAATCCCAGTGTAGTGTCCTTAAGTAATTCCAATCACCGATCGAGCCCAATCTAGTTCTAAAGTATGAAGAGCACAAAGCAGCTGTAATCAATTTTGAGAATTAACTTCGAGAGCTTCCAGATATTTTAAGCAGATGGATCTAAGCAATGAATGCAGAATGATTGGATGTAAAGAGACTTTCAAATTAAATCTATAGATACATAAACCCAAATAAAGATGGCAAAACCATAATAAATAATGATGAACTAAGTAACCATTTATGGTATTCGGGCCGAAACCTGAAGAAGTAAAAAAAGAAGTAAAAAAGAGGATTGAGGAGGAAGGACTCAACCTGTCAAAGCTGACCCTACCTGTGAAAAGCCCTGATATGGCAGAAGCAGGCAGCATATACTTTGATGTCGAAACGAAAGCCATCAGAGTATACGACGGTAAAACATGGAGATCTGTGAGGCTGGATTGAGAGCCTTACTGAACCTCATCTTGAAACTCAACATCTAAAAATTGAAATGCTGCATACCTTACTGACCTCATGGACATATACGTTCTCAGACTTGGCCATCGACCAGAGAGGGACAAGAGGCTTTCCACCCACGTCGCTTTAACCGCCAGAGCTTTTGGAGCGAAAGGGATTTACTTCGATATCTTTGACGAAAAGGTTTTTGAGAGTATCAAAGATGTTGTTGAAAGATGGGGAGGAGACTTTTTCATTGAAAATGTAGACAGCTGGCGCCAGCTCATAAAAGAGTTCGATGGCATCGTAATCCATCTAACAATGTATGGCATCCCTCTCCCTGAAAAGCTTGAGGAAATAAAGAAAGCCAGCAAAGTCCTCATATTGATCGGGGCTGAGAAAGTCCCTCCCGAGGTCTATCAGCTTGCTGACTTCAACATAGCCATAGGCAATCAGCCCCATAGCGAGGTTGCAGCATTAGCAGTATTTCTGGACAGGCTTCTTGATGGAGAGGTATTCAAAAAGCAATTTGAGAACGCGAAGATAAGGGTGGTTCCTTCGGAGCGGGGCAAAATTGTGAGAGAAGTTGGCAATGAGTGACGTTTTAGGATGATTTAGCTTCTTAATTGTATCCACCCCTCCATAATTAATAATCATTAAATTTTAATAACCAAAATTATTTATATCACGCATCATAGCCCGGGCTGGTGATTCTATGGCAAGAGAACTCTGGAGCACCAGACTCGGCTTCATCCTTGCAGCAGTGGGCTCTGCAATTGGACTGGGCAACATATGGAGGTTCAGCTACCTTGTATAC
>JGI24020J35080_1000385_pt1 | contig 38474 bp, 62 predicted proteins | sample Deesub1362A_J573_FD_35080 | JGI IMG/M metagenome (IMG submission 35080) | reverse complement strand
CCGCTCGCGGGCCTCCGCGAGCCGGGCCTCCTTCTCGATCCGGACCCGGTCCTCCAAGATCCGGGTCCGGACCTCCTCGGCGGAGAGCCCCATCCCAAGGAGCTTCTCCGCCTTAACGGCCTCTCGGAATGTAAGATCCAAGAGGCCAATTCTTTCCGCCCAGGACGCGACCCATGCCTTTACAACGGGCACATCCTGAGCAACCTCACCCCAGAGGCGAACCGCCCGCTCGGCGGCCACCTCAGGGCCCTTCTCGGCCCACGTGCGGGCCAAGCCTTCTAATGCGGTCCGCCCGCACGCGGGCAATTTCTCCGGGGCGGGGAAGCCCCACTCCCGGAGAAGCCGAGTCCCCCACTCCCAGGCGGAAGCGAGGAACTCGGCAAAAATGAGGCCCGAGCGCGGCACAGCCGCGACCCGGGCCACCCATACTTCACCGACCGTCGGGGTCTTTCCCCGACGGTCCGGGAGGACCACCCACCGGCGGTGGTCCTCCCGGGGAACGAAATCCGCCCCCAGGAGGCTGCGGGCCTCCTGGGGGCGGAGAAATGCCACAGGCCGGCCACCCCGGCCGGCCTGCACTTCAACCACCAAATGCTTCCCGAGTGCCTTCATCATTCCACCTCCTGGCCCCTCACCCCCTATATACTCCGCCAGGACATATGTGTCAAGACATCTAAGACTGGACATTGGTCCTTTCTCGAAATGGAATGTGATAAAGACCACGACATTGTGTCCATTTTCGATGGGTTGCGAGATCTTGACATCTCCATAGGACCCCCTAGAGTTACGGAGGCCCAGTAGGGCCCAGCATTTTCAGGAGGTGGAATGCGGATGAAGGAGCGTTATGCGACTTATGGTGGACGACGTCCGTTCACCCGCCGGCTTTTGGAGGCTATGTTGGAGGGATTAGGGATTGAGGATAGGCTTCCCCCTTCCCGTTTCTACGACATGGAACCTATCTTCGCGGATCCAATCCCTCCGGAGCTTTTCGCGAAGGCCGTGCCTGCGGAGTGGCTCGAACGGAAACTAAAAGTAGATTCCCCCCGTCTCAACCGAGGCTTTTGGGCCCTCAACAAACAGATCCTCAGGAGACATGGGTTGCGCATCATCTCTTATTACGACAAGAAACAATGGTGGCGCCGTTTCGTGCCCACCCGGGAAGGATTGGAGTTGTTCGACCACTACATGCGGAAACTCTCTCAAAAGGAGGCGGAGACGATCGCTAAAGCCCTCTTGGAGGCCGCGGAAGCCTACGCCGATACCACTCTAAAGCGGATCCGTGGGGCCCTCCGGGAGCAACATGAGATCACCGACGTAAAAGCCTACCTCGCGGCTATACTGGATCTTCCCGATCTAGTGATCGAAAAACTTGATTTGGAGCACCGGAGGGTGGTGATCTCAAAGAAACGGAAAGATTCCTGATTCTCCCAGAACGCCTAATAATATTTAGTGAGATGAAGAAAAATAGAACGTTGGAGGTGTGGATCCCAAAAGAGTACGACTGGGTCCTAGAGAAAGCAAAAGAGCGGGCCCGTAGGGAAACGCGTTCGGTCTCGAACCTCATCTTGCGGGCTCTGATCGATTATCTCGGAGATGATCAAACTCCCCGACGGAACGAAACTCCTAACGGTGCCTGAGGTGGCCCGGCGCCTTGGGGTCCACCGCTCCACGGTTTTCCGATGGGCCAAACAAGGGCTTCTCCCCGTTTACATGCGGGGGCCCCGAGGCGAGTTTCTCTTTCGGGAGGAGGACTGCTTCCTCAACCCTCGATATCCTCGATCTTCCAGCGCCTCTTAGACCCTTAAAACGGCACCACCTGCGCTACATCCTTGGACACATGTCCTTTAATCGAGGGAATTTTGTCTCGTAAGGACATATGTCCTTTGAAAACCGAGCGGAAATCAGGTAGAAGGCACTCGGGATGGAACCGACAAGATCTAGCCGCAGCTCGAAAATTACAGTAAACTCCTATCAGCCCGCCCCGCCCGGTTGACCCTCCATGGGTCTTGTCGGTTCCATCCCAAACCGGGGCGGGTCTCTTTTTTGCCCCGGGTTCTCGAAGACCTCCCCTCTTCCTGCCGCGTGGTCTTCGCGGTCTTCTATTGCCTGGCCGACTCCACTGGGCGCCTTTCTATCACCACCCGGGAGATCGCCCAGTGGGCGGGGATATCCGAGACCCAGGTCCGGCGGGCCCTGCGGCGGTTGGAAGGGGTCCGGCTCTTGCAGGTACAGGAGCGGGGGCATGGGCGGAAACCCGCAACGTATCAGCTTCTTTGGCGCCCGGTCACTTTTCCACAACCTTTTGCGCCCCCTTCCCCCACACCCCTATCCCAGAGGTCACAGAAAAAAGCTCCTGCGGAGACCTCCCGCGGCCCTCCGGGGCCGCGGCGGTCATCTGGCACGCTCACCCCTCGGGCCCACCGCTGGGCCATGGCCCAGCTGAGGCGCCACATCAACACGTGGGGGCTCCCTCCCCTGCGGCGGGAGACCCTCCTCCGTGCCCTGGGTGCGGCGCTGTGGCGAGTGATCCGGCGGGGGATAGTGCGGACCGCGGCGGAGCTTTACCGCCTGGTGTGGGGCATCATCCAGCGCCTTCGCGAGGCGCCTGCGGGGGTTTCCACATCCCTTCGGTGGGCCTGCGCCTATGCCGGATACATCACCAGGGCCTCCCTGCGCGAGGCCCTGTAAAATACATTTCGCTATGTGCCGGCGGATTTACTTTGCGGCCTTAGCGGGTTTGGCGCTCCTTTTAAGCGGCTGTTTCGCTCCCGAGCCTTGGAACTCTCCATCCCCCACACCTTCACCACCTTTTATCCCAGGAGAACTCGTGATGGCTTGGTATCAGCCAGGTGTCGTGCGGGTCGGTACAGTGGAGAGTTGCACAACGGAGAACGTTGTCATCCAGTTTTTCCAAAACGCTCATGAGTTGGCCGTACCCAAATACCGCTACTCTCCCGACGCTATACGGCGTTTGACCACACAGGAAAGTGCCCGGGTAACCGCCGTTCCCCGCTGGTATTACACCCTCGACTGGTTCCCGCGCCACCCCCAATATCTCGATGTATTGGAACAATTCCTTTTGGACTTCCGACAGTACTCGGACCAATATAAACGGTATATTTACGATTGCTCCGAGGCTTCCGCCTATTTAGAGGCATGTCTTGAAGACGCTGGATTCGATGCACGGATCGTCATGGGACCAGCGCCATTTCCGCCTCATGAGGGCCACGCCTGGGTACACGTGGTACTTCCCGATTATGTTGTCGCCATTGAAGCGACCGCCTTTTTCGGAGGCCCCTTGAAACAAATATGGAATCGGATCCGTTATTTATTCACCGGTAAGGCCCCGGGGATCGTATATGCGGACCATCCCTATGCCGACGCTTACTACAATGGCTACGACTTCTACTGTTACGACATCTATGTCGCGGCTACCGTTGCCGACTTAAGCGAATTCGATTGGTGGAACCTATAATGACCTCTCAATGGCCCGAATAAAGGGAATGGTACGGTTCCAACCCCATGTAGCTCGCCAGGCTTTTTGGGGTTGATATCCCAAATGACGACCTATTTGGATGATACGCTCGGGAGATACTCTAGTTCCAGGCTTTACACGGACATAAAGGTTATACCGCGTTGATCCACGCCCCTTGCGTACCGATGCCTTGATGCCTGCCTCTTTCAAGGCTCGGCGCATACGGGCTGTATCTTCATTTGTGATTTCATGGTAAATCAGTACACGCCGCATACACTACCCTCCCTTTCGTTGTTTCTGTTTTCTGTAGAGCTCAAAAAGGTACTTCGCATCGGCCCGAGCCTTGCGTTTCGTCTCGGGATCCTTGGTGACGTTGGCCAGAGCTTGGCAAGCCCGTGCGGCGGCGAGGATATCCCCATCATGGGCCCGGATCATAATCCGGCGGCGTTTCTCGGCGGGATAGCTTTTCTTCCATCCAGTGGGCCCCTTAGTGGCGAGCCGTTGAGCTACGATTTTCTGGAACCATCGGCGTTCGACTACGGTCTTGGCGGCTAGGGCAGGAAATCTGGGCTTATAATTGGGAGATTGCCACCAAATGATTTTAGAATCATAAGCGCAATAAGCTATTACAGGCCACTTGGTTTCATTGTAGATTTTCCTGGCGAGCTTCACCGCGTCTTCCTCGCTGTGTACCATTGCGATCAAACCGGAGGTTTCGGGAACGTGGATAGAAACTATCCCACGATTGCCTGATTTAATGCCCAACTCCTGAGCCCACTGGTATATGCGGCGCCTTGCCTTTTGTAGACGCTTCATTGTCTCTTGAGGCGACAATTTCAAAGGCATCAGTTATCACCTCCGTGTTCGTTTACGTGCTTTTCGCTTGCGCGACCCCGACTTACGGCGCGATTTCATGCTCTCCTCTGCTTCCTCGGGGATGAAGACCGCGAAACAATAGATAGCCCCTCCGTATCGATCATAGACGTCAAACCAACCAGGGCGGTCTGGTGTTGTAGTAACCCGCATGATTTCGTAGTTACGGGTTCCTGGGCCATAGTATTGGAGGAAAACGTCTTTCGGGAGTTTTCGGGCAACGTAATTAAGGCCATCGATCATGCCTTCGTATTCCCAATCCTTTACGATCACAGGCTCTTTGGATCGGCAGAGTTTACGGATGAAACTATCTTTTCGTACGAATTTATACATGATCCCTCCTTAGTCCAGTAGCCGATGTTTCCTTAAGCTCCCAACGTAAAGCTTGGCTTCAAGGCAGCGTTCGTGATACCAGCGCCCTCTATACCGGTGGCCCCGTACCCAGACGGGTTTCCGACATACAGGGCAAATACCTTTCCACGCTCGCCGTCTACGCCGAGTAGCCCATGCCTTCTTTGCCGCTTGACTTCGGCTTGTGCGAGTCCTTCGCCCCCTTGCCATTGTTTCACCTCCGCTTTTTGGGGATTAGCAAGTAGAAGTAGAGCTGATCACCACGGTAACTGCGCATCCTCCCCAGGGGGACGAATTTAAGATCCTTGAGGTATCTCTTCGCCTCTTGTAGGTTCGAGAAACGCCCGGTGGCATCTACGGCGCGGGCAACCTGGTAGGCTATACTGCCGCAAAGTAAGCGTTTAGCCTCCGCCTCCGACCACGGGGCTTTCTTTTTGTGGATGACCGTCTCGACCAGTCCGCGATCTCCAGAGGGAAGATGGACTACGTGAAGGGTCTTGGCCTTTTGCTTCCACATAGCCCCTAGGTTCTCATCTTTTCTTGCCTTAACTACCCAAACACCTAACCGTACTTCCACGCCCTGGGGAGTGATCTCGACGGCTGATGAGGCGGGGAGACGTCGGGATCTTCGCTTTCTGGTCTTTCGCCCCATAAGTCCTCCTACTTCTTCTTCTCTACTCGTTCCTTGGTGAGCATGTAGAAGGTCTCAGCGGAACCGAGGATCACCAGGAATGCCTGCACCACGGCCTTCATAAACCCAAAGGGATCGGCGAGATCGAAGGTATAGCCAGCAAGCTTCCCGGTGAGGAGCGCCATGGGGAAGGCGATGAGAAGAGTAAACAGTGTGAAGACCCACGCCGCGGCCTTGTCCTTCAAGCCAAGGCCCCCTTTAATCCAGTTGTAGATGGGAACCAAGACGAGCCCTACGATCCCGTTGATAAGGACGTCCATTCAATATCACCTCCTTCCCTCATGGGAATTATAGGGCCCTATATCTTTGGGAGTTAAAGCCTCAATTTGCAGTTCTATGCGCTCTTCCGCGTCATAGTAGATTCCCGTCCCCCCACCATAACGGAGAATCAAGCGGTCATTCGGGATCACTCCCGCGTATTGGAGGGCATCCTCTATCGCGGCAATGAGGTTTTTCAGGTCCCCATGTCGGCGGTCGCGGAAGTAAAAACGGCAAGTAAGGCGTACCGGGCCAGAAAAGGCAGGAACCCGATGGAGGCGAAAGTAGTCGGCCAGGGTACGTTGAAAGGCCAAAGTAGCCCGGGCGCGGGGATACCACTTGGAGCGGAACGTCATCCGCGCCTTAGGGATGGCTCGCAGGGGGATTGTGAGCTTCACCACCATCCTACAAAGAATCGGTATCCTCGCAGTGATCCCTTAATGCGCTCTCGGCAACTTTGACGAGTACATCCCATAGGGCCATAACAGCGACCCCAACCCGCTTACCTTCCATAAAGGGAGCGATGGTTTTGGCAAGATTGTTAACTTCCTCATATAAAGCCACGATTTCTTCCGGCGATCGTGTTCCGAAGGCGATCATCGTCATGTTCAGTACTTGCAGTACAGTGGCGGCCTCCCGGGCGGGAAGGGCGGGAGTTATATGCTGATTGATCCTCTCATATAGGGCCCTATATAGAACACGAGAAGCAAGAAGTGGGTCCTCCGGGAGTGTCTCATTTAGGGCGTATAAGTATTGGATCTCATGGGGGGTAAGGTCATCCACAAATTCAGTATCCACCAGGAACGCCAGAAACTTCGCTAACTTTTCTGCGCCCATGGCTCCTATTTTTAGCCCCAAAAGTCGCCCTTGACAATCTAGGGCCCTCCATCGTAAATAGTAGGTGGAGGTGCCGATGGGAGGAAAGCGCGGTTATTCACTGTTTTCTTACCTTTCTTTTCTCCCTCTAACTAATCTTGTCTTTTCTCCCCCTAATCTTGGGCCCAACATCAGATTCCATTATTCCCCATTATGTTGGGCCCGATATGATGGAGGTATCCATGACTGTGCGTGAGATCGTTTCAGCATGGCTGAAAGAAAATGGATATGATGGCCTCTATTCCCCTACCGCGGGATGCGCCTGTTTGATCGCTGATCTCATGCCCTGCGGTAATCCCGGGCCGGATTGCCGCCCCGGGTACAGGATCGCTCGGGACTGCGATCCGGACCGGTGCCCGGAAGATCTCCGTTTCTGTATCGCGGAAACAAAGTATGCCTCCTGCCCCTACAGGAACGAACAATAAAGGAGGGAGGAGATGCGCCTTGCAGATCTATTAAAGCGCCTGCAAGGCGTGAAGCCACTAAGGGACGGATCCTATATGGCTTTGTGCCCCTGCCACTCCGACTCGAAACCCTCCCTGCATCTCACCGAGACCGATGGGAGGATCCTCGCCTACTGCTTCGGATGTAAAGCCACCTTCAAGGACGTGGCCCGGGCCCTCGGGATCTCCTTGGAGGAATACTCTCTCCGAAACGCCGTACAGGAATCTGTATATGACTACCGCGACGAACACGGCAATCTCCTCTACCAAAAGATCCGCTTCCGCCTTCCCGATGGGGGCAAGACCTTCATGTTCCGGCGGGTGACCGAAGCCGGGTACTTCACCAAAAAGCTCGAAGGGACCCGCCGGGTCCTCTACAACCTCCCCGAGGTCCTCCGGGCGGAGCGGGTTTTTGTGGTGGAGGGGGAGAAGGACGCCGACCGCTTGATGCGGGAGGGCCTCACCGCCACTACCAATGACGACGGAGCGGGGAAGTGGCGGGAGGAGTACTCCCAGGTCCTGAAAGACAAAGAGGTCATCATTATCCCCGACAACGACCCACCGGGGCGGGAACATGCGGAGCTCGTGGCCCTGGCCGTTTCCCGTTATGCCCGCCGCGTGAAGATCCTCCACCTCCCGGACCTTCCCGAGCACGGGGATGTAAGCGATTGGCTTGCGGCGGGCCATACTGTGGAGGAACTCTTACGGTTAGTAGAGGAGACCCCCGATTGGACTCCCGCCACCTTGCGCCAACGCAAGGTGGAACGGCAAGGGCCGAATATCACCATCTCTTTCCCTGAGACCGGGATCAAGATCTACCTCAAGCGGGTGAAACTGCACTCCAACGGGGACCTCAAATGCCTCATCCAAATCCGGGTAGGGGCCTATCGGATCCCTTACTCCGGCCTCATCAACCTGGCCGCCCCTAAGACCCGGGCCGCGTACGCGAACGAACTGGAGAAGACGATCCCGATCCCCTGGAAGGAGATCCTGGAGGAGGTCTACCGGGCGGCCATGGAGCTCTTGGTGGAGGGGGAGCCCGCGATCCTCCTCACCCCCGCGAAAGATCGCCGGTGTAAATTCCTCATCGCCGAGTTCCTCCCCCATGGCCTCGATACGGTCCTTTGGGGCCCGGGGGGAACGGGGAAGTCATGGTTAGCCTTGGCCATGGCGTATTCCCTCCACACCGGCGAGCCCTTCCTGGGGCTCGAACCTATGGATTGTGGGCCGACCCTCTACCTCGATTGGGAAACCAACGCCGATGAGATGGCCCGCCGTTTGGGATTCATTACCGAGGAACAATTCTTAATCTACAAGGCAATGAATGCCCCCATCCTGGACTCCTTGGACTACCTCCACGATCTCGTGATGGAGACCAAGCCCCTCCTCATTGTGATCGATTCTTTGGCCCGGGCGGCGGGAGGACAAGTGATCGAGGGGGAAGCCATCTCGCAGGTCTTCGCCGCCATCCGAAGCCTGGGATGCACCACCCTCATCATCCACCACCCACCGAAGGCTGCGGACAACGGCCCCTATGGATCAGCCTACATCACCTGGCTCCCCCGGATGGTTTGGAAGATCGAAGCCTCCCAAGGGGAGGACGGGATCATCCGAGGGGTGCTCACGAATGTGAAGACCAACATCGCCCGCAGGCGCCCCCCCATTGCCTTCGAGTTATCGTTGGAACCTTGGGACCTCCGCCGCGTGCGGCTGGAGGAGGTCCATAAGGGAGAGGAAGCCCCCCTCCGGGAGCGGATCACCTCCTTACTCCTGGCGGAGGGGAAGCTCAGTGTACGTGAGCTGGCCGACCACTTGGGGAAGTCAGTAGATACCGTCCGCCGAACGCTCCATCGAATGAAGGAAAAAGGGCAGGTGGAAAAAGATGCTGATGGGTATTGGTACGTACCTGCCGAGATACCTTTCTGATGTAAGGCAGGACACCGGACAGGACACGAAGCGGGACACCTCTTCCCAGAGGGAAGAGGTGTCCGCCACGCTTCCTGTCCTGCCTGTCCGGGACACCATGACACGGTCGTTTTTCCCGTTGCAGTCTAAACTCTCACAAAAGGCAGGACAACTCCTTATGACTTTGCCCTGGTGTATTCCCGCAACTCCGTTGTCCCGCTTGTTTGAGCGGCTACTTTTTGTCTCATTGAGACACTATAATTATCACGCCATGGCGAGCAAAAAGACTATTTCGCGGTTGTTGCGGGAGTATGCGGCGCTTAGGTATGAAATTTTGGAGCGTGATAACTTCACATGCCAGAAGTGTGGACGCTCGGCGCCATCTGTCAAATTAGAAGTCCATCATATCATCCCCATCGAAGAGGGAGGAACAGATGACCCTTCTAATCTCATCACACTGTGCTGGGCTTGCCATCATGGGCATACTGCTTTGCGTGTAAGACGGCGCTTGGAGAAAGTAGTTAGTTCGCCAGCTGATTTAGAAACGCCCACCCGTCCACCTACGTTGAAATCCCAAATTCTTACGACACTGCAAAAGCAGGGCCCTATTTCCGTTCGCCAGTTAACGGTCCAATTGAAACATTCCTTTGACTCGATAAGGAGGACCCTATATCGCCTACAGGATGAAGGGAAAGCAAAGCGATTAGATGATGGACGATGGATCGCTGTAGAGCCTTCTCATGAGCATAGAAGAACCCGACTTTCTCTTCGAGAGCGGATTCTCTTTCTGCTTTCTTCAGCCGGGAAGCTTCGGCCTCGTGAGTTAGCTATGCAATTGGATAGATCGATCGAAACCGTGCGAAGGACCCTCTACAGAATGAAAGAAAAAGGGCAGGTGGAAAAGGATGCTGATGGGTACTGGTACATACCGCGTCAATAAGGTGGCGCCTCGCCGCACCGCCCACCTCCTCATAGGGCCGGTTTCGGAGCCGAGTAGGGAAACGCGCCCGACGCCGGGAGGTCACCTCCGCCTTCCGGACATCAGGTTGGGGGTTCGACTCCCCCACCGGCCCTCAGGACTGCTCCCCGTGGCGGTCTTCTATTAGCAATAGCCCCCGGATTAGTAAGGCCATCCGCCGGGGCCCGCGGGTAGGGGGACCCTTCACGGGGGCGGGCCCCGAAAGACGGGAAGGGAGGATGCCATGGAGATAAGGGGGACAAGAGCAATTGAGGTGCCGTCGCATGTAGTGGAGATTCTGAAGGCGTTATATCCCACCGCCGATCCATCCCGAGCGATCTCCTTGGCCATAGCAGAGGTGCAACTCTGGCGCTCCCTCTACACCGAGTACTGTGAAGAGGAGGAGACCCTCTGTGCGGTCCAACACCAAAATTAGCCGCGCTTGCCCTCGGTGTGAGGGATCGCTCCAGGGGTGCGGCTACACCAAGGCAGGGCGTCCGGGTTGGTGGTGCCCCCGCTGCCACATCTACATTCCGGACTGGCTCGCCCGGATAGCCGGAAGGGCCGGAGTACGGGAGGTGGACCATGAGGACATGGATCGATGATGTGAAGGACAGATTACACCTCAAGGACTTCGATGGAAAAGAAGGTACAAACGAACATTTGTTCGTTCGATGTATCAATGGAGAGGCAACGTTCTCCCCGGTTTTGGCTGAGGCTTTGCGGAGGTTGCCACAAGAAGAGTGTGTTTCAGTGCTGGTATACAACACCTACGGTGGGATTAACGATGCCGTTGTCATGATGAGATGGCCGGATTTCTACAAGCTTTTCGCTTGGTATTTCGCCGCCCGGAAAGAGTTGGCCCGAGAGAGCGAAGATGATCCAATTTCAGATACCGGCTGATAAGCTTTTCAAGGGGGATTGGAAAATCCGAATCCAACGGGTCCCCGGTGGCTGCCTGCTTCAATTCGTTAAGGATGATCATCCCATGCCCCTTGTAGGAGTCATGGCGAATGTGATCGAACTGAATCCCTACCAACTCTGGTTGGAAGCCTCCGCGGAGATAGCAGTGGAGGGCCGCCAGATCCTTTGGTGGGAAAAGAAAACACTAGGTGATGATGTTGGGCCCGATATTTAAAAGGGGGTGAAAATGACCGAAGCTTATAAGCTTCCACCTTTGCCTAAGGCAGGTTATTGCCTTTACTTGCGCTATTGCACCCCATATCGCGCAGTCGGTTCCGTAGCGCCCCTCGATGCTTGCTGGACTGATGAGGGACAAGTTGAGCCGGTCCAAAGGGCGGTTGAAGCGATTAGGGCTCTCGGGGTGCGGTACCTTGGGCCTGGAGGCATCGTGGAGATATGGCCCCAGCCCTTGAATTTGAAGGATATTATTACCTTTGTCATCTCGCATGTGAAGACTCGCGGTTGTACGTGGGAATTCGTCGCTAATCAGTTCTGGTTACATCCCACTGAGCTTGTAAACGTAATAACAACAAGAAGCCACATTAAGTTAATTGCCTTTAGGTGGAAACCGCCGGTTGTCCCTCCCAATCCCCAGGCTGCACGTGAGGTTTTCCATCGAATACAGCGCTCGGTTGCCGCGATAGGTCCCATACTAACTCCAATCGCTATAGCGGTCCGAGGCGGGAAAGTCATTCTCGTTCTCCGCGCTCATATCGAGCCTCCCCAAGATCTGGAGGAGAAATTAACGGACTGCTTGGAGACTGAGGTTATTCGTACTTGGAGTGATGAAATCTTCCTTCCAGCGGAACCTACATTTGGGCACTTCACAGTCTGGCTTGAGGAGTTCCCCAAAGTTTGGCCCGAAGCCTATGGAAAAGCGAATGAGGAAGGAGGTGAGGAAGAATGATCGCCTTACCGGAAATTATGGATTGGTTTTGGTTCTTTATGGGTCTGGTTACGCCAGGTATTCTGTGGTATGCCCTCCGTAGCTTGCCTGATTGGAAAGCGGTGATTTACGCCGCCGGCTTCTTCTTCGCTTCTATTGTTACCTCCCTCGCTTGGGCTAGCACCGCCGAAAGAGGAGCGATCGCCTCACTACACTGGGTGATCCCCGCCAAAAGCGTCCTTTGGCTGGTTATAACCATAGGATGTTTATGTGGCTTGGTATATGAGGAGAGGGGGAAATAGCGTCCTGGTGTGTGTTGTTACCCAAGTAACAGTTCGATGAGGAGAAAGGAAACGACGGCGGTGGTGCGGAAACTGCCAATCGATAAGGTGATTTGTGGAGATGCTCTGGAAGTATTACGCACGTTGCCGGATGAAAGCGTACATTGCTGTGTAACTTCACCTCCTTATTGGGGCCTACGGGACTATGGTGTTGATGGGCAAATTGGGCTAGAGCCTACGCCGGAAGAGTATGTTACCAGGCTTGTCGAAGTCTTCCGAGAGGTACGGAGGGTTCTACGGAAAGATGGCACGGCGTGGCTGAATTTAGGGGATTGCTATGCCAGCCCGGGCAAAGGCGGTCCATGGGATGAGGGGCGGACCCAAAGAAATACAGGCCGAAAACTTTACTCCCGGCAAGCTAATCGTGGTAGGTATTCCGGGTTCAAACCTAAGGATCTGATTGGCATCCCTTGGAGGGTCGCTTTCGCGCTTCAAGCTGATGGATGGTGGCTTAGGAGCGATATCATTTGGTATAAGCCGAATAGCCTACCCGAAAGCGTCCGCGACCGCCCAACTAAAGCGCATGAGTATATTTTTCTCCTTGCCAAATCTCGACGCTACTACTACGATCAGGATGCGATTCGGGAGCCTTTTACAGATAAGGCCGTTGGGTGGCTTAAGACTGGTGCTGGGAAGACCTGTTATGGTCTTGATGGTGTGGCTGTTCCTGGCAATGAAAGGAAGCCATCTTCAACATTAGGTGGACGCCCCAACCCCAAGGGCCGCAACAAACGCACCGTCTGGATTGTCCCCACTTGCCCCTTCAAGGGCGCTCACTTTGCCGTCTTCCCGCCCGATCTTATTCGGCCCTGCATCCTGGCGGGGTGTCCGCCGGGAGGAATTGTGCTTGATCCCTTTTTTGGTTCAGGCACGGTAGGCGTAGTGGCCCTTCAGGAGGGGAGGCACTTTATCGGAATCGAGCTCAATCCCGAATATTGCGTGATGGCACGAAAAAGGATTCAGAGGGAAGTACCAGTATATCCCTTGTTTTCACAACGGCTTCCTATAATTGACATGGAATGCAACCGCGAAGGTTCCCTGCAAGGCGGAGTATCCCGGCGTGGTTGACCACGCCGGAGGCGAAGTCTAAAGGCGTACCGCTCCCACCGGAGTTCATCGAGCGGTGGAAGCGGTTCTTTCCATCTTTGGACCTACGGCGGGTAAGGGTACACTGGGGGATCCCCGCGCGGCTTACCCGCCTGGCCGGGATTCCCAACCCGGCGGCGGTCTCTTACCGGTATCACATTTACGTCGATCCCCGATATGCGGACCTCAACTCTCCTCATGGGACGCGGGTCATCCTCCACGAGCTCCGCCATGTAGCTCAATGGCGGGCCTTTGGGGACCGCCTCTACACGATGTATCAGGAGGCCAATCGGCGGGGGTACTGGAGGAACCCATTGGAACAAGACGCTTATCGCTACGAGCGGCTGATCCTCGCTGCCGTTCCCTGAAAATCTCCCTTCCTCTTTTAGCTCTATCCTCCTCCCTATAATTCCACGAGGACAAAATGTAGAGCCCTATATCTTGGAGGTGAAAGATGGCGCTCATCACAATCAGCGACCGTTACGGACCGCGGGGTGGATCCCAACCGTTGATCGCCGGAGAGGGGTACCGGATTGTCTACGTGCCCCCACAGGATATCCCTGAGGAGCGTTTGATCGAGTTGGCCCAATTTATTGAGGGGGCGATCTCCCCGTGCGAGGTACGGGGGGTGACCAAGGATCAGGATGAGCTGGAGATCACCGTCTACGCTAAGCCGGGGTGTGAGAAGTGGTCCACCCACTGGCTTTATAACCAGGTGGTAGGGGCAGTTCGGGCATTTCTGGCCGGCGAACCCGTCCCGGTTCCTTCTCCATCTCCGAGCCCCACAGGGATGAATATCTGGATACCTATTGCTCTTGTTGCGGGTGCAGTGGCATTGTGGGCGCTTACTAAGAAGAAAGAATAATGGGCTTAAGTTGGAAGTGGAAAGACTTTCCCCGCCGACGATCCCTTCCTCAAGGGAAGGCTGCCGCTATTGAGTTTTTCCTCCCTTATGATCCCCAAGCCGGGGATGAACCCCCGCAAGACCTATGTGACCAAGTACGCCAGGCAGTCGAACTTCCCGAGGGGCTGCCGGAAGCACGATTACTTTTTTGCCGAATCACGCCTCTTACCCATTCGTATTCACTCCTCTTCGGCTTCACACCGTCGGAACTCGTACAGTCGATTGAGTGGTATGGATACATCTTCGATCGTGTTAAATCGTATCTTGAGGCCCAATATGGGATCGCGGTAGGGGTTGGGGCAGTTTTCGAAGGAACTCTTGCAGAAATCGAAGCTTTGGGTCGGGGCGAATCGATCTCCATCGATCACGGTTTGCTTCCTCCTCAAGCCGTCCCATGGCTGTTAGGGGCCTTTGGTTTGGGATTGACGGTGCTATTTGGCCCTCTTGTGGGACTGCTTGGTAGCCTCGGTGGTACGTGGTGGATTTATCGCAAGGAAATCCAGGAAGGCATGGAGGAAGCGGCCACCTTATTGGCCCATGCTGGGTTAGGTATCTCCTTGGGGCTCGGAGTCGGGTACCTCCTCTCAAAGAAAGAGAAGAAGGCAAAGGAGGTCACATGAATATCCTTGAGGTACTTGGGAAATTTATGTCTCGTAAGTGGCTTGCGGCCACCGCGGGAAATCTCCTCCTCGCTTTCTTCGCCAAATGGATCCTCGGGCGGGCGGAGGTACTCGGCAATACCATCACCTGGGCGGGGATCGTAGCTTGTATCGCCCTTGCCGTGGGTCTGTGGGTGTACATCGTGATCGAGGGCCGCCGTGATTTGGAGATCGCCCGCGCCCAGGATCCCTACTACCGGGGGACCCGCCTGTTACGGCTTTACCGCGAGGCGACCCAGGCGGGCCTGGAACCAGAAAGGGCTTTTCAGCTCTTGAAATTCGCCCTGGGAGGACGGCCCCAATGTCCACACAAAGATCAGTCCGCCCATGGGGCGAAGTGAGGAAATGAGGCCCCGAACCGGGGCCTTAACTATTTCAAGGAGGTGAGTTGATGCGAGAGCTGGTGCTGGCCGTTATAGCTGCCCTCGGACTCTTGCTGGCCTTAGATGGGATCCCGGGGGATGGGCCCGCACCGGCGACGGAGACGGTTCAGACCGCTACCACCGCCCCCGTTTCCAGGAGGTGGCGATGGAACGCTTTCTATGTTGGTTCCTTTTCTTGATCGGCATTTGTTTGTTGTTGAGCGCGGCATGGCGACAACACAGGAGATAAACGATGAGGCTCTGGCACTCCTGAACGAGGTGGAAAGGCGCTTGGATATGCACCTTTCCACCGTCCACTCTCTGGCGCTGGTACTCCAGGGAGGGCTCGAATACCTACGGCGGGAGTGGTCCTCCCTTTATCCTTTGGAGCTGATCCTCCAAGGGAGTTTGGGATACGTCCAACGGGAATATCAGGAGCTTGTCCACTTGCTGGGGAAGATCCGGCGGTACCGGGAGCGCGTTTGCGTTGGATCTGAGGAAGGGAACTAAAAATCCTTTCCCTCTTGCATCCTGATGTAGGGCCCTATATTATAGGGGTGCAATGTACACTGTGTTGAAATGCTCGCTATGTGACCGTTTGTTGGGTTCATGGGAGGCCACCCGAGGGAAGACTCCCGAGGACCGTATCGCCTACTGTTTCTATCTCCACTTAGCTCGGGCCCATCCAGATATCTTCCCAGAGAAATGCGCAATCTGCGGTTATACCACCGCGACCAATTCGGGCTTGAATGTGATCCGACACTATGCCCAGGAGCACCCACAGGAATTTCGGAGCTTACTTGAGTCCAAGGGGGCGATCCCTGAGGTCCGAGCAATACAACTTCCTACGGATCCTAGGGAGTTCCCTCGGTCCCGGGAGACAATGCTGGCGGTACAGGAGACGGAGAAAGAATGGAAGTGTCTCCTTTGTGAGGCAAAAGTCCCTGCTGCGGAGATCCTCAAGCATGTTCATGGACACAATGGAGTACTCAAGGCCAACCACCGCCAGCGCGAAGGACATCCACCGGAGATTCGGGGGGTATACCTCCCCGCGGAGCTTTACGAGGCCGTGGAGGAGGCTTACCCCCGAGGGGAGTTAGTGCCCTTGGAGCGGATCTTTCCATTGCCGAAGCCTAAGGGGAAGCCTGCAAGGGCGGAGGGGAAAGGGACAAAGGAGACGAAGGGAAAGAAAACGGAGAAGGCATCCCCTCCCGAAAAGCCCCATGAAGTGGAATCCGTAAAGTCCCGTGAAGTGGAGGCTACCCCGGAATTCCCGCCCCCTGAGGAACCTCCACCTCCCGAGGAGGGTCCTCCCGAAGAAGAATCCACCAAAGAGGTGCCCCCTAAAGAGCAATTGGAGGCCAGTCAAGAGCCTTTGGGGGAGTACCTCCGGGAGAGGATCGAGGACTCCCACGAAAGGAGTCCCAAGGATGCCTTTTTCCCGCGCACTCCCCTGGCATACCAGGGGGAGCGGGAGGAGGAAGAGGAGGCACCAAGTGGTGAAGTGGAGGAACAATTCCACCCCCCCGCTGATGGAGTACCTCCTGCGGAGGAGAAAGAGGAAAAGGGAAAGAAGAAAAAGTGGCTCCTTTGGGGTGCGGCTGTGGCGGGGGGTGGGCTACTTCTTGCTGTATTTATCAGGGCTTTTATTCGTCGCCGCGCTACAGCTGTACCTTCGGGGAGCGCACATGCTCCTAGTACGGGGCAAATTCCGCCCCAACAACCCACACAACCGCCGCCCACCTCAACCGGAGATACCGCCGCCGGGAACACCGCGGAAGGGAATCAATCCGATAACGCAGACTTCCTCCCGCCCGATCTCCGGCATCTCAGGGATAAGCTGATCTTTTAGGAGGGGCAATGCCGATCGATCCCCGGGACTACGTGGAGTACCACGACGATCAAGCCCCACCTCCTAGGCCCCATCCGCCCGAGGTGGACGAGCCGGACGAGGGGAGGCGGGACCTCGCGCCGCCTCCACCTCCCGAGTCCCATTCTCCTCCTCCCCCGCCGGCTCGCCCATCGATCCAGGTGAGGAGTGGGGACGGGATCGTGAAGTTGATAGAGGGGCTAGTGGAGCTTTCCCTGGGAGAGAAACCCCCGATCCCCGAAAGCCTCCGTCGCCTCACCACGGAGACGTTGGATGCCCTGGAGCTCCCCAGCGCGATTCCCACTCACCGCCTCTCCCCTAGTTCCCGGTGGAAGTGGGGATTGGGGATCCTGGGAGCCTACACTGTCTTGGCTATCTTCACCGCCGCCCGCACCCGCCGAGCTCGCCGCATGATGGCCGCGGCTCAGGCCCAAATGCAGGCACAAATGGAAGCCGAACAAAGTGGAGTTACTCAAAATCAGGGCACCGGGCCTAATATTGAAGTGGAACCCAACATGTCCGAGGTAGGAGGTAATGATGATCAGCATCGAGACGATAGCAGGTCTGGATATACCCCCTGAGGAGGTCCGGAGTATCGTGGAGGAGGCGGCGAAGTCCGCCTTCTCGGTGTTGGTGATCTCTCCCATCACCGAGATCTTAGGAAGTGGTTTCGCGGTGGGGGATGGGATCGTGACGGCGAAGCACGTGGTGGCCCCCGTGTTGGTCCCTGGGACCGGGAACGTGATGATCGGGGCCATCATCCGGGTGAAGCCCTTGGTGGGGGCACACCGTTATCAAACCACGTACCTCAAGGCGATCTCTCCCCATTACGATATCGCCCTCCTGGAGGTCCCCGCCGGGATAACCCCCCTGGAGTGGGGGGATTCGGAGAACTTGCAGGTGGGGGATTACGTGGTGGTCCTCGCGGCCCCCAATACGATCTCCGAGGGGTTCACCTCCTACGCGGGAGTGGGCCGGGTCCTGGCCACCTCCACCGTGGTCCCGGAGTTGTTCCGCTATGAGATCCCGGTCCAGCCTGGGTCCTCTGGGGGACCGGTCCTCATCCTGGACACCACCGGGAAGGTGGTGGGGATCAATCTCCTCCAGGAAAGGATCGGGGACAAGATCGTCGGGAGTGGCCTCAAGGCCCACGTAATCCGTGCGGTCCTCTCGGGGGAGCCAGTTAAGAAACCCCTCCCCGTGCTGGTCCCCGAGGGCCTGGATTGGGTAGATGCCCTGATGATCGGGGCCGGGGCCGCCTTAGTGCTGTATCTCCTGGATTAAGGAGGTAGGTTGGCTGTACGGGACAATATTTCTGCGTTAATCCTAGGCCGCACTGGGAGCGGGAAGAGCCTCCTCGCCCGTCATATGCTGGCACTTTACGTGCTCTACGGGAAGCGGGACTACTACGTCTCCATCTCCCTAAAGGACGATCACATCAAACCTCCGATCCCCTCCGAGGGCCCATGTTATGAGGTCCACCTGCGGAGGTTGGGGTTCGATGAGATGGTGATCCGGCCCGATGATCTTCACGTGATCTCGGCGATCAATTGGAAGCGGGTATTACGACGTAATCCCAAGCTCTGCATCACCACTCAAGGTCTTCCCCCTACGGGGTACACCTTGGTGATTGATGGCCTGGCCCGGGCCTTGTTGGAGTTGGGCCATGCGGTGATCCTCCTCGATGAGGCGGAACGGTTCCTCCCCAAGGTCCGATGTTCGGATGGGATTTTGGATCTTTTGCGGCAAGGACGATATAAGGGCGTAGATATGCTGATCGTATCCCACGCCGATACCGGGGTACATCCGGAGGCATTTCAGGAAGCGAACATGCTCATCTGTTTCGCCATGCGTCATCCTACCCGTATCGAGCGCCTCCGGTATTACTTCGATGATCCCCGAATACTGGCGGAGCTGGACAAGTACGAATACATACTGGTGGACGATGCCCGTGGTGGGTACATGATCCGCCGGTACTCTACCTGGGACTTCCAGTGGCTGAAAAAGCGTGCCCCTTGGCTTTATGTGGATGGAAAATCCTGAATTGAACTTAAGCTTGGAGCCTTGATTCAACTCCCCGGTTGTAGTATATTTCGTTGCGATCCAAAGCGGCGTTCCATCCTCAACGACACAATATGTTTCTCCTGGCCGCCGCGGGGCTATTCTTCCCCGCGGCGGCCATTTGAAGTTACCGCCATAAAGCGATGGCGATCAGTGCCCCTTCCACCGCCAGGATCCCCAGTAACCCCACCACGGCCCAGAGAAGCACGATAGGAATTGAGATTGTGTTCTTGGGCGCCGCTGTGCGCTCCTGGGCGCTCACGACGTCCTCCTGTGCGCCCTGGGGCGCCAGGCGAAGCTCGCGGAGCGCCTCGGAGAGCCCCAGTCCCTGGTCCTCGAGCTTCTTGAGCTTCGATAGAACCTCCACAACACGTTCTGATACCAAAAGCTTCCCATGCGCCCCCCGGCGCACATCTCCATTCAGCTGGGCGCCCAGGCGCGCCAACCGGCGCTTTAGTTGATCTCGGCTGTACCCGGTCCTCTCCGCGAGCTCGCTTAGCGTAAGCATTGCACTATGGAGCTTACCTGGGCGCCCCGGGGCGCCCACGAGTGCACAGGTCCGCCCACAGAGGGAATTTCGCCATGCAAGTGGGGGACCTTGGAATGACGCCCAGGTTGCTGCATTTTCTCCACAATATAGGGCCCTACATATACTTGTAGCGACCAACCTCCGGAGGTGGTCTGATGGCAGTGGAAGCATTCGAGAAGGTATCGGCAAAGAGGGTCCTGCGGGAGATGCAGGATGCGGCAATACCGGCGGCTAAGGATTTCCTTACCGCCGCCGGGGGGTACATGGTTTCGGAGTACACGGTCCGTACCCTTGTCCCTAAAGCCCACCCTCTACTCGCTGGCCTCCTCCAAGGTGCCCTTGGGTTAGCCGGGGTAGTGGTGGGGCGCCAAGCCCGGGCCGGATGGCTTGAAACCTTCGGCTTCGGGTATGGCCTCGCGGGCGGGGTACGGATCGTCTCTCATCTAATCCAAACCTTGAAGGAGGTGTCCAATGGCTGATCGGACTAACGAGCTGACTACGTTGCCTGGGCGGATCGACACCGAGGACGTAGCCGACATCCTGAAGAAGGCCGGGCTTATCGCCGCCGGGTCCTTGGCCGGTGGGTTCCTCAAGGAGAAGGCCCTCAAGTCCTTCATTAAGCAGGACCTGTGGGCCACGGTGGCGGAGCTCGGGCTGGGTACTGTGGTGGCGGCCTTCGCCCTCAGCAAAGGACCTGAGGCGTTGTTCTATCCCTCTCTCGGTGTGGCCGTCCACGCCGCTGGGAATCTCATCAGTGAGCTCCTCTCTCGGACCGGGATCGTGGAGGGGATCGCTGGTACCGGCGGCGAAGGGAATGGCGGCGGAACTCTGGTGTGAACAAAACATCCTGAGGAGGTGAATTATGACTAAGATCCATGACATTCCGTTGACCGCGGAGCTTACAAAGGATTCTCCTATCGTTACTACTCAGGCTAACGTAGCCAATGCCCTTACCACCATTATCTCCATCGAGCCAGAGCAAAACGAGTACATCATTTGGCCCAACGACAACCCCATGGCTCTCAAGCTCTACGATTCCTCCGGTAACGAGGTAGAGGACACCGCCCTTTTGGCCCTCTACAAGGTAGGCCCCGGTGGAAGGGAAGAGGAGAAGCTGGGCGAGCGCGTATATGCGCACTGGAAGAGGACTGCTATCTCCGATCAGTTCGATCCTGAGCGCCGCGGCCAGCTTACCATTCCCTTCGTAAAAGAGAATACAGCCGGGGTTGTCATCAAGCCCGGGGAGCGCCTGGAGCTGCGGTTGAAGTCGGCTCGGGTGGTGGACTGGGATTACGCCAGCGGGGAAAAGATCACCGAATTCGTCGTTTCCGTGTACAGGGATACGCTGTGATCCCCGGGGGACCGAAAAAAGGAGGTGAATTATGCCCATTTTGACCCTGGAAAGCCTCGTAGCCGAGAACAAGATCCAGGAAAACACCGCTAACGTGAGGTCCCTGATCGCCGAAATGGAGGTCCCTCAGGGGCAGTTCATTTGGCTTTCCTTGCAACGCCCGCACCGGCTCCGGTTGGCGGCTTATGAAATCCAGTCCCACTCTCTCACTGCCGATGACATCAACAACGGTTACATCACCAGCGATGCCCTCTCCGATCAGCCCGCCAAGCCGCCGAGCCGCTACATCCCCGAGTGGCCCGACTACGATGGGTACACCTTCAAGGTGTTCCTACGGTACGTGGATGCCGGGGGCAATGCCGGTGCTTGGGTTCAGGCCCAGATCCAGGCCGTGGACTGGGACAACCGCACCCTCCAGATCGCACTTCCCACTACCCTTCCCGATGCCAATGGGGCCGATCACACCTTAGCCGAGGGAGACACCGTGGACGTCCGGATCTCCTACGCGATGAGCTCCGGGATCCTCCAGCTTGTCCGGGAGACTCCGGACAATGCTCGGCAGAAAGCCGCCAAGGAGGCGTGGATCACCCGGGCCCACATCCTGAACGTCCGGGATCAGCTCCATACCTCCGGTCGGATCCGCTTTGACAAGAAGATCTGGGCTCCTCAACACTGCTTGATCCGGTTCTACCTCACGGCACCGGTGACGTTGGACATCGACCCTGAGAAGTCGGTGACCTTGTTCGAGATCTTCTACAACATCATGGACATGGCCGCGGCTGAGGCCGAGTACCAGCGGGCCCGGATCTACCGCCCCGAGCTCCCCACGAACCTCTACGCCCTCTACGTCGCCCAGCTGGTCGGGGTTGCGAAGGAGGAGCCTCCCTTTGCCCTCCCTGAGGGGTAAAAGGAGGTGGCCATGAACGGGACCACTGAAACCACTGTGGAAGTCAAGGATCCTCTGAGCTCCCTGATCGATAGCATCGTGGAAGCCGTATCCGGTTGGCTCCAAGGGGAACAGCAAAAGAAGTTGGAGCAACTGGAGCTAGAGCAGGAAAGGCTGGAACTGGAACAGGAACGGCTTCGGTACCAGCGGGAGATCGAAAAGCAACGTGCCCAACTCCAGACCATCATGATCGCGGGTGGGATCGGGCTCGCGGGCCTGATCCTGTGGAACCTCTTCCGGGATTGAAGGAGGGGGGCGGATGCCGGATCCGGTCCTTGCCAAGGTAGAAGAACTTAAAGCCCTTTTGATGGGCGAGCCCCTAATCGGGATCGCGGAGCGGGAGAAGCTTGAAAGAGGGAAGCAGATCCTGCGGGAGTTGGAGCTGCTTCTACGCGAGAATCCCCGCCCCGAGGTCCCTCTCGATGCGGAGCGGGCCAAATTCTATGCTGATTCTTTTGAGGATCCCGTAATAAGGACCCAACTCCTTCAGGAGTTAGGTTCCTCTGCCCCCGTGACCTCTTCTACCCCCACGGCCTCCTCCTTCGGGACCACTCCGGCATCCGCCCCTAGTGGATTTTGGGGCAAGGTAGCCCAGGGAGTGATCACCACGGTCTTGGCGGCACTGATCCTGTACTGGGTGTTGCCCCGAAGGAGGTGATTATGCCTAGTCTCTATACGATCGCGGACCTCACCGCCACAGAATGGAACAAGATCCGCCCGGGCTTACGGAACGCCCTGCGGCGGTGTAGTGCCCTTCCCTCCGTGAATATCTTCGATCCCCGGATCCAGGGGATCGAGATCCTACCGATCTTTTGGCTGATACCAGGCCAGCAAGGGGCTATTGGTTCGGCGGCCCTGGGACTTTGGTATCGCCACGCCGATGGCACGATCTATACGCTTCCCGAGGGGAAGCTTCCTCGCCACTGGAACTGCGCCCAGTGGGTGGACTACGTGGTGAAGATCGTCAAATCGCCCCATGTCGTGGAGGTCGGCCAGATTGGCGAATTCCTTGGCATCTCGACGTTCTGGGAACAACACATCGAGTTGAATGATGTGCAGGAGTTCATCAACCGGGCCTATACCGCTCCGGTAACCATCACGCCTGAACCCACTCCTCCCCCAGGAGGAGATACCGGCGGATCGCAGCAAGGCACTGGTGGTTTCCAGGGAGGAGATACCGACGGATCACAGCAAGGCACCGGTGGTTTCCAGGGAGGAGATACCGGCGAGACCCAGTGGCGACGCACTATGGACGAGTACATGAAGTGGGGGGCAATCGGCCTCGGCGGTTTGGTCTTGGTAGCTTTGTTGACGCGAGACAAAAAGAAGCGCCGGAAATAAAGGGGGAAAGATGCTCCAGTGGAGCCTCGCTTGCGGGTGCACCTACATAGACGGGACGGTGACGTGCAAAGAATGCGGTACCTCGATCCGCTACCGGTGGGGGCCCGGGATCGGCAGGTCACAGCTCATTTGCCCCTTGTGTCGGGAGGTGATCTATACCAATCCTTCCGCTACCCATCCGGGATGGGGGTTCGTGATCCTGGACTGGACGCCCGGGACCTCTCCCACACCGGAGCCCCCTGAACCGGAGCCTCCCACTCCGCCTCCCGAGCCGGAGCCCACTCCCGAGCCTGCGCCTGAACCCAATCCCGGGAGCCAGTTGGAGATCCCCGCAAAGGTCACCCCGGGGTTGGCCGAGGTTCTGCGGTGGTGTGCTAGATTCCCGACCGCTTCTATCCGCGTAGCGAAGAGGATCGCGGCCCTGGGGTTGTGGTATCGCCACGCCGATGGGATGGAGTTCGAGTTGCCCGAAGGGTATATCCCCTCCACCTGGACTTGCGGCCAGTACCTGAACTACGTCCTGGATATCGCTCGATCTCCCTACGTAGCGAAACTCGGCCAGACCGGGAAGACCTTGGGGATCATCCCTTGGCATCCCAACGCACTTACTGTCACGGACCCCACCGAGTTCCGGGAGCGTGCTTATACTCCGCCGCAGACCGTTGAGCCGGAACCCACTCCCGAACCCACGCCGGAACCCACTCCCGAGCCGGAACCCGAACCCACACCTACTCCTACACCGACTCCTACACCCTCGCCCACTCCTACGCCTACTCCCACACCCACGCCTACTCCTACTCCCACGCCTACTCCTACGCCTTCGCCCACTCCAATGGCCCCGACATCCTGGCAGAAATACTTGCCGTTTATTGGACTCGGTATGTTGGGTCTTGGGGTTGTGCTCTTCCTTAGGAGGGAGAAATGACGGCGGCATTGCTTGGGGTCCTCGGCACAGTTTTGGCGGTGCTCCTCGGATGGGCCCTGCGGATGCTCACGCAGATGCAGCGTGATATCGCCCAGATGAGAATGGCGCTTTTCGGGGATGGCGCCGCGGAGAAGGCGGTACTCCCCTTGGTGGAGGCCGTCGCGGACCTCAAGCGACGCTTAGAGCGGATCGAGACGGGACAAAAGGAGGTTAAATGCGCTTGAACATTGAGGACTACACCCCGCCGCGCTATCGCACTCCCCGGATCCTCCGGGTCCCGTATGCCGTTCAGGTCATCCGTTTGGATGAGGCCCGCGACAACGTTGAGATCCCTCTAAAGATCGGGGCGGACAATATCTCCGTGATTGCCCTCCACAAGGGAGCCGACACGGAGATCTATGTACGCCTGAACCATCCCGATGCGAGCCTCATCCCCATCCGGGGGGTAGGGCAGGAAATCTCTACGTACGAGCTCGGAGGAGTACCCCTCAAGATATGGCGGATCTACCTCACCAACGATGCCTATCCCGGCGGGTATATGATCCTCGCCCTCGGGGGAGAGGCGAATATCAGGATCACCGTCGGACAGACGGTGATCGTGGAACAATTCGATACGCTCTTAAACGATGTTGAGGCCATCAAAAACCTCCTGGCAGGGGAACTCCAGGTGGCGGCTACGGGTAATGACCTCTCCTCCGCCATGATGGCCACCGATACCCCGTTGAGCGCAGGGGCCTCTTGGGAGTCGGGATGGGTAACCGTGGATCGCTACGGGGCCATAGTGTTCTCCTTGGTCACCGACGTACAGCTCCAGGTCACTATCGAGTGGAGCTGGGACGGGGAACATGTGGACGCCAATGAGGAGGACACCGTCACCCCCGACCTCTCCCCCTATGGAGCGGAGACGAAGGTCAAGGCGCCGTACATGAGGGTGCGGATCACGAACAATAGCGGCTCTGATCAGGCCACCATGAGGTTCCGCCTGGGAGGGAGGGTGATTTAGCATGAGGTGTACGGCCTGCGGTGAGGAGATCTTGGAATGCCTGGTAGCCTATGACTTCTCTTCCGGCAAGGTCACCCACACCTGGCCCGAAGTGTCTCACCCGGACCGACGCCTCATGCGAGATTTATCGCGCACCTTCCCCTTAGAGGGAGGGGAAATCCTCATGGTGGGCGAACCCGTGGTCCGCGACAAGGAAGGGCGTCCTTATCACGTGAGGTGCTACCATGGCGGTTAAGAGGTTCGAGGACGAACGCTTGGAAACCTTAGAGGCCATCCTGGCCCAGTTGGAGGCCCTGAAAGGCGTGGAGAATAAGGACTTTTCCACGCTTGAAGCAGACGTGGAGACCGTTTTATCACAATTGGATATAACCCTCTCGGCTCTCCGCGATGCCCTCCGTGGGGGTGGAAGCAAAACACTAAGTGATCTGGACTCCCAGCTCGCGGCTATCGCGGATCGATTGGGTGCCCGAACAGGGATAGCATATGGGCAGGTTGAGGTAAGCTCTTCCGGGGTTACACAGCTTCCATCCCAGGCTATCCCCGCGGGTTTTAAGGTCGTCATTAAGGCATTATCCACCAATAACGGGAAGATCTATATTGGTGACTCCAGCGTCACCACCAGTAATGGATTTGAGCTTACCGCCGGTGAATGGGTCACTCTTGCCATTGACAACTTGAACCGTATCTACGCTATCGCTGATTCCTCCGGACAAAAACTTTGCTGGATCGTGGAGGTGTGATATGGCCGGATTCGGGAAAGCTGGCGGCGGTGAGTTGAAAGTCGAGATCGAACGCGTCCTACAAGATGGACGCCTGCGTTTAATCATCGTCTCCTCCAAAGATCCGGATGACTCGGAGGGACAAGATGGGGACATTTGGGTTAAGACGAGCTGAAATCAAAGAAGAACTTAAGGTGATGGAACGCAAACGCTACTGGCGCGTGCGGGCGATCACGGATGAGACGGGAACCCATCCCGACATCCCTGAGGGGATCAACTGGGTGGGCAACACCGACGGCGAGGTCTATGTGATCGTGACCTCGCCGGATGTGGATCTGTCTGGGCATCCCGGCGTGGAGGAGCTTTCCTTCGAGGAAGCGGCCCGGGCGCTCCAGCAGATCACGGATTTGCCCGGGGATGACGTTGGGGAGAAGTGGGGGGTGAGTACATGAGAGTTTGGGTTGTTCCCAACCGAGTAGCTATTATGGAACAAGCATATTCACCAGATGATAGCCTTAGCTCAGCAGATTCTGTCTTTTTAATTTCAAGCACCTACTGGAAAATTCAGGGAGCTGCAGACTTTGTTTGGGGAGTGCGGTTGGCCCTTCCATCATTTGCTGATGGAGAACTTTTTACCAGACTCAAAAATACAGCAACAGTAGAGCCTAAATCATCTCTTGGAGCGCGCATTCAAAGTCCTTTGGCCCTTCCTTCCCCTGGATATTACGCAATGATCGGGCCAGGATATGCCGTATCCATTCGGGTTGATGATTTATACATTGTTAAAGATGGTACAACTCGGTTAGGTACGTATTATTTATCTAAATATGATGCAAAGGTGCGTTTTCGGTTGAACGGGACATCCCTATGGGCAAGAGCGTGGGGGCCCAGCGATCCTGAGCCTACCAGCTGGCATTTACAGGTAACAGACGACACGTATACTAGTGGATATATTGGACTAGGTAGAGGAGATAATAGTGGAGGTGCTGGATATATTTACCCTATAGGAATTGATTATGGAGGCTTTAACGCCCCCACCTCTGGCAACCTCAAAACCATCTCCGGCCAAGTCACCCTCAACGGCAACCCCGTCCAGGGCGCAACGGTAATTGCAGTGAGAGATGGCTACGATTTCAGTAACCCTGGCATTCCGGGGATTGATTTCGCCAAAGCCACTACGGACGACAACGGCAACTACACCCTTAGTTTGGATGTAGATTCAGGGAACCGTTGGTTCATCCAAGCGAAATACTATAGTGGAGGCACTTGGTATACCGGAGTAATCGATGCCAATGAAGGAGATTCCGGTGTGAATATCGGCTTGCGTCCCGGGCGGGTTTTGCGAGCCCGATACAAAGGCACTTGGTACAGCACTATATATGAGAAGCAAGGTGGAATATGGGTCCCACGATAAAAAGGAGGTGACATAAAGTGGCGACGGTAACTATGGCAACGTGGACTTTGGCTTGTGGCAGAGGGAGCTACTTGCAGGCGCGTGCAACCTACCTCCAGCAACAAATAGAGGCCAAAACTGGGGTTCCGTTTGGGGAAGCGAAAAAGGTCGCTAAGCGGGATCGTAGCGGTATCTTGCGCTCTTACGTAGCCCCTCAAACAGAGGATTATATCCAAAGGGTTCCGAAGGCAGTGGGAGAATACTTATGGCTCGCATACGCTTGGTATTTGAAACAGCCTTGGCGCGTTAACACGGCCTTCCTGAATACATTGGGGGGGCTAGTCGTTAAGATGAAAGATGGGCGGGTATATTTAATCCTGCGCACGGCGCTCCCGGTAAACGATGCTTATAAACTTACTAACTTAGTCTACCGCATCTTGAAAAATCCCGACGTTGAATTCGTAGATCGGATTCGTGGAGCGTCTTATGAAAGAGACGCGTCCATAATCAGGACTCCATCAGAGCTTTACGCCTGGCTAGCCACTCCCGATCGCCTGCCCTCCGCTCCCACGATGCCGGCCTTGATGTTGCCACAACACCTTGTACGCGAGCTGGAGGAGTTCGCCAACCTCCAGATTGACCTGATGCGTAAGCAAGTAGTGAACCTAGAGTACCTCTTCAACATCCGCGCTCGGAGGTTGGCGGCCCGATTGAGGCATCAGCTGGAGGCGGAACTCCAGGCGATCCGGAACCGCTTGCGGGAATATGAGACAGAATTCCAGAACACCGTGAACCAGGCCAAAGTCGGGATAGCAACTGCACAGGTCACTCCCGAATATATCCACCAGCTGGAGGAGTACGTCAAGCAGGCGAAGAGGAAGATCCAGGAACGCGTGGATGCTTTATCCAAGGAGCTCAAGAAGTTGACGGAAAGAATCATCACCATCACCGAAAGGACCACCACTCAAGAGCCGCCTCCGCCGGCCCCGTATCGCCCTGATAGATGGCCTGCGACTAAGACCACTGCCCCACAGGGGGTCACTCCCGTAAGCCAGCTCGATCCGAAACTCCTCTTGTTGGGAGCCGGAGGCATCGCGGCTCTGTGGTATTTCCTTAGGAGGTGACCATGGAAAAGAAAGACCTTCTCACACTGGCTCTAATCGGTGGAGGTGCCTACCTCCTCTACAAGGGAATACAGGAGCAAGGGTTGTTGGAGGGTTCCACGGAGACAGGACTGGCTCCTCTACCTCCCGGTACTTCTACTCCACCGGTCGAGATACCCGCGCCGGACAACAAGGGCTATGTACCGTACGTGCCACCTAAGGAGCCCCCGCCGCCCAAGCCCATCGAGCCTTACAAGGAGCCAGAACTACCTCCTCCTCCGTCCGGGTTGACGCCACTCCAGATGTTGCGGCAGTTCTTCTCCTACCTTTCCTTATACTCGATGTACAGGGAATCGGAGTATAAACAGCGTTATAAAGAGATCCTGCCCCAGCTTCTCGCCATCGCCGGGGAAAAGACCAAAGAACAAGTGATCACTCCAGAGGTCGTTGATATCCTTGTCGGTCGCTACTACGTGGGTCGAGCCCAACCTATGGGACCCCAACCTTATGGGGCAGGCTGGGGTGGAAGTAGTAGGAAAATTGAAGGTTTTGCCATCTTGGATAAAGCTACGAAAAAACGATATACCATCGTAGTTAGAATTACCCACCGTACTATTGGGCCCCCTAGACCTATTGGGACTTTCATCGAGGGCGATTTGACGGCTTTGAAGATCGCGGATCGGCTGATGCGCCCGAACATCCCCATTGCCGAGCTGGTATATCAGGCTGTCGATCTCGCCGAGCGCGTCCGTATGCCGATGGAGGTATTCCTGCTTCCTACATGGAGCGCAGCTCACCGGGAAAACTATAGGCCGTCAACTTACACTAGCGGTGTGAAACTTCCTCTACAATGGTTGCGTTATTGGATTGAACGGTGGAATTACAAGCCGCGTTTTATAAAAGTCCCCGCATTAGCAATATCAGAGTATCACCCACAGTATTGGTACGTTATTGAAGCTGGCAGAAAGACCACGCCTGCAATGAAGCAACGACTTCTAGCGCTTCTAGACAAAATCAGGCGCCCAGAGCTTGTTATTAAAGCACCACTTCTTAAACACAACCCAGCTTATGATGCTTGGCAGCAATTAGAGGGACTTCTTAGCCTATAAGATGACGTTCAAGGACATCGTACGGCAATTTGAGCACCAGGGATATCCTCGTCGAAGGGCCTTGCGGTTGGCCTGCGAGGAGGTTCTGGCCCCGTTTGTCACCCTGGAGGAAGCGGAGCGGGCCGCCCGGGCCCTCAAGGGGACCATAAAGACGATACAGGGCTTCGAGATAGACGCCAACACGATAAAGGAGGCGATCAAGGTGGCGCGGAAACTTCGCCGAGAGGCTCCCTTGGCCCCGACGTTGGCCCTCCTCCCCGCAGCCGCCGGGGCGATCCACCACGCGGTGATGGAGTACTACACAGAGCTCTTAAAGCACTACGGATGGCCCGAGGCGGTGCGGGAGGCTTGGGAACGGGTGAAACGCAAGTATGGCCTTTCTCTCCCCGCAATTGCCCTTTTGCCTTCCCGGGCATCCAGGGCCCTACATGCTGAGGTCTTGGAAATGGCCCACAAGATCTTCAAGGAGCGCACGGGGAAGGGCGCGGCGGATGTGCTCCGGGAAGCTTGGGCCTACTACGGTTACCCGGAGGGTCCCGAAAAGCCCCCACCGAAACCGCGGGAAAGGGCCAAGGGCAAAACCCTCAAGGTAGGGCGCAAGGAATACAGGGATATCGCCCGGACATTGCGGGCATGGGCAAAGGCCCAGCATAAGGCCGTAGGTTCACGAAATATCTTACCTCCAGTGGACAAAAGTAGTTATATCAGCTCCCCCCTACCAAAGGACGCTGTTTTGGTCAACGTTGGACAGTACTACTACGTGCTCCCTTACAAGGCATTCCAGGTGCTCTATGAGACGAAGGTCCCGGAGGTGACGGTACAGCCCCGCTCCACTGGACTTTTCGTAGACTGGGGAACGGGACGGTGGCAATTCCGCGCCATCAAGGACACCGATTTCCGAACTGATCCTAAAGAACTACAAATGCCCATCCCCTCCTTGGAGGACATCCTGAAAGGAAAACAACCCCCTAAAGACGTGGAAGAGGAAAAAATTCGCCATACACGAACCCTCAAACAGGCCCATCGAATCGTCACTCAAGCTATTCGTTTGGGGGGCCTGATGCGTTGGGTCAAGGTCGTCCCCAGCCGCCGAGCCGAACGGAATAAGCTCGTCTTCCATGTCATATTTTTGACCTCCCCTCCCAGCCGGGAGGATTTCGAGGAAGCGAAAAGAGATGTATATAACGCTTACAAACGGGCATCCCGTAAGGCTCGGGAATGGGCCTTGGAAGAAGTACGAGAGGCTCGGTTGGCGTCGATTTATGAAGAAGACGTAGCATGGGATAAGATCCTGCAAAATGCTGAATTCATCATAAAGACGTTAGCGGCGGATCCAGAGGAGATCCTTACTTGGGAGCGCCCAGCTTACAAACCTACGCCCAATGAAGCGTTGGTCCGCACCTTGCACATGCTTCGCGAATACATCAGTAATCACTTCTTCACTGAGTCCCAATGGGAGCCGCCTCCCGATGGCCCCCAAGCGCCGGCCTGCGTCTTTTGTCCGATTCGCATCCAAGAGCATGATTTCTACCACAAAATTACCTTTGGAGGAGGTAACTTCCTTGCACACGCTACTTGCCCCGCTTTAAACAGCCAGCAGATTAAGGACCAACTCCGCCGCTACTGGACCCTTAAGAAGAAGTTAGGTACTAAGGCATACCAACTCATCATCCAACCCGATCCCGCGGAACATATCTATTGGGGCATTCACGAAGCGACCTCAACATGGTTTCCCGAATACGCCCATGCCTTACGCCTTGAGCGTCTCTGGGATCAGATCCGCAAATTGATCGCCCAATGGTCAAAGGAAGCATATAAGGAGGTCTTCGGGGACTGAAAAAGGAGGAATGATGAGATGGCAGCGCTATATCACATGTCCCGGGTGTAAGGCTAAGCTCCGCATCGAGCGGCTACCCGGACCAGCGATTCAAGTCATCACCCAATTGAAATGCCCTTTCTGCGGAACGGTGGTAGCGACGGTTCCCAATGGGGGCTACCGAGTAGTCCCAATAACAACCGGTGGAGTACGCATCATAGTTTGTCCGAACTGTGGTAGCCAATACCTTGTCGTCAATATCCGCGGGCCGATTCCTGCAATCTATCCCCTGCGACCGCTACGTACTCCCTGTGTAGTCTGTGGACACCTACTCACACACCCATGGAGTACCAAGCTGGTATTGATCACCCAGGGTATCCGGGAGGAGCCGCCGAAGCCCATCCCAGTTTCCACACCTATCTCGGAGCCGGATTCGGACACCATCCAGCAATTCATGCCCGCCCTCTTGGCCCTGGGAGGGGTTTTGGTAGGGTTGTTCTTGGCACGGAAGTGGTGAGGGAATAAAAAGGGCCCCTCATTTCGGGAGGGGCCGGAGGAGCCCGATGGGCCGGGAACACGGACGGAGGTATTATGCCGCTATCTCCCGAAAAGGCAAGGGAGATAGTAGAGCGCTATCGAGAACTGAAGAAACGGAACCCGAAGGCTAAGGATAAAGAGATAGCCCGCCTCCTCGGGATCTCCCCTCATAAACTTGCCACCGCGAAGTGGCTACACAAAAGGAATTCCAGCCCTCCCGGCTCAGAGGCCCAGAAATCGCCTCCGGCGGAGGGGGGATATATCTCACTACCTCCTCCGGGAAAGGAGCCAGAAAATCGGCCAAATTCAACCGTTTGCATCCGCCCCCCTCGGGGCACCCGACAGGTGATCCCCCAGCGGGGGGTGAGAGCTCCCGCGCCCCCCACTATGCGACGGGTCCCCCTGGAGGGGCCCACCTTGGCGGTAGCCGACGCCCACCTCAACGACGTCGATTGCCTCTATCGGAGCTTCTCCTCCGCCCTCGATGTAGCCTTGGCCCAGTTGGCGGAGCTCCGCCCCCCACAGGTCAATCTCCTTATCGCCGGGGACTGGGTAGCGGGAAGGGGGATCTTCCGCGGCCAGGAATTCCGCCTCCTCCTCGGGGACGTGAACTGGCAAGCATTAGTAGGAGCTGAGGTCCTTTGGGAGGTGGTGGAGCGGATCCGTGATGCCTGCGGGGCCCAAGTGAAGACTTACTACGTCAAGGGAAACCACGACGTGGACAAAAGCTCGGGGTTCGAGTTCGGTCTGTGGGTGGTGAAGCTGGCCCAGCAATGGGGCCTGGACTGCGAGTATTTCCCCCTAGACGTGGTGGTGGAGCTCGCCCCCGGAGTGAATGCCTTGGTCCTCCACGGGTTTGGGTACTCGATGTACAGGCCACAATCCCCCGCGTTCATCAACGCCATTATGCGGCGCGTAATGGATCTCAACCTGGGAAGGTCCCCGGAGGAACAAATCTCCCGGGTGATCCACGGCCATGCCCACTGGCTCGATGTGGACTTCCACCTCTCGGGATGGGGGATCGCGATAGACTCCCTCGGGGGATGGCAGCGGAATACCCGCCTTTCCCTGGGACGCACCTCCCGGCCCACGGGGTTCATCCTCTACGTCCCGGAGGGGGAGAAGCTCTATCTCGTCCCCATAGAGCCCGATCCCCAAATCCTGGATCAGGAAACACACAACCCCCGCTTGGTGGCCCGGAATATCCTCACCGTTGGACAGTGGCTCGATCGGGCCCTGGAGCGCCTGGGGTATGAGCTCTGAACCGCCGTAGGGCTTGTTCCAGCTCCTCATCTACGATGTGGGTGTAGATCTGGGTGGTGTTCAGGTTCGCGTGGCCAAGCGCTTTCTGGACTAAGCGGACGTTTTTGGTTTCCCGGAGGAGATCTGTGGCGAAAGTATGGCGCAGGGTGTGGGGATGGACGCGCTTGGGGATCCCCGCCTTGCGGGCGTAGCGGGCCACCATTTGTTGGACGTAGCGAGCCCCCAGAGGTTTCCCATCGTAGCGGGTGATGACCAGCTCCACGGGACCCTTGAGCGCCTCTGTCTGCCTCTCCTTCCAGCGACGCAGCCATTCCAACGTCTCCTCGGGGACCCAAAGGATCCGGTCCTTGGATCCCTTGCCGCGGCGTACCTTGAGCTGGCCCGTCATGAGGTTGAGGTCGGCCCACTGCAAGTTGAGGGCCTCGGAGAGGCGGAGGCCGCAGTCGAGCATGAGCCGCATGAGGATGTAGTTGCGGAGACCGGTGAAGTAGCGTTTGTTGGGTTGGCGCAGGAGGGCCTCCCGTTCCTCCGGAGTTAGGACATCGGGAATCCTTTTCATCCCCGCATTATAGGGGTTAAGGGAGGCAAACGGGAAGGATGGTGATCTCGTGTGTTGCGGTGGCCTCTAGGCCATCATTGTCCACCACTCGCAGGGTCACGATATAGGTCCTCGGAGGCTCGTCACAGTTGATCCAGGGAAACTGATGGTGCACGATGGGGCCTTCCCCGGAAGTTCCGTCACCGAAATCCCAATAGTATTCCATGATAATCCCATCGGGATCGTAAGCCTCTGTAGCGTCGAACGTGACCGTCTCCCAGCATGGGGCCTCTGTGGGTGCCTGGATGATGGCGATGGGGGGAGTGCCCTCTACGATGATAAGCCCGTAGGCGGTGTCACTCCCCCCGCGATCGGTGACCACAGTCAACATTACGGTATACCGCCCAGGTTTGGTATAGGTATGCCAGACCTGTACCCCCTCGCTGGAGGTCCCATCCCCGAAGTCCCAGTAGTACGTGACGATCTCCCCCTCGGTGGCGTAGGACTCGGAGGCGTCGAAAAGGACCTCCAGCGGGGGGTCCCCCCTCTCCGGCGAAGCCGTGAAGATGGCGTAGACGCCACCGCTCGGGCGGTTACTACACCCCCAAAGGAGGATAAGGGAAAGAATAGTCCCGATCAGGGCCCTCTTCAGCCGCATTGCCCTTGACTAACGACCCAAAAGTCCTTTTGGATCCGGTATTTCTTTCCAGAGGTATCGTAGGCGACACAAAAGACCCGATAGTGATACGGGCGGTCCTCTCCGCAGCTACCCCCGGTGTAAGGGGGATCCGAAACCCACGGGTTCCCCTCCCCCTGATCGTAGAAGGGGAGTGCAGGATCTATGCGATCCACTCGCCAATAGACGGCGTAGATTTCAATGTTGTCATCGGGGCGATCCTCATAGAGGAGGGTGAACCGCAGGGGGACCCCATTAGGGAAGTGATCCGGAGGAAGCTCCCCGTACCACCACGGGTATGGCCCTACGATCTCGATTGCGATCCCAGTGACCTGGATCGGGGGTGGGGGTTCGCCGGTGACCTCCACGATGGCCGATGCCGTATCCGAAGCCCCAGCCTCATTGGTGACCGTAAGGGTCACGGTGTAGCGTCCCGGATCCACATAGGTGTGCTCCACCACCATCCCCGTGGCGATGGAGCCATCCCCGAAGTCCCAAAAGTAATAATCGGCGTTCTGGGAGGGAGAGGCATCGAAATGGACAGTAAGGGGAGCGGGGCCGGAAGTAGGCTCGTAAGTGAAAGCGGCCACAAGTTGATGGCCTCCCCCCCACTGCCACTCACAGCCAGCCAATAGTGGGAGGAGGAGTAAGAGAACTCCTCCTCCCACCAAGAGCCGGGAGGTGCCGCGCACCATTCTGCCTCCTTCACTCCCCCATGGGGATTGCCAAAGTAAAAGAGAGGCCGAGGTTTACACTGATGATGCCGCTGGCGCCGAATTGTCGCAGCGAAAACCCGATCTCAACGCTATCCCAGAGCTTCAACCCGACCTCTCCGAAGAATCCTGTAATCGAGACCTGATTCCGCCAATCCGCTACCAGTCCGAAACCGGCGAACACGGGGAGGGTGTCGTTATACGGCCACCCTTGCTCTTTCTGGGGCCACAGGCGGAACCCCACGATCAGCCCGTCCTGGGATAGCCAGAGCTTGGTCGATTGGAAGTCGTGCACGGTGGCCTCCAAGGTCAGCCAAGGATGGCTGAAGCCTGAAAAGGCGATGCCCGGGCTGATCTTCAACTCCCCCGCCACCGCGGGGATCGCGGCCAGGAGGACAAGAATCGCAATTGCTCTCTTCATTGTGTTGATCACCTCCATAGAAATTATAGGGCCCTATATGTTACTCCGAAAACCTCCGGTGAAGGACCTCCCGCAAGGCCACAACAAGCCGGTGGAGGAGTTGGCGGCGGAGATATTCTTCCCGTACCAACCCCCCAAGGGCGTCTTCGGCATCGAGGAGCTGGAGACCCTCTAAAGGGATACCCTGCCGTCGTAATTTCCGCAGGGCGTTCCGGAGGATTTGGCGGATGCGGCTGATGGAGACCCCGAAGAGGGCCGCGAGCTCGGGGAGGGAAAGGGATGACCCTCCCAATCCATAGTAGAGCTTTATGATCGCCCTCTCCCGCTGGGAGAGTCCTTGTATAGCCTTGTAGACCGCCTCGGGGAGGAGAAGGTGGAGAAGCTCGTCCTCGGGGGAGACCTCGGGATCCCGCGTGAAGGCCGCGACCTCATCGTATCCATGCTCCAGGAGCTGATCCACGCTCACCGTTCCCTCCGGGGGATCCTGGGCCCGGTGGCGCTGGATCGCGATCTGCATCGCCCGGAGGATGCACCATGACGCGTAGGTGGAAAAGCGGTATCCCTTGCGCCAATCGAACCCATCCACCGCCCGAATGAGTCCCAGGGTACCTTCCTGGATTAAGTCCTCGATGGGGATCCCCGATGAGGCGAAGCGGAGGGCGATGGAGATGACAAGGCGCATATTGGAGAGGATCATCCGTTCCCGGGCCTCTTTATCACCGCGTTCGATCCGTTTGGCGAGTTCGCGCTCCTCCTCTGGGGAAAGAAGCGGATACTTCCGCAGCTCTGGCCAATAGATCTTCATCACAACATGTTGGGCCCTACATGAGTATAACATATCAGGTGTTATGCAACCCAGGTTGCGCTTTCGGACATCATCTTTGAGGGTGTCGCGGCTTGTCGCGGGGAAGCACGGGAAAGGGGCGAGAGGCCCTATATTCGCATTTTGGGCATTTTACGAACTCTATCGCACCACCTCGGGGCCTCAGGAGCGATAAAGGGGGCCGTGGAACAAAAAGCGAACTATATCACCTTACCCCGGAAAGGGGCCCGGCTGAGAGCCCCATATTTGCCTTTCGTCGGAGGGGGGATATAGGGAACATAGGCCACCGTCCACGGAGGGCAAAAGCGGGCCTCTCAGTGGCCGACCTAAGCCTCACTCAAACCAAAGCCCCCGCAACCGCAGTTTTTGCAACCCAGGTTGCGGGGGCCCTCTTTACTTCTCAAAGGGCATATGCATTCAGCCACTCCGCAATTTTTTGTAATTCACATTTGGCATCTTGCATTTTCTCAAAGGAGGCTAGCAGTATCTTTTGAGCATTTGGAGTTTGGTAGTACAACTGAAAGAGGATTTTAGGTTCTGTGTCATCCATTACTATTGCAAACATAGCCCCCGTCTCCGCACAGACAATCTTGTCTTCAAGCAATATCCAATTCATGTATCCTCCTTTACAAGATCATCGACCGTGACCCCCAGAACACGGGCTAAAGCCTGTAAATACCGCGTCTGGGGCATAGTCTCTCCCCGCTCCCACCGGGCATAGGTGCGTACACTACACCCCACCCGGCGGGCTACCTCTTCCTGCGATAGGCCCACCCGAAGGCGGGCCTCCTTCAATTTCTGGGAAAGGTTCATCGCGCCTCCCCAAGATCCCGGCGCTTGGCCGGAATCACGAGAAGCCCTTTCGGGACGAACACGAAACGATCGTGCTCATCCCGAATCCGCTCCGTCTCGAATATCACCATCTCCGGCCACTCCTCATCCCAGAGCGACCGGAGGGCAAAAACAAGGGCGCCAGTGTGCCCGCCAATAAGCACACTGACGCCCTGTTCCACGGCCTCAGCCAAGACCTCCGCGATCTTCGCGGCGGCCTCGGTGAGGCCCTCCATCCCGGGCCCCACGATGGGGGCCCGGGGTTCGGGATCGAGCTCGTAGCCGTACTTGGCCGCGAGCTCGATCTCCCGCGGCCCCTGCCGATGGAGTGTAAGATTGATTAGTTTCTTCACCTTACCACCTCCCTCTGAATGGCGAGTCGAAGCAGGCGCACCAGCTCGCCATCATCCACGGGGACCCAATATCCCCAGTCCTCCGCGAGGACTTGGTCCCCTTTCCGCCGGACGAGGCCATGCTTTGTTAGGAACTCCACGACCTCGTTCCGCATTTCGGCCAAGAGGCGCTGAGCCGTGCGCTCAAACGCCTCCGTGGCCGCCCGGTACCGGGCCTCCGCTTCGGCTAGCCGCTTTCGGGCTTCCTCCACGGCGGCCCGGATCTCCTCTTCCGACGGTCCCCGACGCTCCACGAGGATCGAAAGCTCTCCCGTGGAGCATCGGAGGCAGGGCCAGGGGCGGGCATCCCCCACGTGCTCGCCCTCTTCGACCTTACGGTCAAAGAAGAGCTTGGGGGTGTCCCGCTCCTCCTCCGCGCCACAGATGGGACACCGGAGGAGGAACTTTACCTGGCCCCTCAGTTCTTCCTTGACCCGCCCCGGCTCCTCCAAGAGGCGCTGCCATTCCAGGTACGCCTCCTGTTCCCGCCGGTACAGCGGGCCGAGGACAGAGACCGGATCCGCCCCCACCAAGGCCCCACCGAAATCGGTGGTGACGAGGCCCCGAGCGAGGGCAACCTGCCCATCGACCCGGATCCGGTACCCTGCCGATGTGGCGGGGATCATCCGGATCCCCGGGTCGGTCTTCGCCCCGGCCCGGTGGGGGCCGGGGGCGTACTCATCGACGTCCCGGTCCCAGGACTCCACCCACTTGGACCGGACCCACGCCTCAATCTGCACGGCATGGGTCCGGCCCGATCCGTCGCGGAACTCGGCATCCCAAGAATGGGATGCATCGAGCTCCGCACTCCACGGGAGCTCCTTGATCTGCGCGTGGAGCTCCCGTGCCTTAGCCCGAGCCCACCCCTCGACTTCCTCCCGCAACTCCTGCGGGAGGTAAGTCCAGGGGTTCGCGAGGCGCCGGAGCGCCTCGTAGGGGGCCTGGGCCCCTTCCTCCTCCTCGGGATTCCCGAAGACCGTCACAGCCTCCGGGACATCCCGGAAGAGCCGCTGGGCCAGCTCGTAAGCGGCCCAGAAGCTCAGTTTCCCCGCCTGCACCCGCTCGTACAGGCGGGCCCTGGCC
>JGI24020J35080_1000330_pt1 | contig 42474 bp, 100 predicted proteins | sample Deesub1362A_J573_FD_35080 | JGI IMG/M metagenome (IMG submission 35080) | reverse complement strand
TCGCCCATTCTCGCCTCTCACAAAATTATGAAATCCCGAAAAATTAGTCACGTGAAAATGTAAAGAAAAAACCCCAGGAGGGTAAAATTTTTTTCTTAGTGAGTGTGTGGCTAGTAGGTTAGGGTTTTGATGACTTTAATTTGCTGAGGCATTTCTACCGTTTTGGTGTCTACGGTAGTGTAAGGTTCTGAATACGCCACGCCGGCTTCGAACTGAATTACGTGAACGGTAGTGTGATACAGTGCGAAGTACAGAAGGAGTATGGTTATTAAGGTCAGGAGCAGACTTCTAGTAGCTAGAAAGACTATCAGAGCAATAATAAGTAGAAGAAGCACAATTTCACCTCCTGGAGAGCAGGAAGACTCCTGCAACTATTGCAGCTGCAATGAGTACATCTCCGCCGGTAATTGACTGGAATATTTGCTGAATTGCTGATTCTTTAGCATCTCCCTGAGATTTCTCAGCCCTGTCTTTCTGGACGTCTTTAGTAGTGTCGTCGGTCGTGGTCTGGGAAGGAGCCTGGGTTTCGGAAGGAGGGGAAGGTTCTGCAACCTGTAGATAGAAAGCTGTTATGGAATCATGAGATTTAAGAGGAGATACAGCATCGTCGGTTACGAGTACCGCATGGAGGTCTACTTTTATTCTGCCGGACTGATTCAGGGTAAATACGGCGGTAAAGTATGCAGCTTCACCCGGTCTGAGCATTTTCTGTACGCTCTGCGCTCTCCACTCTTCATTAAGCTTTATCCACAACTGAGCTTTGCCTGAACCGTCTCCTATATTTGTTATTTTAGCTGTTATAGATACTATGTCGCCCCTCTGCGCCTTAATAGCGTCAATGGTATACGACATCGTATACGTGGCAGTACCTATTCTCGCTCTTACATCGAATCTTTCACCCGTCCAGTAGGAAGTCTCTTTAAGGGAAAGCTTAGGCTCTCCCGTTGGGAGAGTAGTAGACTTGTCATACGAAGTCTGCCAGTACCCACCATATTCTCTCACCATATACATCACCTCATAAAGTAGATAAGAGCTGCGCCTGCAGCTATAACACCAATTGCCAGAGCGGTATTTATACCGGTTGGAGTAGGTTCCTGAGGTCTTGCTTCCGGAATTTCGGCACGAGTAGGTCTGGCTTGCGGAGGGGTAACCCTGGGAGGCTTGCCGGCATCAGGTATTTCAGCTCTCGTAGGCTTAGCCTGAGTAGGAGGAGTTGACTTGGTAACTTCCTGCTTTACCGTATCGGCTTTAGTGATGGTAGTTGTCGTTATAGTAGTTCCGGTATATTTTTCCACCTCGGACTTTGGAACCCAGATTGTGCCCGTATGCTTTACACCATTCTTGTAGTAGTGATAGTTAGCCCAGATGTAGTCTTTCCAGAGCTTGGGGTCGTAGTATGCGCCGGGTTCGGCAGCTTTACCGTCTACACCCTTCTGCGGTTTGTCAGAAATTGAGTCAATGATAATATGCGGAGCAGGGTCAGTACCCTTACCGGTCAGGACATACGCAAGCTTTCTCTTGAGGACTTCCAGCGAAGGTATCTGACTTGAGGACGTGGTAGTTTTTGGAGTAGAGGTTTTGGTCTGAGAAGGCTTGGAAGGGCGAGCAGCGCGAATGTAGTAGCGAGTAGGTCTAGCCTGACGAGTTCTTTTTCTTGTAGTCTTGCTTGGGGCGCTGGTTGAAGATTTTTGAACCTGAGTAGTGGAAGTGTTAGTCTTATCAATCTTTACGGGCATAATGCGCTTTCCGTATGCGTCAATAACCAGAGCCATATTTAAACTACAGGTAGAAAAGTATATAAGCTTTGTTAGTCTTCCGCCACAAGTTATTTATATAAGAACCTACAACTTTTCTCATGGTTTGCTACAGGTTCAGGCTGATAGACATAATAAACAACTACAGGCACTGTATCGAGCTGCCGGATACAGACTATTATGGGAACAGAGTGGTGAGTAGAGGAGAGATTCTAAAAAAGATAAAGAGTGGAGAGTACAGACTTATTGTTGTTTAATGGCTTTGCTGCCGAAGAGGTATCCCGCAGCGAACAGAGAGAGGTTCTTAACCAGCTCAATCTCTCCTGTTTTATAGGCTATAAGCAGTCCTCCGACCGTTAGCAGCAGACCTGCTACGTTTGCTACAGACGTTTTATTTACCACAATCTTCAAAACGTCGCTTAATGCCATCCCATCACCTCCAGACCTAAGCTCATGAAGCTATAGCCTGCGAAAAACTCGAATATATCTCCTACGAAGTTACCTACAGGCTCCTTCTCAACACCGTCTTTGTTTTTATAAGTGAATTCTACAATCTGGTAGAAGATGTAGACTACGAACCAGAAGATGCTGAAGGACGTGGCTATCCCTATAAGTATGTGTACAAGACTGTATCTGTCGTCAAACACGTTTATCAGCATAATAATTAATAAAAAAGAAGAAGTATATATGATTTGCGGTGGTTAGATTCTGTAGATTAGGACGACGCTAACTCCGAAAAGGTCTACGGTAGCTGCAGGATTTGCAGATGCTGTAGTTATGTCGAGACTGATATCCAGAGAGCCGTTCTTGGTGAAGTTTGAAAGGTCGAAGGTCTCAGCGTACTGTCTTGCATTAAAAGGGTCTGTATTCGAAGTGGTGAGGGATACTATGTTATTGCCGGAGTCGTAATCGTCTACCTTAAGTTTAGCTTCATAGTCACTGTCAGAGCCGTAAATCTCAGCGTAGACTCCTACACCTATAAGATTTTCTCCTTTTGCAGGAATGCTGAAGTCTGAAGCCCACACATTACCTGTGGCGTTGGCTGCCAGACCCAGCTGAATGGAATCTGGTATCGTGACGGGAATCTTAACAATTTTTGTTTTGGGTATTCTTAAAGTCATACACATCACCACACTATTTTCGCATTACGGTCAACATACAACCTAAAATTTTTTACGGTAAAGTTACCGCCGAGAATGCCGTAGCCGTAAAGCTGTACCGAGTCTCCGGCGGTGAAATACAGAGTGTCGGAATGAGTAACCCACGAAGGCTGGTTGTTTAGAAATTCCGTACCGTATGCACTGCCGTTCTTGTAAATTTTTGTATAGACTGCAGGGGTATTTCCGCCAGGGATGCTAGCCCATTCAACATAATAATAGCCTGAGAAAGGAGCTATAAGTTCCTTAAGTAAAGTATATGCCGTGGTGCTGGTAAAAACAGAGTCCGCATCGTCGGAAGATACTAACAAATCCTTGGTGGCGCTAACAGATACCTTACTTAAGTCTACGTCGGAGGGTTTATGCAATATACGCAGCACCAACGCTTATCACCTCATTCCTCCCACCATAACAATCTTACACTCATATTGGCTGTAGTACCAGCTCTATTGGTGAATATGAGTAAAAAGTTTTTGGTTTCAGGTATTATTATAGTCTCACCAACTTCCGATGCAGAACCTACAGCTCTGACAAGTCTACCACCCGGTGCGACAGTCTGGTGGACTAGATTAGCCCCACTGAGATTAACAGTACCGCTATGAGTCACGTTGGCTACAGATGGCGTAGTTATGCCCAGGTTCAGGTTTCTGGGTTCGATATCTGTTCCTCCTGTAGATGTAGCTCCTTCGTATATATCTATATCTCCTTGTCCGGTGGAGACGCACTCAGCTATTACGAGGTAAAGAGTCCTTCCGCTTCCACCAGGATTTTCGAGATATATGGTAAGGTTGGATGCGTCGGCTACAGCGTCCTGTCTGACCGAAGCTGAATAGCTTTTACCTTCCTCAGTTTTAGCACGGAAGAGAGGACTGACTACTTCACTACCGTCCTGAAGTCTTGTCGCAGTTTTGCCAATTCTAAGCATTTTAACCCTCGACAGTCCTGTAGACTATTCTGGCAGGCTGGGAAGTTCCGTCAGATTTGAGAAGAACTATAGGCTTTCCTTTAGTGGCAAAAGGCTCAAGCTCAAGTGGCTGGTCTGAAACTCTCAGACTAATCCACGTCTCTCCCATATCAAAGCTCACGTAAAGAGTATCTGTAGTGCTGAGGTTATCTACGAGTATAGAATAAACAGGTTTGTCAAATATAACTCTCGTGATTGCACCAGCCGTGCTTTTAGTCGTTATATCCAGCTGCTTGGGCAAACCAACTTTTATACTCATTTAACTCTCACCTCCTCATCAACAAGTCTAACTTTAGTAGCTCCATAATTAGTGGCATGTTTATCATTACCAGATAAATCATACCATAAATTAGCTGATTCATCAAAAGTTCTTGCATCAAACCAAAGAATTAATCCATTTGTAATAGGTTCGTTTGGGTTAAAGTAATTCCACTTAATTTCAGTATCGGAGAGTGCTCGGTTGTAGATTTTTATACTAGCTATATATCCATACCACCATTGAACGCTACTACTGGCTCCTATATCTAGACCAGATGTAGATTTTCTAATTTCAAAAGAATCATTAGTCGAAGAATCTAATACTCCATTGACGTATATTTTAAAGTCATTTCCGTCATAGCTCCATACAACGTAATTCCAACCAATCCACTCACTATTATTGCTTATAAAAGTATGTAAAGTGTCGGAGGTATCATACATCCTTACATATAATTTACCATTTGATAGATTGTATTCATCCCAAAAATCTGGAAGACTTTTTCTAAGTACTGTTCTCCAACCACTTCCACCACCAGATTTTATAGGGTCTAATGGATAAATCCAATAAGATACTGTAATTTTATCTACATCATAAATACTAGAGCTTCCAGTGGTAACTCTGTTACTTACCCCATTAAATTTTACTCCATACTTTATCTTCTGCTCAATTCTCATCATACCACCTCCACTTCAGGTGTTGTGAGGTCTACAGCAGTGGCACCGTAAATCGTGCCGTGGTTATCGTAATTTGACAAGTCCCACCACTTTCCATTTGCAGTGTCTATGCTGCCGGGAATTAGCCATAGGACGAGACCATCTTCGAGAGGAGCATAGGGGTTTTCGTAGAGGTATTTAATTTCTTCGTCGTTGAGTGCTCGGTTGTAGATGCGTACAAAGCTTATCTTACCATTAAAATATCTCAATGATGCTCCTCCTAATCTACCAATTTCGACTAACTCTCCAGCATCTCTTATTCCATCAAACGTCGGGTTTGAGTGGGTGCCAACAAGTACTCCATTAATATAAGCTCTCGCTGTCCAACTGCCAGTATATCCCCTGTAAACACCAACTAGATGAACCCATTTATTATCATACTGCCACGGAACTACAACCTTCGTAGATTCAACTCCGTCGTTACTATAAAACTCAATTTTATCAGCGAATGGTGCGTTAATCATATATGCATATCCTCTTGAGACAACCGTGTGTGAAGCGCCATCACTGACAGATAGAATCATGGCTTCAAGAGTTACCTCTCTAGTGAGTCTGAGGCTTGGAGTGTTACCAATACTAACATAATCATTCACCCCATCAAAGCTCATAGCTCTATGTATCCTCGGATTCCAAATGTATTCTACGTCCATTATACACTCACCTCACTGGATACCAGACTAACCTCTGTCGCTCCGTATATTGTTCCGTGGTTGTCGTTGCCACTCAAATCCCACCACTTGCCGTTGGTCGTATCTATTCCAGCGGGGTTGAGCCATAGGACTAAGCTGTCGTCGTCGAGGGGGTCGAATGGGTTCTGGTAGAGGTACTTGATTTCGGCATCGGAAAGAGCACGGTTGTATATACTGACATGTGCAATTTGCCCGTTTAAGAACCAACTAGTGCCGGTACCATTAGCACCAATACCAGTAATTGTTGCATTGGAAGTATTAATACCATCTGTGTTTGAAATTGTTCCATCTAAGGAAGAGTCTATATAAAATTTAACATTACTGTTGTCATAAGTTACTACAAGATTCTGCCACTTATTTAAAGTAATTTTTGAATTAGATTTATGCTGAATACTCCATTCCGACTTTTTACCAAACCAGAAATTTAAATATCCTGCAGACGATATGCTGAATTCCCAACCGTAATTTTCTCTTCGACAAAGAACTTGAGGGGTATTTAATGTGTTGATATAAACTATGGTATATATAGTTATACCTTGAGGATTTATAATATCTAAACTAGAGTCATCAGGTATTTGAACATAATCATTCTGTCCATCAAATGACAACGCCTTATGCATCCTAGGCTTCCATTCTATTTCTGCAACACTATCTATTTCTGCATACGCCATTTTCTCACTTCCAGAAAAAATAAATTAAGATTATTCGATTGGCGTCAGATACGAGTTCTCTGCAGCACCGCCTGCGTTATTAAATCTGCAGTTAGTACCATCGCTGGCTATAACACCAGCACTACCCGCAGCGACCAGAGTCACCCAGGTAGTACCACCGTCGGGAGAATATTCTACCGTAGTATTAGCTCCTGTTCTGGCGATGTAAAGTCCTTCGCTTATGGTAGATGTGCTTCCAGCACCAACGTTTACCGTCTGTTCAGTGCCGTAGACAACTTTCACCTGAGAGTATCTCAGAGAATCTGCAGCAAGAGCATCAGCTCCACCATAGGCATGGCGAGAGTTGTGAGAACTGAGCTGGACACCGCCAGCATCGGTTATAGTAGTAGAGTCAACTTTGAACAGGTCAATACCATCGCTTGCATTTTTGAATTTGAGCTCGCCACTCACTTCTTCAACAATCTGGAACTCCTTACCGGACGTATCTCCAACAACTCTAATCTTACCCATCTATATCACCTCACACTATTAAAAGCTCTCCAAGTATATAAATCTCACCTTTTGCGTAAACTTCTGTAGGTACAACTACCAGCTCGCCGGCAGAGATGTAGTAGAAAGTGCCGGTAGGTATGGTCAGAGACGTTCTGGAACCGGTCTGACTGCCTATCTCCTGAAAGCTTTCTTTTATAGCCTCTTTTATAGTCTCTTTACCTGGCATCTAAATCACCCCGTGTAGTTGTCCACAATCCACTGCTTGCACTCGTAGCACGTCACGTTCGAGTACGGCGCTCTCAGTGTGTTTCTTATTCTAATATGCTTACCGTCAATTATTATATAGCTCCCACACCTGGGGCAGGTTCTTTCAAGAGCCACTCACATCACCTCCTAAGCTCTTTTTCGAGCAGCCAGTCTTTAATCCTATCTGCATAGTGGTACACAATCTTCTTATAGTCATCTTCCAGCATTGTGGCGAAGATGAACCTGAAGGATATAGTAGCCGTAGTGCCTCCGTTGTTTGTAAAGGAAGCGCTGAAGTAATCCTTTGCATACCACGAAAGGGCGTAGTCTCTCAGCATGTTCATCGGCTCGGTGTAGAGTCCAGATACCATTGACGTGTCTGAGAGGAAAGGCTTGCCGTCTACCGTAAAGTTCAGGGAAATCTGGTAGTCGGGGTCGGGCATGGCTGCAAACTCAAAGGGAACTCCTATGATAGACACCGTCCTTCCTGAGACTATCTTGTCGGGAATAGGAACGAGGTACTGGATTGTAGCACCTGCAGGAATTTGAGTGTTGTCGAAAAGAATATAGCCGTTGGCTCTGTCAGTACCCAGAAGGGCGGTCATCATTTCCGTGAGGTTGATTGGCAGTACGAACGGCACATCATTCAAACTGTTTGTCATAGAAATAGATGGGGTAGAAAAGTATATAAATATTTCTAAATCACAAAATTGTTTACGAGAAGAGCGATAAATGCAGCAGCGAGCATCTTACCAAAATCGAAGGCGAAGCTTTTCCACTCCCGTAAGGAGTCAATGTGCTGCTCTTCTATATCATCTATGTCATCTTCCATATTATCTATGTCATTTTTAATATCCTTAAGACCGTTTCTCAGAAAAGAAACCGCCACATCTGTTCTTGCGTGTTGCTCTCTCAGCTCCTGAACGTCTTCGCGAAGCTCTTTTACCTCCCGACTGACGTCGTTGAGAGTTTTTTCCATCGTTTCAAGCTTGGAGAGGATGTAGGGAAGAGTCGCTTCTGAATTATTTTCAATAAGCACCATGAATGGTTATAGGTTAAAGAAATATATATTACTTTCTTTTCCTTGACTTCTTAACAGCATCTAATGCAGCAGATAAAATATCTCTCTCCTTTTTAGTCCTGAGCTTCTTACCCCTACCGACCTTAGACATTACTTTTTCAAGAGGAGTGCCTGATTTTCTCACATCACGCTTGTGCATTGCGTCGGCAGCAGCGGAAAGAATCTGCTTATCTTTTCGGCTGAGCTTCTTACCTTTACGAACCTTACTCATCACTCTACCGAGAGCGTCCTTTCTCTTCTTCTTTTTAGACTTTTTCTTTGATTTTTTAGCCATATCACCACCTTTTTTAAAAATTAAAAGAGTTTACTTTTTCTTCTTTTTCTTCTTAGCTAGTCTGCTCAGTGTAATGTGGGTGCACGCTCTTCTTTTAAGCAGCTCGGTGACCTTGACTCTCTTGCCTTTTATTCTTATGGTGGAGCCGATTTCTGCTTTACAGATGGCTCTGGAAATGGAAAGGGGAATCTTTTCGTCACCTTTAATAAGACCGAGTCTCTTGAGCTGTGCTCTGTACGTTCCTTCTTTCAGTTCCTGTATCCACAACTCTTTCTTCTTTCTAGCCATAAACTCACCTCCTGAGGTTATATCCTGCTGAATATCATCTGGGCGTCGGCTTTCGGAATGTGCCTGTAGTCTCTGTCGAGGTTATAGCCGTCAATCACCGGGAGAAGCACCAGGTCTACTTTCTTCCAGTCAATTCTGCACCACACGACATACAGCTTGTTGTCAACGTAAACTACCAGCGGGAACATCCTGCCGGATATGATGTTGTTCCACTGAGTCTGAGGTGTAGGCATCTCATCGTCTATTCTGATAATCTGGTCGGTGTAGACAATACCGATGTAGTCTTCATGGGTTATGGAGAAGCCCAGAAGTCCGAAGCCTCCTCTATCTACTCCGGCGTTGTCGGCAATGGCGTTGAGGGTCTGAGCACCAACGAAGTAGACCTCATCTTTGTTCGGGTCTGCGTACTCCTCATACACCTTTATTCTCACTTTCTGCTCAAGCTGAGTGTCCGGCTGGTCTTCGAACAGGTCGAAGGATGGAAGCTTAAAATTTACCAGCACGTCTCTAATCTTGTCAATGTAAAGACCGATAAACGCAACTCCGCCTACGAGCAGAGTTATTCCGAGCAGAGTGGGGAGGTCGTCAATCTTAGCCTTGATGGCTGCATAGATTACAAGAATTACTATCCCGGAGAGTATGGCAAAGCGAGTTGAGTCGGAAGTGAGGATTTCCATGAGAGAAGTGCCCGATTGCTTGAATGCGTTTCTGAATCCGAGAGCTACAATAATAACTATAAACAGCAGACCGAGGGTGAAAGTCTGAGCAGCTCTTCCTTCAAGCCTGACAGCGCCGAGTTTGACTGTAGTCAATCTCACCACCTCTTTTTAATTATGAAGTAAGCGATAATCGCGATACCGGCGATTAGAAGAAGGCTTCCACCCGGAGCGGAATCAGGAGTATAGCGAACCGGTCGCCATGCAAAGCTACCCTCTGGAGTTTTGCTAGCCTGATTCATTATATATGCTCCTCCAAGGGCTGCAGCTGCAAGGATGAGTAGGTTTATCATTGCTATCACTTCCGGGAGTGGTTAAAAGAAAAAGAGAAAGTTATGTTCTCTCTACAGGCATTTCGACGAGGCAGACTGCTGAAGTAGAGTTATCCGGCAGAAGTGGGTCGAACTCGTACTGAGCGGCGGCGTTTATAGTTCTCGGATAGACGTGAATCTCAAGGAAAGTCCTCGTAGTGAGGTCTTCATCTCTCTGGATTCTTGGAGGCATCCTGCCTGGGTCATACACAATGTGCTGGTTGGTGCTGGTAACTGCGCAGCTGACCTCAGTCCTGACGGCACCGGTAATCTTGTGGACGACCTTGACCTGACCTCCTTTAGGAGCATAGTACACGTAGAAGGTCACGCTGGTGGCGTCGGTAATACCTATCGTGAAAGTCTTTGTGCTTGAGTTGTACGTCCACTGTCCGTTAGCCGGAGAGCCTGAAGTGTACGTAAACTTGGTGTAGTTCGTACCACCGGTGTACTGGACAATCTCCACAAGCTCATCAACATTGTAGTAGTTACCGACTTCGAAGTGCGGGAGCTTGAAGCTTATGGTGTTTGGCGAAGACACGCCGTCAACCGTAGCGTTTGAAACGTCTGAAGTTGTGGTGCTTGCATCAATATTTTTAGAAGCGTCAGTAGCTACAACAGCCTTGGCGGGAACAATTACCTTAAACTCAGTACCTCTAATAAGCCTGTAGTCTACGTCCTGAGGAATCTCGAAATAAGCTATAGAATCGCTTCTCCTGGAATCAGGCTTTCTCCAAACAAAGTCGTATTCTCTAAGTATCAGCATTTTGACTCACCTCCGATTAAATTAAAATTTAAAAAATTTAACCAAGCACTTCAACGTCCGGAAGCTCCAGATAGTTCTCGACGTTGGATGTGTCGAAAGTCTTGCTTGACTTCAGGAACAGGGCGATTTCTCTGTCCTGCGGGAAGGCAATGGCGTTGCTGTCAGCGCCACCTCTAGCCTTGATGGCGTTTATAGCAGCAGTACTCATTCTGATTACGGGTGTTCTGGTGTAGTCAGACTGTTCACTGATGGTCATCTGCTTGAACTTCTGATATGTGAAAACCTCGGTCAGAGGAGTCCAGGTCTTCTCAGCGGGAAGCTTGAAGGCGAAGAACATCTCATCCTTGTTGTCCAGCTCGCTACCACCTGTCTCGTACAGCTTCATGATTATCTTTGTGGTTACGGGGAACACAACCGTCGCTCCAGCTGGCACCTTGTACTTTATAATTGGTGTGAACTCGTTCGCTGTGTTCGCCTGAAGGGTTATACCTTCAAGATGCAGACCAAAAGCCATTTTTCATCACCTCACTTACACATTAAATCTAGCTGATGCGAAGTTATACAACTCCATACCGACGGCGAGCGCGAATGCCATTGCAGCGAATCTACCAAATCCGACAGCACCAAGCACGATGGCAGCAGCGATACCGACCAGTACGGCGTTACCGAGTCCGGCGAACTCGCCAAGAGGTGCGGTAACTCTGCCCAGGTATGGCTCAACGAATCTTCTGACGTAGCTGAGAACTATGAGCAGCACTGCGACGACAAAAGCATCTCTCAGGTCACTCCTACCTGGCTTATATATTCTCATAGCCATATCTATCACCTCTACGTATATAAAGCTTTATACTTTAAGAACTTTACTACCTTTGGGGCATGAACATGTTATGCAGCCAGCTCAGGTCAATCTCACCGAGGGCGTCCATGTATATCAGGTAGTACAGGAATGCCGTAGCGACACCGGTGATGATACCGAGCTTGTCTTTCAGGATGTATGACACTATAGCACCGAATATGATGGATATAGCCATAGCTTCGTACAGATAAATCTTTGTTATAATTCTGTCCTGCTCTTTGTCGGCGTACAGAGTTTTTACCGTAAGTGGCGAGCTTAGAAACGTGGAGAAGAAGTGCTCGCTCACCATTATTGTGGTACCGATGGCTAGTGCATCAATAATCGTCTCGACTCTTCCGTCAGGCATATATGTCAGATTAGCCGGAAACTATATAAAGGTTTATTTTCCGGTGTAGAGTCTGTTCTTCTGAAGTATTCAAGGACGAGCTTAGCCAGAAGTATGCCCAGGAAGACGGATAGTGAGATGTTCAGGATTGACATTGCGAAGTATGCGAAGATGAATATGAATATGATTGTAAGGGCAGCTTCTCTGACGGTATCCACGTCGTCGAGATTGTCTATGAGTCTGGTGACAGCGTCAAATGCTATGATTGCCAGGATGAGAAGTACCGCAGTGACTATGACAACTTTGAGGTTAATCATAGTATAACCTATTGGCGAAAAGTATATTAAGCTTGTGACTTTTCCGCTCTTATGAAGGAGGTGATAGAGTGGGATTTAATGAGGAATTAAAGGAATTGGAAAACGAGCTGTCAGACATGATTCATGAATTTGAGAAAAAGCATGGGGTTAAATTAGTCGAACCACAATTTGTACGTAGGTTGACAAATTTAGGCACCAAAAGAACATTAACGTTTAAGGTACAGAGGGATTAGGGGGTGATAAGGTGTATCTGAATTGCTGGAGAAAGGAGTTTGTTTTTACATACGCAGAGAGTGAGCATGATGTAGAAATAGAGAAGACTGTGAGTATAACGGCGACTATTATAAAGAACGATATAACAATAAAAGTCTGGAATCCAAAGAAGTTAAATATTCCAGCGCAAATTATAGCTGAAGTATATGATAAGGTGAAGAAGTTTGTGTAGGAGGGATTGAGATGAGGGATGAGGAAATTACATTTTTGAGGGAAGATTTAAATAAATTGATAGACGAGATATACAGATTTCGCCAGAGGTATGCAAGACTATACAGCGAGTTGAAGAATGACGTGTTTGTAGGGGATGATGCAGAAAAAGGATATTATAAATTGACCAACGCTTACTTAGAGCTTATGAGGGTGTCAATGCATTTACAAAATGTTCAAACGACACTTAAAGCAAGAACTGTAGTAGAGTATCAAATTGAGAAGCTGAAGAATTGGATTAGAGAAAAGATTTGTGAGAGGTGATGAAAGAAATGAGCTACTTTGAAGCATTATTGATGGAAATTCTTGCGGAAGCCAATAGAGAGCGTAAAATCAAGCAAAGAATGCGAGGGATTCTAACACTTGGAGAGCTGATTGAAGACTTAGAGGCTGTAGCTACTAAAGTTGGAGAAAACGTGGAAGTATACTTTGATTTCGGAGAGTATAGCCCTGGAGGGCTACATAGCTATAGAGGGTATTACGAAGACTTAGCTATTGAGCCAGAACTCTGTACTAAGAAAAGAAAAACTCTGGGTGAGTTTATTGAAGAGCTGAAGAATGCAATAGGAGAAACATTTACAGGATACAAGGGCGGAGAGTATGAAATGGACGAAAACACACTGGTATGGGTCAGTGAATGGGGAGAGTCATCTGGTATAGCAGTTGTAGGAGTGAGGACAGAAGGCGATAAAGTGATTATAGAGACGAACTATATAAGAAACTAGAAGGGGAGAGAGAATGACTCTGATATGTGGCAAGTGCAATTTGGAAATGGCATGTGCCGGAGTTGTAGATAGTTCGGAAGGAGTTGTTACTATTGAGTTCTGGTGTACTAAGTGCAATGCAGAAGTGCTGCTAAAGATGGACAAGTATTATCACGAACTCATATCGTAAAAAATTTTACCACGACGATTTTTCCGCTAATATGGAAGGAGGTGATATGAAATGAAGAGGGAAAGAATATATTTATGTACTGGTTGTGACAATGAATGTAAAATTGTTACGTCAGTTGATGTAGATTTTGAAACGAAGGATGAAAAGAAACCGTTCAATTGTCCGTTTGGAAAAACGTTTAGAGTTGACTGGCATATACACTATGAGCAGCCTGGAACCATTAGGCATCTTGAAGAGATAAGACATGCACTGCTTGAGTTGGAGAATATAAAAGACCTATTGGAGAACTATATAGTAGTGATTCAGCATAATTATTTGAACAAACAAGATGAGGGATGTCCTGTTTGTAACAGTGAGGGTGATGAAATAATACATGATATTTATGCTTGTGAGAAGCACAAAACAATATGGTACAGATATTAAGCTTTAAAAAAAATTTTGCCGTAAAAAAAAATTTTACCCGTAGTGATGTACCTGTACACCTTCTGTCGTAAATAGAAATTCCTTTCCATCAACACCGTGGTATAGAAAGACTCTCGGCTTCAGTCTTGGAATCAGGTAGTAGTGAGTAAAGAGCGGTCTGATAGCTTCATAGTCTCTTGGGTCTGACATCCTTCCGGAGATTCTGATGTTCGTCTGCGCTCTTATTGTGGAGTTAAGTAGAGAAGGTCTCTGGGTGATATACAGCGAGCTTACTCCGAACTTTCTTCCACCGGTGGCGACCATCCTGATGTACTTCGCAGGGTCTCTCTTGTCTATGTACTCGTGACACTCCTCGTAGACTATAAGAGTGTTCTTTTTGAAGAAAGCTACGTGAGAGATGTAGTCTACTATTTTCTCTATATTTTTGTTCGACGTGAAGTCAAAGCGGAAGATGATATTGTCGTAGCTGTTGAGGACTTCGTCAATCATAGCGTAGTTTTCTGCGTTTACAGTATATATTGCAAAGCCTGGAATGACGTATTCGCCGGTGTAGTCTATGATGTACTTTCGCTTAGGGTTCAAATGTTCAATAAGGTACGTCGCAAGGTAGCTTTTTCCCATTCCGCTCTGAGCAGTTATGAAAATAGAAGCATGCTGCTTGGTCATAATAAAAAAAAATTTTAATTTATTTTCTCTTTAATTTCCTCAATCTCCTTTTCAATTTTCTCAAGTCTTTCTTTGATGTCAGTGAGCAGTTCATAGAATACATCTCTGTCTCCCTTTTCTATCTGATTTCCTTGTTCATCGTATTCACCAAGGTAAGTCTGCGCAAATCCCACCAGGTAGCTGGACGCCAGCTCCATCTGGGCAAGGAGCTTCTGCATTCCCTTATTTTTCAGAGCCATTTTCAGCACTTTCTCATCAAGCAACTACTCCACCTCCTGCCAGAAAGCTAAATCTCCTCCTCCATAAATCCCCACGCAGTAGACGGGCTTCAAGTCTACGGGAAACAGCAGTACACATGGTTCGGGACAGCCGTTACACTTCCACATTTTATACGCCGTCATTTCTCATCACCTTTACATACGCTTATGGTAGTATCTGTAGTATTTACGTAGATGTAAGTTCTTTTACCGCAGTACGGACACTCACTTATCCAGGGAGCGAATACTCTACCGCACTTAGGACATTCCCATCCTTTGGGAGTGTAGCACGGATAATACCAGTAGTACGTGTAGTAGTTTCCACCTGTCGCCTCTTTTACATAAGAAAGGTTATAGGAGTATTCTTCACAAGCCATCTCAACCACCTCACTCAACTTTCACACTTTCATTTAGCTTTTTCATCTTCTCTTTCTCCATCTGTCCGGCGGTAGGCTTCTTCTCAATCTTCTCTTTAGGCTTGAACCTCTTCATGGTCTCAGCTCTGTCTGCCATGACTGCCGTCACGAACGCAGTACTGGTAAGTGCCAGCACGATTGCCGGTGAAGCCTCAACGTCAGGGAAGTAGTACTCGATTGTGTCTATGAGAGCTTCGGATACACCGGTCTCGTCGGCAAGCTGGGAGTAGAATATTATCTTCTCCTTCATCACTTCCTGAGGGAGACCTATTGCAGCAACGAAACCCAGCAGCTTTGAGAAGGCATTAGCCATCTTTTCTCTGCCTAAGTCTTTGACGTCTTCCTGAGTCTGAGTGTAGTCTTCCTCGTATCCTTCTCCACCAATCTCGTCCTCAAGGTTCAGCCTGGGCATTTTAGGTTTAGGTATCAAAACTCACCACCTCACAAAACAACAACATTTTCTTTAAGACCGCTTCTCTCCAGCCAGTCGTAGGTGGACTCCGCCTGAGGATTGGTTCTTTTCTCCACAACTTTCTGTTTTGCTTCTTCCTGTACCTCTTCCGGAGCAGGCTGTCTTCTGAAGAAGTAGTACAGCACACCAAGTATGACGGCTATAGAAATTATTATAAGTAGAAGACCTATTTTATTGCCGGTTATTGTGCTTACGGCTTTTTCTTTTATGCTCTGAGGTTTGCTCTCTTCCTCAACAGCTTTAGCCTTCACCTTAGGCTCTTCAATTTTCGTAATTTTTGTATTTATTTCCTTAACGACTTCCTGAACGCCTACGACTTTTAACTTTGTCTCGCCACTCTCAACATAGTCTTTTATCTCGTCAGGAATTGCATTTCTCTCTATATCGTACTCTCCGAAGGAACCTCTTTCTTCAGACTCTTCAGGTTCTGAAGGTTCGGAAGGCTCTCTCTTCTTGATTTCTTCCCACTGCTTAACGTATTTGTGAGCGGTGCTCTTGCCTATTCCCAGCTTCTCAGCTATCTCTGCATAGGAAAATCCTTGCTGTTTAAGCTCCCATGCCTGCTCCCTAACGTCCATGAGTAACCTCCTTAGAGAACAATAGCTCCTGGGAAGGGATTCACTTCCTCTACCGACGGCTCTTCTACATTTTCTTCAACCGCTTCACTTTCGCCTCCTTCTCCTTTTCTCGCAGAGAGCCACTTCAGTATGACGAATATCACTACTGCAGCCACTATAATAATCAGCAGCCAGGTCAGAGTGTCAAAGCCTGACTTCTTCTCTTCCTTCTTTTCTTCTTTAGGTTCAGCCGGGATTTCCACCACTGCATCGTTCGTAGTCTTCTTGCTGGACGTCTTCTTCTTGGTGCTCTTCTTGGTTTTCTTCTCTTCCTTTTTCTTTGAAGACTTCTTCTTTTTCTTTTCAGGCTCCTCCACAACTTCAACTACAGCTTTTTCATCATCACTCACACTTTTCACCTCAGGAGCTTCTTTATTTTTATCTTCTTTCTTAGTATTTTTATCTTCAGTTTTCTTCTCTTCCTTTGGAGGTTGTGGTTGGGGAGGCTCTTCTTTCTTCTCAGGTTCTTTCTTTGGCTTTTCGTTCGTGGACGGTTTATCTTGTGGACGTTCATTAGTATCGTTCACGGTGTTCGCATCGTTCATGACCTCTCGTTCATCGTCCACAAAAATATCCATGTCATCTCCTTCTACAGTCAATGTTTCCATGAACGTATTTTGAAAGAGGTAGTATAAATACTTTAGCACAACCGAAAGATTTTTATAATCTTGCACGTATATTCGTAAAGGAGGGAAGCGAGAGTGAGGGGACTTGGAGAAATAGAGAAGTTCTGGAATGTATTAGACCCTCTGGATAAAAACGAGGTATACGTGCTGTTGCTGATAGGAAAAAAGAGAAACGAGAGGCAGATTCTCGATACGGTACTTATAAAGAGCAACAGCTTCGACGAGTTCTTCAATAAAACCAGTATTTTGCTGAATAAAGCACGCAGAATACCGTTTGATACAGAGCTTCTAATGGATATAAACAAGAAAAACGTTGTAGAAGGACTTGAAAACGGGTGGATAGACATTAGAGGTAAGATTAATAGAAATGAGGATATTAGGAATTTCTTTTCTATTTTCCTCAGAAATATCAGGTATGCTCAGGTGACGAACTACGTTCTTCTGAAGGATACCGAACCGCTGTACGAGATAAAACCAGAGTACATTGTTCGGGCTGGTAAGATATACTATCACATACTTAGAGAAGGAGACGATGACTGCATAAAGAAACCTGAAATTCCAATACCGGGAACGTTCATGAACGGTGAACAGGTTGTTCTCCACTACGTGAACGGTGAGTAGTTCACCGAAAAACATATATACCTTAAGAACATAGTTCTTAACATGACCGGAGAAGGAGGTGTGAAGGGGAACGGACAAACCCCTTCCGAGAGGAGTGTGGAGAACACAAATAAGAGACCGGACAGGACGCCCACAAAGTGGGTGAACTTCGTTAGCGACGCAAAGTACGTTAGGGAAGAGACGCCGTACAGAATGTATGTCTTCGAGCCAGCGTTTTGGGAAGGAGAAGTCGTGTATGCTGGACAGGGAGAGACGAGAGTAGGAAGGATGACTTTCGACAGCAACATAATCATACTCCAGAACGGCAGCACCAGATATGGCTTCAACCTGCCAAAGGGTTCGTACTACTACGTCTACCTCCACAATGGTGACAAGGTGAACGAAGGTGACAAAGTGAGAATAACGTACCTTGGTTTTGCAGGTGACTTCAATCTGCCTACAGTAAACCCGAATGCACACCTGATAAGAATAGAAGTTGTAAACTGAGGTGGTGCGCGTGAGTAAGGGTGTAACTCTGATACGGGCGCTGAAGGCGAAGTACCAGGAAATGATAAACGCTAAGTACAAAGAGTTAAGCAAAGATTTCGAGAAGGAAGTTGAAGGACTTGAGAACGAGTTCAAAGATGCAGTCATAAGAGCTGTCAGCAGTCTGAACGTAAACAACGTGCGTATTAAAGAAATCAAGAGGTCATGGAGAGGAACAATTTCAATAGACTTTGAAATACCAGGAGTAAAAGAGAAAGAAAAAGAGCTTGCTCAGAAGAAGTCTGAAATGCTGAAGAAGCTGGACGAGTGGGAGATTCAAGCACTCAAGGCTCTGGCGTCTAAGGAAGATATACCAGAGTTCACCCTCTAATTTTTTTTAGGAGGGATAAGCTTGGACACGAATAATCCCCTAATTTTGGAAATGGCTAGAATATATCAGGAATGCCTTGAGCTTTCCAGCAGAAAGAATAAAGACTACTCAGGAGAAGAGAATCCTTTCAGAAACTTCATGCTCAGTGAACATTTAGGTATATGCAGAACTGAGGAAGGTATAATGGTCAGAATTCTGGATAAGGTTACAAGGATTGCCAATCTTCTCAAGAACGAGGCTGCGGTGAAAGATGAGTCTATAGAGGATACGCTGAAAGACCTGATTAACTACAGTGCCATTCTGCTGTCGTACATTAGAATGTATAAGAGAAATTCTTAATTTTTTTTGAGGTGATGACGTGACCGCAGTAATAGGGATTTTCGGGAGCAGAAACGGAGTTTCCGATACTTTGCTGGAAGGGTACATCAATATGCTCGAAATGATGTACGACAGGTCTTTCAAAATCGTGGTTGGGGATTGTATAGGAGTGGACGAGCAGACGTACAGATTGTGTAAGAATAGAGGTATAACAGTAGAGGTCATACAGGTTCAGAACAACTGGAGCAGAATATCCTATAAACCTGATATTGAAGATGTTATCATAACTGTTGGCGGAAAATCTTTAAAGAATAGGCTGGTTCGCAGAAGTCTTAAGCTGGTAGAGTACGTTGATGAGAACAACGGATTTCTGGTAGGGTTTAATGCCTGGGGTTCGGGCAGTAGACTCGTAATCAATGAAGCGCTGAACCGTAGAATGGATATCCAGATATTTAACGAGGGGTGAGTATGGACGAGGAAACGTATCAGATTCTTGACGAATATTTGACCGAGATTGAGAATAATTGGTGTCCTTACCTCACGCTCGAAGGAGATTATTGTATAGTTAGAATGAGTAAAATTGTCTACCTCTGGTGCAAGACAGAGGAACATGAAAGATGCGGATGGTTTAAAGGAAGATATAGAAAATTTGAGAGGTGATATGGTGGAAGATTTAGACAGATTGCTCAAGCATCTGGAATATGTAGATTCTCAGATAAGCACGTTCTACGAAAAGAGAAACCTCATACTGAACGAAATAGCCAGAGTGCTCAATGAGACTATTGCTCCAGAGCTTGCAGAGTGGCTGGGTCTGGACGTGAAAGCAGAGGTAGTAGAGGACTCTGAATTTCCATCTCTGAACGAAGTTGTTCTGAAAGTGCTGGTGTACGAGAAGCTTCCTCCGAAGGCAGAGATTAGACTCATGAAGGAACTTTTCAATCTGATAGACGATTTCTTCAGCAAGAAGTATTCAGAGTATCGGTTCCTGCCGATTATAGAGTTTAGAAAGGACTAAGGTGGTGAAATGGTGGATTTGTTCGTGACTCCATCCATAATACAGCAGTTCTATCTCAAGCCGGAGTGGGGTGTGAAAGCATACTACAATACAATATATGGTAAATTCGGGGAGTCGAACTATTTCATAAGACGTGGAGTGAATCTCCACAACAAGCTAGGCTACGACAACAACAGACGCTTCTTTGGTACTAAGGTTATAGATATAGATGGACAGGAATACGTAGTGGCGCTGGAAGGAACTCCCGACCATCTGAATCCGCTGAAGGAGCTGAAGACTTGCGGAGCTAAGACTCCTGAGACCATCGAGAAGAACATCCAGGCAGCTGCTCTGCAGCTAAAAGGATACATGTATCTTACGGGGGAGGAATATGGCTATGTTGTCTTCGTAAACAGGAAGACTGAAGATGAAGTAGCAGAAGTGTTCGTGCCGAGGAATGATGAAGAGTTTTTCTACTGGGTAAAGAAGTTCTTTAAATATCTATGGAGTCAGCCTAAACTTCAAGATTATACGACCGACCAAAATACTTTTAAACCCGCCAGTGAAACGGTGCACTATGTCCATGATGGAAGGAATGGAAATGGAAAAATTAATGAGGGGTTTGCATGAAGAGTATGGAATTGACCTCTACTGCCCATGCGGTGGACAGTTCATCCTCAGCAACATCTCAGAAAACCGAATTGATACAGTCTGCGACTGCTGCGGACTCAAAATTTGGTACAGACTCCACTAATTCTATTTTTTTATCAGAAGAGGAAAGATTAATCTGGGTTGCTGCTTTTTTTGACGCTGAAGGTACGGTTCATCTTACCAAAAGAGGATACTTACAGGTAAGGCTGACAAATACGGAGAAAAAAGCTCTGGAAATTGCAAAACAGATTTCAGGAGGAAAAATACACAAGTGCAATGGAAAGAACAGGTACATCTACAGATTGTACTTAAGCGGTCGTCACGCTTTGAAGTTCCTTAAAAAAATTTTGCCCTACACCGTCGTCAAGAGAGATGCAATCAGCCGTGCTATCGAGTTTTATGAGAATGGGAGAAAAGATATTGATAAATATAGACAACTCATAAATACTACAATGAGAGGTGATAATGGTGAAGAAGCCTCCGGTTAAAGACATGAGGAAGAAGCTCATCAAGTACTTCGGCAAAGATTGGTGGAATGACGTCCTCAAATGGCTAAAGGAGAACGTAGACTTTCCAAAGCTGCACGACCTGCCGGAGCACCTTAAGGACGACTTCCACGAAGTCTTCAGGGATAAGCTAGCTTCGGTCTTTAGAATATCTAACGAAGTCAGCGCAGCTAACAGACTGGTAGCTTACAGCAGAATGGACTTGCTGAGAAACATGAGGGTCAGTTTGCTCCCACACTACTTCGGCATTCTCTGCCCCGTCTTCAGGTCTAGGTCGGTGAACAATTTCGGACTTGTCACTATGAAAGTCGAAAAGGGAGACTACTTCAGCAGAGCCTTCTACAACCTTCCTTTTCCTTTTGACCAGAAAGTTAAGAGGACGGTCATCAGCTGCTACGGCATTGCCAAGCATGGGAGGAAAATTGACGATTTGGAGAAGTATCCCGACGGAGGAGTATTTCTCCTCAACCCTGAGAAGGATGAGCTTTACGAAAAATTCGCCAAGTATACCGACTACTCGTACGTCACTCTCAACTGGAGATTTCCCAAGAACTACGACGAGTTCATCAAGACTCTGGACGGGAGTGTACTCATTTCCAAATCCGCAGCCGAGAAGCTGAGGTATAAGAGAGTAGCATACGCCATTATCCGCAATCCTGCTCCGGACATTTCGGAGAAGCTATGGGGTATATGGACGAAGAGAATTCCGAAGATGGGTGTGAGAATTGACTACCAGCAGCAGCTGACAGACGTTGACGATGAAACCGCCAGACTTGCCAGTGTGACGGGATACATTTCGGAAGTCAAGCTCCTCACTCCTCAGATTGACGACCCTAAGCGAAGAGTATGGTGGATAAAAATCGAAGACGAGAGAGATGTAGAAATTGGATGTAAGCTTGAGAGTCCGCAGGGCTTGAAGCATACTGTAGCGGGCTACACCGATGACGAAGAGCCTACCATCGTCATCAATCCTGATACGTTCAAGGACAGAGCCATCTGGAGGGAGATTAAGGAGACCGGGTTAATCCATTGCTACCCGACAATTCCGGGAATGGACGGGAATATATCTTCGAGAAATATCAGAATATCCCGCACACTCGTACAGGGTATTTTCTGCTATCCGCTGAAAGTTCAGGAAAAGCTTATAGACGCTGTCTTTAACAAAGACACTCTCGTATTCCCATATCCGAACGAGATTCTGAAAATCCTTGAGAATATGCCTAAGGTTGACCCTGATAAGCTTATGAAGAAGTATCCGGTATTCTACAACCACTTCTTCTATCTCAGGAGAAAGCAGGTGGGAGATGCGGTTTACTTCTACGAGGAGCCTACTAAAGTCTACAGAGCTTGGAAGAAGCTGAACAAGGTGAAAGATTTCAATAAGCTCAGCAGGTTCGACAGGGAGAGTATAAACCAGTTCGTGAGACAGATGGTGAAGAAGATTCTCCTGTTCGACAGTGAGAAGAAGTGCCAGATTAAGATTAGAGGTCTTATCAGAATAATACTCTTCCACTCAGACCCAGACCCTAACATCATATACGTTGGTAAAGACTTGTGGAAAGACCTTGGCGAGCCGGAGTACGTCCTCTTCGCCAAAGAGCCGGTGACGAGAGACTTATCCATCAGATGCCTCAAAGTCAAGGTGAAGAAAGACGTTCCGCCCTGGGTTATCTACATACACCCGTATCTGGCTATGAACCACGAGACTGAGGAGTTCCACACGAAGATTGACACCGATGGAGACCTGGGAATGATAATTCCGCTGAAAGAGCCAATTCCCGAAGCCATGTACAAGGAGAAGAGCGTTAAGTACAACAAGCTCTGGGAAGAGAACAAGGACAAGACTATAGATACGGTTAAGCACTTCGAACCGTATAAAGACATCTACAACTTCCTTATAGATGTGTATGAATATAACAGAAGAGAGAGCATTGAGCAACTGATAATGCAGTCATTCGGTGGAGTGAAAAACAGAGCTATGTTCACCGAGATAATAGAAGACTGGCAGAAGTGGAAGGAGTTCGTCAATACGTGGGACTTGGAGCTTAAAGGGTTCCAGGCTGAAAAACTACACCCAGAGCTTAAGGACGCCACACCTCAAGAGCTTAACGAATTCTACACGAGAATGCTTAAGGAAGCTCTGACTGCTAAGATTCCAGACTATATTGAAGAGTATAAGCAGCTAAGAGAGCTGGAGAACGTTACATACAAAGACATAAAGAAAGTTAGAGAGGTGCTGAAGAGTTTGAGAAAGTCAAAGCACCCAGTGATTAAGCTGATGGCAAAGATTTACGAAATTCTTGAGATTGTCTAGCCATTAAAAAATTCTTTAAATAATACTTTTCAATTCCTGGACAGGTTTCCGCATATATGAAAAGATAAGGAGGTGGTTGGATGAAGGTTCCCTGGATATTAGAAATTTGTATAAACAACGGCACGTATCAGTGCAATCTAGGTTATGCTTGTGATGGCTGTCCCTACAACATAGATTATATGGCTTTTAAGTGTAAAGACTGCAACGTAATATTTCTTGTACCTGACAGAGAACTTAGCAAAAACTACTTATTTGAAGAAATTACCGGTGAAATGGCAACGTCATGCATAAAGTGTAGAGGAGACGCGTATCCATTAATCAAGGAGGTGTATGAAAATGGAATTTAGTGAGCTGAAGGAAGAAGTTTTTAATGCTATAGAGATAGACTGCGATAAAATGGAAGAGCTGGTGGAAAGGCTTATGAATGAAAAAGGATTGGCTGCTATAGAAGCAGCCTCAATGATTTCTGCAATTGCATATCGTAAAATTCTTGAAAGCATGTCTTTCGTGTTGTTTAGAGTATTGTGGTAAGGGGGGATTGAAAATGGACTGGAAACTTCTACGGGAGTTTTGGTGGGGAATCCCGTGGATGGGTATAGGAATGGAGATAGGCTCTGCTCTGACAAACTCAGGAGTTCCTACCGATTCTGTATGGAATGCGGGGTTTGCCATCTGGTTAGTAGGATTGGTAATCTGGTGGCTTTTGGCTTTCCTATGCCGTTAAGGAGGGACTGAGATGTTTCTCAGAGCGTATGCTGAGAAAAGTAAGATTGATAAAGTAGAATGCGACGACGTTTCTATAGTAGTCAAAGAAGACATGTTAATCATACATTTTGAAAAGAACGGTAAACTCAATAGACACATACACGAGGGAGCTAATGAATTCGATATAGTCAGTGAAGGTGACAAAATAGTAATAAAAGGCTTGCAGGCTGAGTACATATGCAACGAGATTAGTGTACTGGTTTAAAGAGGTGATTGCTTTGAATCCTATGCTCAGACAAATTACGCTGTACATTCTGGCAAGTAAGTATTTTAGCGAAGATTTTGTGAAAGAGGTGATACAGAAATGAAAAGTCTTACAGAAATATTCTGGGACTACTGGTTGCCAGGACTTGCAATAATTCTTTTAATTGCAGCTATAATCGGGGTTGTCATACTGATAGTTACTCTGTTTCTTGTGCTCTCCACTAAAGCTCTGTTGATAGTTGCAGCGTTTCTAATAGTTCCAACGCTGATAGGCTGGATTATGGATAAGTTGTAGCTTCCGCGAATATGGAGGGATGTATATGGGAGAGGTAGGAAATACCATACGTCTTATAAAGGTAGAGAATGGTGAAGCGATAATCTACGGAGGCGAGGGTGTTATGATATCTCCGCAATCTACCATCAAACTGCCGGGCAAGAGACTGTATCTCGAAATGGGAGTCACAATCGGCTACATTAAAGAAGGAGTAATCCACGATGTAGCCTTCTTAACAATAACTCCGCATAAAGTTGTAGCTCATCTGACGGAGGGTTGGGAATGGGCGTCACCATAGTCATAAAGCCGATATCCGTTGACGAGATACTTCAAATGGTGGATGAGAAGTACGCAGCACTGTTGTGTAATGGCAAAGTGACTTTTCAGTGGTTTGAAAAAGACATCTTCGAGAGATTTATTGAAAAGTACGGTAAAAAGCTTCATAAGCTCCAGGCAAGGGTAGAAGTGCAGTATCTTGATGAAATAAGCAGCTACGACTTTGATGAAGTTTACGCTGCTGCGCATAAGATTGGCTTGGACTTCTTTAAATATTCCCATCCGTGATGACTATGGAAGTAATAGAAGAGATTTTCTGTCCGGAATGCAAATCGAGGAAAGCATACATAAAAAGTGTTGCAGCATGGACTCCTTTTTACAACATATTCCCGCAAATCCATAGCATAATTTTTGAATGTCTTGATTGTAAGGCAATATACATAGCCAGCGGTTGGACGGTTCAAACGCTTGCTCGCTGACAAAAACTTTAAATACCTTCAGAACATAAAAAATTTTGTTGAGTGCACTCTCAGACCAGAGAGTGTACTCCTATAACACCTGCGGGTACCCGCTTATAACACTATTTTTAAATTTTTGAAATACTGCGAAAGATTTATTAAGACATATCTTTCTAAATTAAAAAAAAAATAGAAGGAGGTGTGTGAATGGAGGTGGTGTTTAAAAAATATCCGAAAGTCTTTAGGGTTGGGCATAGAGAAACCCAAGACTTGTTTAAAGAAGGAACTGTCGTCGTAGAGGAGAAAATGGACGGAGCCAACTGCAGATGGATGTATGACGGTGAGAAGCTTCGCTTTGGAAGCAGAAACGTCGAGCTGACTGAGGGTAAAGACCTCGGACAGTTTAAGAAGTTTAAAGAGTGGCTGGATGACTTCAATCCTAAAGACTTTGGCACGTACCTCATATACTATGCCGAATACATGATTCCACATACAATCCAGTACGACTGGGATAAGACTCCGCTGATTCTAGGCTTCGACATCTACGACCTGCAGCTTGATAGATTCCTCGACTATGACCAGGTTAAGGAAGAGTTTGAGAGACTGGGCATAGAGATGGTTCCCGTAGTTGATATAAGGCATGTTAGTGAAATTGACGAAAACTATCTCAACGAGGTCATTCCTGAGTCGAAGTACTACAGCGGTAGGGCTGAGGGTGTGGTTTTCAAAAACTACAAAACTCAGACCTTCGGTAAGCTGGTTTCAGAAGAGTTCAAAGAAGTCAATCAGCAGGTCTTCGGCAAGAGCAAAAAGCATGCTCAGTCTCCAGAAGAATACATACTTGAGAAGTACATTCCACCAAGGAGAGTCGAGAAAGTGGTTCAGGCACTAATGGATGAAGGTCACGAGCTAGGCATGGAGCTGATGAGATTTCTGCCCAAGAAAGTCTGGGAAGACTTAATTCAAGAGGAGGCTGCAAACATTCTCAACGAAAAAGTAACCATCAACCTTCCAAAGCTGAAAAAGATGATGGTGAAGAGATGCGTAAACGTCTTGCAGAGAATGATAGCTATGAGGGCGGTGAATGCCCTCTAATCTTTCCGTTTTTATGAAAGGTGGTGTGTATGGATTTGAAAAAGCTTGTTGCTATTATAATGAAGAGACATGACGAGATGGTAGACATAGTGGAAATCATTGAGGGTCAGATATATGCCGTGGAAGACTACATCTGCGAAACGGCTTATAAGGCTCGTAAAGAGGGAGACATTGAACTGGTACAGGAGCTGGAAAAGCTGCGTAAACATAAGAAGAAAATTCAAGAAGCCATTATGGAATATCTGGTAGCGTGTGAAAATACAATCACCTTCATAACGGAGGAGAGGCTGAACGAAAGGAGGGGGATAAGATGGCTCTTAAAGAGAAGTATGATAGGCTATTAAAGCTTGTGTTTAGAAGGCTGATAGACGTAGATGAAACTCGTAGTAGGTACTGGGAGCACATTTACGTACAGGATGATAGCATATGCGCACTACACCAAGAGATTATCTCTGAAAGAAAAGATGACGAGCTAACAAAAATGCTCCTCGAACTGGCAGAGATTAAAGAAGAAATTGTAGACAAAATGTTGTTTTATACTCAGAAAGCAACATCTATTGCAGTCTATTTGAGTAAAAAGATAAAGGAGGTGGAAAATGAAGGTTGAAGTTTGGAAATGTGATAGTTGTGGAAAGCTGATGGAGAAGCCTGGAGACGTGTATACCGTAACTTTCAAGAGTCTTCCGTATAGCGTCTATGACGGACATAGGTGGGAAGAGCAGGTAGATAAAATAGTTCTCCACTTCTGCGAGAGGTGTGTTAGAGGTTTCAAGAATGTCATCCAGGATATTATCAAGGAGAAGGGGTTGATAGTATGAAGGAGGCTAAGCCGATGTTTGGACGAGATGTTTTACCAAGGGTGGAGCTGGCAATAACGAGAGATGGTAAAGTAAGCCTCTGGTGTGAGGTCGTGAGACCTTTCTGCCACAACTGCCCCTGGGAGAGCTACTGCCGTGGGCTGCTGCATGCTATTAGGGATTATCTGGAGAGAGCGGTATGATAATAGAGGTCGAGCATGGAGACGAGACCTACCTGATAACAGGACTTCCAGCGATAGCCATTATTTTATTTTCAGGTCTTCTCGGAGCGGTCTTTGCCGTAAATCTCCCGAACATAATCATTGACTTCTTCGGCATACTAAGTATTACAATGCTGACCATGATACCGCTAGTCATGGTCATTGTATATGTATATATAAGAATAGGGGAGGTGATGGGAAAATGGAAAGAGGATTGATTACCTCAATAGGAGTTCTGGTTTTCGGCATTAGCTTACTGATTTCCAGTATCTACGTAGACGACGGAGGCTATGTATACGAGGAATTCACAAAAACGTTCTCTAACGGCAGTAAGGTAGCAGTCAAGCACGAGTCATGGAGGGATTATGAACAGGCGACAATTCATGGAGTCATAGTTCTGGTAGGATTGATTCTGTCATTAGTAGGAGGCTTCGCCACATTCGTACTATGGGTGGATAGTCTCTAACCATATATGCTGGAGGACTGACTTATGAAAAAGGAAGTAAAGATTATACTCAAGTGCTCTGCCGACGATGACTTCTACTGCAATCAGAAGTGTATCCAGTTCAACGTAGCAGACGATATGTGGGCGCCTGCTCTCTTTCTCTGCCCACATCTGGAGATACTCTTCGAGAGGAAAAAAGATGACTTGATGTACTACAAACAAATCAATACTCCTTTAGACATATAGGTGATGGAAATGAGCCACTGCGGGATTTGCGGTAGATGGATTGACGACTGCGACACGTGCTCACTCCAGCAAATCTGCGACTTCATGAGTTGCACTGAGTGGAGCATATGCCAACAATGCAGTAAAGGTGACTTCGATGAAAACTCATGAATATCTTAAAATTTTTATTCAGATAATCGTCCTATCAACAGGATGGATTCTCGCAGGGTTATATCTCTTGAACAACTATCTACTGCCAGGTGTTCTGATATGGATTGTTACTCTAGGAGTTGTGCAATTTATTGAAGAATATGACCACTACAGGAGGGATAGACATGAAGAAGAGTCCGGCTTTGGAGAAAATGGAGAGGGAGTACTCACTAGATAAGATTTACTCCGACCGTAGTCGTCTGGCTAAGGAGATAGCAGAAATCCAGGCAATAGAAAAGTTCAAGTATAAAATGCCTAGAGACGGAGTAATTTACGACCTCGCCTGCGGACATGGAATGGCTGGTGCACTCGTAGCTCTCAACAAGCCTAGAGCACTGGTGATAGGAATAGATAAAACTCCCAGAAATCACTGGTTTATGTTCTACAGCATTCCAAATCTCCTCCTCGTTCAAGGGAACATATACGAATATCCTTTTATCCCAGAACCGGACTTCATCTTCAGCATTCATCCCTGCAGAGAGCTGGCAATCAGGGTTCTTGACGTAGCTATTGATTATGGAGTTCCTGTAGTTCTAATGCCTTGCTGCATAGCTACTAGCAAGCTTATAGAAATGAACGAAAAAATGCCTGGAATTGAAACCTTCCTGAAAGCCTACAACCATGCAAACGTACAGGAAGACGTTCGTTACGTCAACTGGACTGCAGGACTGGCTTACTACATTGAGCAGCACGGATATAAAGTCAGCATACACCGACCGAAATATTTAAGTAAACATACGCCGATGAGTATGATTATATACGCAAGATAGGGAGGTGGTATGAGGTGAGGTTGAGAGATAAGATTAGGTTATGGTTAGGTAAAAGAGGAAAATTGCTGTTTCTGTCCAGAGAAGACTATGTTCAGGCATACAAGGCAGTATTCAATAAAAGAATGGAAGCTGCCGAATTTAAGCAGAACTTCAGATACGACATCCATTCAGCCCTTGACCCAGTATGCCATTTCTACCACAAAGCTACTTACTTTGAAGAATATGAAGCTGCAGCCTACGCTAGAATTCTCCGCAACGCCAAAGAGAGAGTTATGAATGCCCTTGACGAATACATCTCCGTATGCGATGAGTTCATAGACTATCTTCAGAAAATGATGGATGAGGTGAAATAATGCATAAGATTACGGTAGAATTCATATGCAGGGCAATAGACGGATATAAGCATAAGAAGTGCCCTGAAGGAAGAACCTGTCTCTTTTCAGCCAGAATATCTCACATCGGCTTCTGCGACGACATGCTGATAGTCTGCCCGCACCTGGAAATCAGAATGACAGAAGTGATTGAGGAGGAAGAATAGTTTTCCGTCTATATGAAAGGAGGTGATAGGTTGGAAACGAAAATAAAAATTGAGCTGCCACTTGATGTGGTGCTTGAGTATTTGAAGCTGGTAGGTAAAACATCTCAAAGGGAAAGAGAGTACTTCTTCCATACAAAAACAGGATTTACGCCAAAGCAATTCGAAGGAATCTATTCTTCAGATGACGTATTCGGATATCTGTACAGCACATTCCAGGAAGCTCTGAGAGATAAATTTAAAGAGAAATCAATCTTCATTGTCAAGGAAGGATACAAAATCGGAGATTTCATCTTTCTGGATAAGGATGTTGCCGAAAACTTTGACGAGTACGAAATCGTAAATATTGTGGAGTGATGTGAATGTTTACAGATTTTGTAGAAGGTCTGGAAGAGATTTTCGGATTGAATCCTGGCGAGCTAAATGCAGTCGCTGACAAGGTCATGAGAAAGTTCTCCGAAGAGGTAGCAATTACAGGTTCCAGAAGCAGGGCAATGTTCTACACAATGGACTATATCCAGTCTGAGTTTGCTGGTGAAGAGAACAGATTCGCATTTTTCATTCTGGGATTTACAGTATCTCTGGACGCTGCTGCTGAAGAAATCCTTACGAAGGTCGCTCCTCTGACGAGATACGCAATAGGAGCGCTGACGGCTACGAGAGGTGATGACCTTGGACTATGAAGCCTGGTATGACGCCATGAGCGCTGTATGCGACGACTGCGAAATCTGCGCAGATTGTGACAGGGTTCCGATTGAGGAATATCACGTCTGCAAGTACTGCGGTACAAAATTTCATTTCATTACCGAAGACCTTGTCATTGAGCTGAAAGAGGGTTTCTGTCCCAGATGTGGAAATTTGAACTTGCTGGAGGTGTGATAAGAGATGTGGTTGGAGATATATTTGCTAATCGGTGTGGGTTTTGCCATACTAGGGTTATGGGCTAAGAAACAGTTGGATGAACCGATAGACAGGGACGCGATAATTTCAGCAATCTTAACTGTATTCACATGGCTTCCGTTCCTCATTTATTACGCATACGTCTTTTACAGGGACTGGAGGCGATACAGGAACGAAGCAGAGTACATCGAACAATTCATAATGAATGCCATCGAGGAAATTAATGCCGAAGTTCGAGAAATTCAGGGTGAGAAAGATGAATCCTCTGGAGAAGCTGAAGGAGAAGGGAGCTGAAGTTGACTACATTAATGAACAGATATTCGTCAAATTCAACGGAGACTTAGTCTGTTGCAGAGAGCTGGAAGAGCTGTTCGATGAGCTGGAAGACTCCTACGAGCTGGTAAGATTCAAGAGGGTGGACGACGAAATCTACATGACTCTAAAACCCATCAACTAATTTTTTCCGTATATATGCAGGGAGGTAGATAAAAATGACAGAAGTTGAAGAAACGTTTTTCGTCTGCCAGTCTTGTGGCTGGCATGGTGACTACTGGAACAGAATGAACTACTGTCGAGAATACTGTAGAGTAGATACACGTGAAGAGGAATTTGACCATGAATATGAATTTGACGAGCATGGCTATGATAGCTGTCCGGAATGTGGCTACGAATGTTACTTTGAAGATAACGTGGTTGAAGTAAGAGTGGAAAATAGAGTCCTGTATATTGATACAAATGACGCCTATCCAGACGAAGACCTGCTGGTTGAAAGCGTCTGCGACTATCTTCGCAGAGATGCTGACAGCTTCAGAGCAATTTTCATAAACGAAGAACCTTACGGCGACGTGGAGGAAGATGAAGACTATAATCCTCCGCCTGCTCCTGCTCCAAAGAAGAAAGTGACAGTCTGGGGCTGGTAAAATTTTCCGTATGTATGGAGGGTTTTGATTTTTTAGCCCTCCGATTTTTGAAAAAAAGAAAAAGGAGGTGTGTAGCTTGGTCTGGAACGGAAAAAGTAAGATTTTGGTAGGTGGAGAGGTAGTCTATGAAACAGATGATTTGATTACCGCGGAGGATGTCCTCCGCGTCAAAGCCGAGAGAAATCTCGGCACTATAGATGTCATTGACGTCTCAAGTGGAAGGTCTCTCCTGCCGGAGGACTTTCCGAGAGGTGGAACTATAAAGCTGGTGCCAGTCTACAAGGCTGGCAACCTTTAATTTTTTAAAAAATTTTGTCAGGAGGGAAAATTACAAATGATTGAGATACCGGACATTGAAAATCTGGTTAAGAAAATAGTCCTTGAGGATATTGAAAGGCAGTTAAAGTATGGTCTGGATTTTGCAGCGAAAAACAATCTACAGCTAAACGTTAACGCCGACATCAAGGTAGATATCTCTAGAGAAGATGTAGAAAACGTTCTCAACAACATTCTGAGCAACGACAACATATACACTCTAGACCAGCTAATCAGACAAAATGTCGGAAAGGTAATTCGCAAACTGGTGGAGAACTGCGAGTCTGCTATGACTACTTGCTTGATACATGCTGAAAAATTGTTGGATAAGGGCTTCGTGATAAAAGACGGGCATCTAATATACAAGGACAAGATTTACGCCACAAAGGTGACTTCCGGAACGGTGACTTTCGACATTACAGACCTAAACGAAGAGTATAAGGATAAATTCTACGTCGAAAACATAAGGGTAAGTATTTATCCGTTCTTCGTCAGCGCAAAAGGCTATCATCCTCATCTGAATAGAACCGGGAACTACTGTACCGGCAGTGTTTCAACCATCGAGCAGTTTATAGACTCCTTCCCGCAAATATTCGAAACGGTCTATGTCTATTCCATGCAGCCGGGCTTTGATATGGGTTCCGAGCTGTATGAATCTTTCCTTAAGCTTGTAGAAGAAAAAGAAGCTTCCGGATGGGGAGGTGAGTGGTAATGGATGAACTCGGTGAATTTAAAAAACTGGGTTGGGTATTCGAAGGAAATCCGCACTGGCTTAGACGAAGAGAAGAAGAGCTTGAACTTCATCACCACTATAAAGCCATCATCATCGGGCTAGGAGGTATTGGAAGCTGGATGGCTTTCAGTCTCGCTGCTGTCTTCCGACACTTCATCCTTATAGACAATGATATAGTTGAAGTAAGCAATCTGCATAGAACGCCGTATTTCTTCCACCATGTGGGTCAGCCGAAGGTCAACGCCGCAAAGGAACTGATTGTTTCAAGAAATCCATCCGCAACTGTCCTGACACTAAACACGAGGGTCGAAGACCTGACCCCAGAAGATGTAGAAAACACAATTGCATCTACGAACATAGTTCTTGACTGCAGAGACAATATCAGTCCTCTACCGCCCATCTTCAACAAATTCCTGGTAATCAAGCTTGGCTATGACGGTCTAGGGTTCAACTACATAATCAATCCGGACTATGAAGCTCTGGCAGCCTGGGATGACACTCCCAATGGCTATTCCATCGTTCCAAGTGCTATAGCTCCTCCGATGATTCTGGCTGCTATAGTCACTCAGCTGATTCAGTTCACTCCGTATCTAAACAAAGTGAATAAGACGATACATCTAAAGGGAGACATGTACCAGCTGACCTCCCTGTTCTTTGAGAAATTCCTTGTGAAGAGAGAGGAGGATGAAGGAAATGAAAATTCCGATAATATGGAGGAGGTGGTACGTTGAGCTGGAATACCAAACCGAAGGTTGTAATACCTTCTTATCTTCTTTTAGTGTGCAACAGCATTCAGCAGAAGTTCCCTGGAATGGAGTTCAGCATACTGGTACAGCCTGCTGAAATTAAGCCGTACACAATAATCCTTTCCACAGACTACGCAATTCCAAAGCAAGAAGTAAGCGGTGCAAGCGTTGACTATGATGGAGATGATATGCTGAAGAAAATAGAGGAAGGGTATACCGTCGTCATTCATAGCCATCACAGTATGGCTAGCAGCTTCAGCGGTACGGACGAAGAATATCTTCACTCTCACGGGAATCTGATAGCTAGCATCCTCTTTGCTCAGGGAACTTTCAAGACGGCTAAGATTCTCATAAATAATCCGCTCTTCGGAGTGGCAAAGATTGACGCAGATGTTGAAATACAGTATCCTGAAGTTGACGTCAGCAACATTACCAAGAAAGAGCCGAAAGTTACAAAACCAACTACAACTCCTGTAATAAGAGAGTCCAGGGGAGGGAAGAGCTATATCAAAGATACATATGTCCTCTACTGCGAACTCTGCGATAAGGACTATGAAGTTGATAGTCCTGTAGAACCATGCCCTGAGTGCAATACAGACCAGGTGATAATTTTCCCAAGAGGAATCTATGGATTCGGGTGATGACAGATGAAATGGTTCCTCATCGAAATGGTTCTAACATTTCTTTTTGCAATACTGCTAGCGTTCATAATGTATCTAGCGTATCTCGCAGACCTGTTTGACGTAAAAGTGTTCGTCACGGTCATTCTTGCACTGACTTTCTTTAAAGGGTTTAACGAATGGATAAGAGTATAGGAGGTGGAGCTTTATGGATATAAAAATCCAGAACTGTACAAATAAGAAAATAAAGGTTGGAGTTCAGATTTTACTGACCGGATATGAAGAGCTGGAATCCTATGAACTGAAAAAGTACGTCAAGTGCCAACCGAAAACTATATCTATAGACATCCTCAATGTTGAGTGACTTTTCCGTATATATGAAAGGAGGTGGGCGCCCATGAAAGAAGACTTCGAAAAGTTTGTGCAAGACGGAATGAAGTTTGGAATTGTACCTGAATTCCAGATTGTAAACTATTCTGAGAAGAAGGGAATTATAGAGATGGTTGATGGTGCAGGACATAGAATTATCGGCAAGAGGTGTAGAAAGCCTGATGGAACTATAGGCTGGAGCTTCAGAGTTTTATCTTCCTAAAAATTTTGCGAGGTGGTGAAATTGAGAGAATGGTGCTTTGAAGCCCTTTTAGAAATGGTGTCTAATCGGTTGAAAAGTGTTCGAACAAATTTGAGGGCATACTGCGCTAAACATAAACCAGATTCCCTTGATTACAACGTCGCTCTACAAGCCAGGTTTTTACTCAGTGAAATTATAGCTCTTCTCAATGGCATTACTACCGAAACAAACAATGGACGTGTAAAAGTAACTGATGAGGATATGGATGAGCTTAGAATGTTAGCAGAACAACTGAGATTGATTGAAAGAATTGTTTATCCTGCAAGAGATACATATCCTACACTGTACAATCTAATCTGGGAGGCTTTAGATGACCTACAATATTTTGTAGACGAACTGGAGCGTGAAAGCTGATGCTTCTAGCCGTACTGAAGTGTCCTAACTGCGAGAGCGAAAATATTTCAGGAAACGGTACGTTTGTGTGGTGCAACAACTGTCTATGGGCTGGTCATCCAACTGAGCTAATCTGGGAAGAAGTAATGACAGGTGATACATATGCTGACGAAAGTCTCTAAAGCTCGAAAAGAATGGTCTTGCTACAGATGTGGCAGAGCTATTAAGGTTGGGGAGAAGTATGTCAGAGTGCTATCGCCATTTCAAAGACTTGAGGGATTAGATGCAATTTGCTGGGATTGTGCTACACCAGATGAAAGGAGGGTTGATGCCTGATGAAATGCCCGCACTATCTTGAAGATAGACATTTCTGTAAGGTCTCTGAAGAAGAAGCCTTCCTCTGGTGCAAAGTTCCTGACGAATACAAGAAATGCTTCCGATTTCGCAGACAGCAAAAAAGAGAGCAGCAGTACCTCAACAAATACCTCGACTTTCCTTAAAAAATTTTGCCAAAAAACTTATATTTAGTAAAGTCACAATATTATCGGAGGTGATAGGGTGGGTGAAGAAATATTCGACGAGGCGTTAAAAATATATCGTGACATAAAAAGAGCTAGGGAGAAGTTAGAAGGTCTCGTGGAGCTTGATATAGGTAGTGACGTGGAGGTTGTGCTGAGGAAAATCAAGGCTGAAAATCGTAAGATTTATGACCTCATCAAGCAGGTGGGTAATAATGAAAAATCTGAAGAAAACAATAAATGAGTTAAGAAATTTAAACAACATATCTTTTTACAGACAGCCGGTAGTGGATGCTCTAGAAATGGTAACGGAAGATATTGAAGAGCAAAAAGCAATCATAGTGAACACTTTCTTCTACCTCCATACGATGTACAGCGACAGCCCTTCTTACGACGGATTTTTCGAGACACTCGAACCCACTATCGAGAACCTTGTTGCCGTATTCTACGCCGTAAATTCCGTAGACTTCATCCACGCATGGACTTTTGCCATCCATACTGTTCTTCGCACTAAAATATCAAAAGAGTCTAAGAGCAGTAATCTCGACCACTTCTACATAGGGTGATATTATGGCGAGAAAGGGTAAGGTGAAAACAGCCACCGCTCAGGAAAGAGCGTACGTGGACTTCGTGTTAGACACAGCTCTTGAGGAGTACGAAATCCAGCTGAGAGAAATGAGACAGAGTATGGGTGACTACATACGAGTCAGAACCTTCTATTTTGACAAAGAAGGGAAATTCCTCTCCTCCGACAAAGCTAGAGAGCTTAGGAGAAAAGGAGAGAGCGTATCAAGAAAAAGGGTCTTTTATACCAGAGTAGACTTGCCTGAATTCGACCTCAAGGCAGGAGATAAGATTCCCGACGAACTCTTCGAAGGCGTGATGGACAACGTTCGGGAGAAAGTCAGGTACCACAACACGATTGTCGGTGTAGCTCTAGCGCACGGCATAAGCTTCGACGAGGCTAAGGAGATGGTGGATAAATATCTTGAGCTATGGGAAAAAGGGGAGTTGAGCTGGGAGGAAGTGCATGAAATCTTCTCGCCCTAAGACTCCTAAATGGGTGCTCGACAGATTGAAGGAGTGGAATAGATTAAAAAGCTCTCCGCCAGTATCCTCTAAGAAGCTACAAAAAGAAGGTAGAATGAATATCAGCGTAAGGGCTTTTGATACCGAAACTCTTGACGGATATGTCAAACTCATAGCATGCAGCGACGGCAACTACGTCTATTTTGATGACCTGCAGTCTGAAAACATAGATGTAATTCTGAAATTTATGACCCAGGAGAAATACAGGGATACTCTCAACTTTTTCTACAACATAGATTTTGACATAGCTGCCATAATAAAATATCTTCCCGATAATGAGCTGAAGCAGCTTATCTCCCTCAATCACGTCGAATACAAAGACTATAAAATAAGCTACGTGCCTAAAAAAGCTTTCACTATAAGACGGAGCAAGAAGGTCTGGAGGTACTTCGACCTCTGGCAGTACTACAGGTTGAGTCTGGAGAATGCTGTAAAGCAGTATATCTCCGCTGACGAAGGAAAAGACCCTATAGACAGAAAAAAGTTAGGTGAAGATGCCAACTACTGGCTGAAGCATAAGGATGCTATAATAAAGTACTGCATTAAAGACGCTGCTCTTACTCAGAAGCTTGGAGAGCTTATGCAGGACAAGCTCAACGCCCTCGGCATTTCCTTCGACGTTCCTTACTCCACTGGAACCATCAGCGTGCGATACTTCGCCAAATACTACAAATATCCTCGCTTCACTCCTACTGAATGGAATAAATACGCCTATCTTACCTACTTCGGTGGTAGGTTCGAGGTGACAAGAAAAGGTGTAGTTGACCATGTTGTAATTCAGGACATCAACAGCGCTTATCCGTATCAGATTTCGCACCTGATAGACATTGAAAAGGGAGTCTGGCAGCATACTAAAAAGCTGGACGAAGATGCCGACATCGGCTTCTACAAAATTGTTATTGAGAAGAGTCCAGACCATCCCATCCAGCCTTTCAGCTTCAGAGATAACGGCTTAGTCTACTACCCTCAGTTTGACAACATTGTCCATTACACCACTCTCGACGAGTTGATTTTCGCACTTGACAACTACGACGACATTGAAATTAAAATCCTCGACGGCTGGAACTTCTATGCAAAAGAGGTTGTATATCCTTTCAAAAGCATTACAGAAATCTACGAGCATCGTAAAAAAATTAAGAAATCCGACCCGGTAATGCAGTTAGTCCTGAAAATTATCATGAACTCGCTGTACGGCAAATTCGCTGAAAAGACTGAGGGTATCTACGAGGTTGAGCTGGAAGAAGCTGACGATTTCTTATTCTTCGGCAAGTATATCCCCGTCACGAGCAAGCTCAGACCTGGGAAGGTCTTCAATCCAGTTTACGCTTCCCTAATTACCGCAAGAACCAGGGTAATGCTGCTGGAGGAAGCTGTAGACTATCCAGACTACGTCGTGGCTATGTTCACCGACTCTCTTATCAGCACAAAGCAAATTATCAAGCCTACCTCTCAGCTTGGAGGATGGGATAATGAAGGTGAAGGAGAAGCTCTAATCATTGGCTGCGGAGTTTACACCGTAAGAGACCTGAACAAAGGCTATCTGAAAACAAGACTTAGAGGCATGCACGTAGATTTTGACAATATTGACCTCTTCAAAATTGCTGAGGAAAACAAGAGTAAATCTAAGGTAGAAATTGAGTGGAAAAAATCTATCCGTCCCAAGGAAGCTGTCCTCTTCAAAAACAAGTACGACCTGAAAGATATCAATCACTTCATCAGCTATCAGAAGCAGCTGCATGTAAGAATGGACAGAAAGAGGATATGGTATAACGACCCGTTGACTTTCGGACAGCTTCTGAAGGACACTTATGAAAGTGAGCCGATATTTGTTAAATTTTAAAGGAGGTGGAGCATGAGATGGACTTGGGAATTTGTAATCTTGACAGAATTAAAGCATTTCTTATTTTCTTCCTTGCTGGCGGGATTGGCGGTGTCATTATTGACGTTGACCATATACCGAATCAGTGGGAACTCTGGGAGCTTTCTCGACCGCTGCATTATCCGGCACTTGTCCTGGGTATCTTTCTGGTTGGGTATCATCTTGCACGTGTTAGAAGACTACTGGCTTAAACTGGGATTTTAATTTCCGTAAATATGGAGGTGATAGGTTGGACGTGTATCTTAGCGAACATGGGGTTTTGACCCTAACATATAACGGCATAACCGTCAGAATATCCAACCAGAATGTTGAAGTTTTTGGAGGAGAAAACGTCAGAATCTCCCACGCTAAAAACATTCGAGCTATTTATGTCGAGCACGTGAAGATTGAAGGCGTAAAGAGATACAATACGGGAGTTGAAATTAAAGCGTATGCGGAAGGAGAGCCTTCTCCAATAATAAAAGAAAGGAGGTGAGGTAGGAAATGTGTCTTTTCCCGTTTAATAGAAAGGAGTGGATAGATGACGACGACTTCGATGACAACTACTGCGTCTACGATGAATTTATAGACTCACTGAACAACATCTTTGTATATGAAAACGTTGGTAAATACGCCGGAGGTCTCGTATTTGTAGACATATATAGCAAAAGAGAATATGACAGAAATCCTTCCTACAGGTTTCTAGGAAACCTCGAAGACTTCATACATATGGTCATAGAGGACGTTGAGGAATTTGGTGTACAAAGCTACGAGTATATTGAGTGAGGTGAAAGCGCAATGAATGTCAAGCTGCTGGTTAGGGAATTAGAGCCTATGCTAAAGAGGCTTAATGACTATGAGTTCGACCCTGAGAACTCCGACTACCTCGACTCCATCCCGTGCAAGATACACAGACAGCTAATCAAAATTTTCAATGAAGCGCTGGTCTTGGCTGGTATTCCCAACGCATTAGCCTATAACCTGGTCTGGTTCTTAGCCTGTCTAAACAGACTGTACTCTTACAGCAATCTTCTGAAGATGACCCAGCAAAGTGGCTATTCTCGCAGCTTGCCACGCAGTCTGCAGTATTCACTCATCCACCAAACTGAAACACATTATACACATGAGCAGAATAACGCTAGAGCCTTTACGAACATGATTCTCCCGCAAATAGAAAAGATGGAGGATTGAAAATGGGCGGGCTTGAAAGAATGGCTAAAAGGGTATCAGACCCTAACGTGCTTAGAAAAGTCCTGCTAATTCAGCTTGCAGAAGAAGTTGAGAGACTATGGGAAACGGTGTATCAACTGAAGCAAAGGATAGAGGAGCTGGAGGAGAAAGAAAATGAGCAAAACAAAGCTTGTTTTTACATGCGTTAAGTGCCATAGAAAATGCTCGGAATGGCGCTGGTTCAACGACGATAGTGATGACCTAGATTATGAATATCTTGACCTAATTTTTGAGATGTTTGATGAGTTAAGGAGAACATGCACCAACTATCTTAACCCGGTCTCTTTCCATGAAGGATATGAAATAAAGGAGGTGAAAGAATGAGAGATAAGATAATTGAGCTTCTTCCATATCTTAATGATTTGCAAACATACGAATTCAGCCCAGAAAACGTCGTCTTGCAGGACGTAACACCATGCATAATCAGCCGAAAAATAGAAAACATATTCAAAGAATTACTGACAAACTCTGGAGTTCCTCCAGACATAGCTGATGGTCTGATATGCCTTCAAAACGTTCTCGCCAGACTATACCTATGCAGCATACTTCTTGACATCGGCGTATCTGACTGGCATGTCGAGCAGATTTATCAGAAAAGACAGATTGGATGCCGTGAACTTGCTAAACGTATCATAAAATATATTGAAAATTGGGAGGGTAGCGAATGATTAAGGTGTCTTTTTACGGATGGACTATAGTAGAAGACGAAAATCTCTGGAAGAGAATAGTAGAATACCTTGAAGAGGAATGTGGCTTGTGCATAACCACTTTTAACATTGAAAAGCTGGAGGAGTAATGTATCTCAATCATATACACCATAGTTAACAGAGGTGTTAATTATGGTGGTCTGGGATGACGACAGAGGATATTACGAAATGTTACTGGATGAAACTGAAGCTGATGAAGATGAAGAGGATGACAACTGGTACTACTGTCTCAATTGTGGGGCAAGATTCTATCTCGACCTGGATGACCTTGATGACCAGTACCTCATAACTTTATACAACGAAGGCATAGTCTGCCCTATCTGCAGAAATGAATTCTTCTACGAAGACGAATTCTTTGCATCTTGATTTCCGTATATATGAGGGAGGTGAAAAGTTGAAAATTTTTAGAGGAACTGGAAAGCCAGTCTGTTGCGGAAGCAAAATGAAAAGAGTTGTCACACATCCTAACGGCTTTGTGTATGGGTGTAAGTGCGGGAATAAGGTTATAAAAGTTTAAGGAGGTGATAGCTTGGGTATGGATATCTACCTATTTGAAATTTTACCGCCGGATGCTGAGGGGGAAGATATACGAGATTTTGGCTTTTATTCTGAATTCCCAGAATGGGTTGAAGAATACGCCTTTGAAAAACCTGTTGAATACATTGATAACAGGAAAATAGCTGAAGACTACGGGAAGAGTTTAAAAGACTTAATCGGATTGGGCTTCTCAGAAGATAAATATATTCTTCAATTCAGAGATGATAGAATTGAGCTGACTGATGAAGAACTGGATAAGAAATATATCGTTATCAGACCTAGAAAAAGCGTCAAAGTTAGACAACTTGCTTATGCCCGCTATGGCTACTTACACGGACATTTCAAAATCCATCCCTTCGGTAACACTGAGGAAGTAATGAAACATGGATTAAAGAGCTTTTACTTCGACCCTGAAGAAATGTCCTCTGTTAAACAGATATTCAAAGCATCTTCAGTAGGTAGATGGAGTGACGTTCAAAAAGAGTTTAGAAAAGCTCTGCAAGAAGGTAAAAAATGTTTTGTCTGGGTATCGTGGTAAAGGAGGTGAAAGTTTGGCGGAAGTCAAAATTGTTGATAGGGAAAAGCTCGACCCTGAATTTGTATCCCTTCTGGAAAAAGAATTAAAAGGGTACGATGTAGTTCTGGTACCAAGCTACAACAATCCTGAGACCAGAGATGAAAAAAGAGATGTCATTATAATCGAAGGACTCGTATTCGACTGGAATCTCATAAAGCTCAGAGAAAAGCACAACATACACTTCATGTTCAGCAGAAGAGCTTTAAGACTGTATCAACGTGAATGATTTTCCGCATATATGAAAGGAGCGCCAGCCGACCTCTTTTCTCTTTTTTAGGGAGAAGAGGCGGTAGATGGCGCCTCCGGCAAACGGAGGTGGTAAACCTGAATTTTAGTGAACTAGTGGAAAACTGGTACGTCGCGACATTCGGCTTGGGAATGCTTGTAGCATTACTTTCTCCACAACTGGCTATCTTGGTTTCGCTGGCGCTGGGAGCACTGATAATTCTAGAGATGCATAAGAAAGAAAAAAGTAAAAGTCGTAAAAAATAGCCGGGTGGTGTAGATGGTCAATCATGCCGGGCTTTGGAGTCCTGGCAGATTAAAAATATATGAATGTGCGGGGTGGGGGACTCCTGTTACCCCGCCAGGAGTTCTCCCGTTTGTGCCTTATGTATTTCTTCCTAAAGCCATATGGTTGCCTCTACCTCTGCCAGGATGAAGATACCCGGCGACGGCGGTTCGAATCCGCCCCCGGCTATATATTTTTTAGGAGGAGATAGGATGCTTGAGATTGTAGGATTTTTCCTGTTCGCAGCTTTAGGACTTGTCTCGAACCATGTATATATTGACAGAAAGATTTTTACCATATTCCTGATAGGATTGTTTATCAGCCTGATAACCTAAAAAAAAATTTTGTGGAGGTGATAAAATGAGGTGGAAAAGAGGGGTGGCAATTGTTCTGGCAGTAATAGCAATATACCTGTTCTGGATGCAGGGAGTGGTAATCCATCACGAAAACGTACATGTCATGATTGCAAACTACTACGGAGTCAACGCTACCGTCGAAATTGGGTTCCTTAAAGGAAAGACTTATGCAGACCCGAATGAATTCTACAGACTTTCTCCCGAACACAGACTTTCTCTAATACTGGCGCAATCCGTCCTGGACGCCGTAGGCAACTCAATGCTGGAGTTCGCAGTGCTCATCGTACTGCTCTACCTGTTCGACCGCTTCGTATTCCACCAATAACGAACACTAAGAAAAAAATTTTACCCTCCTGGGGTTTTTTCTTTACATTTTCACGTGACTAATTTTTCGGGATTTCATAATTTTGTGAGAGGCGAGAATGGGCGAATGGGGGCGAGAGCGATTTTTATCAATCGGGACTTCCCGTGTGTATGAGCTTGGATTTGGGAATAGCGACGGTAGCGTGGAGATAATTTTATAAGGTATGGTAAATAATAGGGAGTATGTAGGGTCTTCGGGGCGAAAGGAGGCGTTTTTGGGTGGGAAAGTGGGTCGCGCGCGCGTGCGCACGCACAACACACAGAT
>JGI24020J35080_1000327_pt1 | contig 42729 bp, 89 predicted proteins | sample Deesub1362A_J573_FD_35080 | JGI IMG/M metagenome (IMG submission 35080) | reverse complement strand
ACATAAACCAAAATACTCGACTATTTCCTTTCCATAAAGCTCGCATTGACCACAACGCCTTAATACTAATTTCCCATACTCGTTAAAATATGCAATCACGCATTCTATTATCATATCACCAATTATCATTTCAATTTCCATCTACAGTCACATTGAATATAACTACATGCAATACAATATCCACCAAACATCAAATGCCTCTCATTATACACTAAACATATTCTCTTCATCCAGTTCTCACTCTTCCAGTCACTGTTACCACACACCTATATAATTGTTTCATCCTATCACTCAAATCATTAACACTACTCGGCTTTATTAAGAAATACTTCCCCTTGTTCTTCATTATATACAAGTCATTCCCATTTATCCAATGCACCCATCCACTCTCTCCCGTTGCATAAGTCACATAACTCCCTTCACTAATTCCAGTTGTATCACTCACCGTCACTATCACAACATAACTTCCTTTCTTCTCAATATTAGTCACTACCGCCGTGATATCATTTGCTGTTGTATCGTCACTATAATCATAAACACTCCCATCAAACAACTCAAACACTTTCCTCTTAATCTTTCCATACCTTTCTTTGTCTTCACTTCTTATATCAATATTCACACTCATATCTTTCTCAAACACTCCACCACCCAACTCTCCCCATCTATCACCCTCGCCACTTGCATATAATAAAATCAAATCTGCCACATCCACATCCCAAGTCCTTGCGTTATAAATATAATCTATTGTTATCGTCTTACCATAACTCACCCCACTAAATCCTTTCTTTAATATTAAATAGCACATATCCGCCATCTCCATACTATCACCTCAACCCCAATTTACTTAAAGCTCTCATCAAACCCATCTGCCCAAATGGTTTAGGTTTAGTTCCATGTTTTTTAATCTCTTGTGCAATTGCCCATGCTATTCTCCTTGCCTCTTTCCCGCCAATTCCAAACTTCGCCCTTACCCACTTCTCAATACTCTCTACTGGTGGTAATTTATCTCTTCCACTCGTACCATACTCAACAAATATACTGTAGGGCGCTTTCCAGTCAATTACATAACTAATATCCTTATCAAAATCTCTCGTCACCTCCACACTCTGCACTAATCTTGCAGTAGCCACACCATCCATCTGCCTTAATGTCAACTTCTGTTCTTTAGCTATCTCAATCGCAATCTCTCTTATCCAATCTGCCACTATTTTTTTGAACTCATTCTCATCGACTATCATATATTCCACCCATGCCTGCCATATGTCCAAGTAGCCCCATTTATCGTACCATTATTACCATTTCCACTATAATCTTTTGCCGTCGTTCCTGTTCCCTCTTCCATCTTGAGCCATAACACTAAACCATCTGTAAGTATGTAATCGTTATATAGTGCATAAATCTCATTGTCTGTTAAAGCCCTATTGTAGATACGAACTTCGTCGATAAGACCTTGAAACAAGTAACCTGTTGAACCACGAGCACCTATAGATAAGTTAGTACCTGAGTCTACTATCGTAGCATTTCCTTTATACGCACTTATTTCATGATTTCCATCAACATAAACTTTTATTGTGTCTCCTGTCCATTGACCAACAATGAAATGCCAATTTCCGTCAGCAACATTTGTAGTCCCTAAAGCACTTGTGGTACCAATCGTACTTAAACTTACTTCCATTCTAACTTTACCGGTATCTTGTTGAATAAATAAACTGTAACCATTTAGTGTTGAAGACGAAAACTTATCTACTACCGCACGCCAACTTGAAACATCTGTAAGTTTTACCCATGCTGCTATAGTGATAGCATTCGTAATCTGTAAGCTTGCATCATTGCCACAATCAACATAATCATCCACTCCATCAAAACTCAACCCTCTCAAACTTCTCATTACTTTATCCTCAACCCGTCGCTCTGGCTTTCTTAATAAATACGCCTTCCCATACTTCATCACATCTACATCATATCCACTTGTCCAACTCGCCCCGTACACTGTTCCATGATTATGCAAACCACTCCTATCATAAACCGTTGTGCCACTTCCCTCCTCGAACGGCAACCATAACACCAATCCATCACTCACATGCCCTCTGTTGTACAAAGTTGTAATTTCATCTGAGCTTAAAGCTCTATTGTAGATACGGACTTCGTCGATGATACCATCGAAAACACCACCTGGGTCAATTGATGGATCATTCGAACCAACATACACTGGTGTTAATGCATAAACTGGGTCTGGAACACCTGTTCTTTGCCCTATTAACTCTGAATCTACATAAAGCTTCATTTCCCCGCTTGAGTATGTAGCAGTTATTAGATGCCAATTACCATCCATGTAATTATTATTAGTTGTGACTGAATACGCTGAACTATCAACCATAATCAGAAACGACAAATATGGTGCTGTTGATCTAAAATAAATTCGTATGTAGTTAGAAGTTCCATTCCATTTACTCATTATAATTTGATTCGCAACAACATCTGTTTTAACCCATGCTAACCATGTAAAACTTAATGCATTAAGAGATGATGATGATACAGTCTCAACATAATCATCCGTACCATCAAAACTCAATCCATACCTACTCACTAACTTCATCCCACCACCTCGCCATTCTCATTAAAGACGCCATCCCTTGCTCACTTTCCACCACAAACCTTCCATAATACTCTTCCCTTGCAATATTAAATAAATCAACTATCTGCCACATACCAATCACTCACTTACCGCCCAATCTATTCTTTGCGACCAATAACCATTTACCAATTACACCATGCGAACTTCCATCCAACCCGCCAATATACCAAGTCTTTTCGTTTTCATCCTTCACCATTATATTCAGCTCCATTCAATATCAACTCGCAAACATTAATATCGTATCTATCCCATTATCTCTCAACAAACTCGCCGCTATCACATAAAGATTCTTGTAGTATATACTATTCTCCATCCAGTACTCTGCTTTATAATCTCTCTTTTTTCTCAACCGCATACTTCACACACACCCATTACATCACAACTTTCTACTTCATTATATTTATTTTTTCCTCTACCATTATTACCATTCAATAAAACACTGCACATTGCCATTGCATTTCTCACCGCCACTCTCTCCACTTCATTACCAGCTTCTTCATAAAGCTCTTGTAATGTATATATAACCATCTCAATTTTCCTTGTGTCCATCCTCTCACCCCCATTCTTTATTACTAATCATTATTCCTAAAACTTGCCAAAACTCATTCTCTGTATCATAATACGATAACAAATTGCTATACCTTCCCTCGTCCCAAATAACATAATATCTATATCTCATTTACCACACCATCCCCCTCGTTAACCAAAACCTCTTCTCATCATCGCCATACTTTCCATGAAATATCCACTCACCTATGTAATACACGACTCTCATCTCTCTCCCTCCATATCTCTATAATAGACTTTCTAACCATAAATGACTCTGTTATATAACTGTAACTGAAAGGAATAGATGTTCCTCTTGACACTTTCTCATCACCATACCACACTATCTTACATCTCACTCCCATACCACCCAGCACCATGAATCATTTAGCACATCACTATCCTTTGCCATCCCAGTCAACTTATACTTAACCTTCTCATCATCACTCTTTTCCAAAATCTCTAATCGTATTTCATTTATCCACTCACTATCAATCAGCTCTTTTATATTATTTGCCTTCCTAATAAATATCAGCACATCACATGCCTCTCTAATCTCATCTTCACTTGCACTCCCTTCCTTCAATTTCTTCCTGAACTCTATCAACCACTTAAGCACTCGCCTCTTTGTTAAATAAAATTCTAAATCAAGCAACTTCTCCTTTCTCATCCTTTTTATCCATAGCCATTTTGCACTGTTAACTATATCTAACTCCTTCGCTGAACACTCTATATCAAACACAAGCATCCTATCCGCACAATTCATTATATCCTCATAATACAACAGCTCATCCTTCAGCGCGTTTTTCTCTGACATTTCTGTATTATATATTGCAATATACATATTCACCACAGCACTCACAAACTCTTTCTCATCAATCCTTCTCTCTCTCACAGCCATTGCCATATGTTGTAATTTAGTAAACATATCTACATACACTTCCATTTCACTCACCCCTTCCACTTTTTAAGCAATTTCCTTATCGCCGTCTCACTTACTCCATACATCTCACTCACTTCCCTTTGTGTTACTCCTCCCCCAATATACTTTGCTGTTGCCAAAGCCAAACTTGTTATATTAGTATGTTTCATTAATTCCTTGACAATCTGCCTAACACTCTCACTCTCATTCTTCAAATAGTCATCTAATGTGTACCACTTAATCAACCCCTGCCTTTTTAACATTTTCTCTTGTCGTAACAGATATTTTAACTCATATCCCATAATATCACTTATCGCCGTACATACCATCCGCGCTGGTAAAATCACTCCATTCTTATCTAAAATCTCCCTCACCACACAAAGCACTTTACCATACACTCCTAAATTCTTCTTTTTTACCTCACTGTACACTTCCTTCACTTCGCTAACACTAACATCCACCCCAAGCCTTTTCAACACTCTAACAATATCATCCATTTTCATTGTCCTCACCTCTCTCGCTATTAATTAAAAAATAAAATATCCGTGTGCTATCTACTCTCATCCACACCATCTATGATAATATATGCCAACTCCCTATCCACCTTTTCCTCGCCAAACAAAAGTTTCGTAAACTCAAGCTCTCCATTGTTCGCATTCCTCCGTGATATTGCAAATGCTGTATCTCTATCGCTGTCAAACTCAACCTTCTCAATTATGTAGAACTTGTTAGTCGCCCTTGACAAAAATGCCTTCACATACACAGTCCCTCTCCCTCTCGTCTTCACTAACTCATAGTCATCTGCAAGTTCCATGTCGTTGCTATTATATGCATTCTCTATCGCAAACTTCCACAGTCTACCTATTTTCTCACTGTTCTCGTCGTCATACACTAAAACAACTTTATCCACATTCCAAATCTGCGCAAACACATCCTGCCATACATTCCACATATGTTCAAAGATATTTCTCTGCCCATCCCAGCAAATTTTGTTCTGTGCCTCTTCTAAATATTGCTCATTCACTGCATAGTCATTTCCCAAATACACCATCTTCCACTCCGCAAACTCTCCAAACCTATTCACATCCTTCTCATACTCTCCCAAACTCATACAAACTACTTCCATTTCACTCACCTCCTAATAAAATTCTCGCCCATACCTTATCTATATCTCCCCATACATGCTCACAAACTTCAGCTCTTACCAACCACTTCCCTAAATCAAACGCCCAATACCTACATCCCCCATCTGCTAATAATAAAACACCAGCGTCTTCATATCCAAATCTCAAAAATACTAAAGTCTTTTCCTCTTTTCCTATCACTATCGTATCCCACCTTGAATACATTAAATCCTTCTCGCTAACCATTTCCAATAACTCTACCACCTCATCATCCACACTCCCCTTACCCAAAATCCTCTCCCCTAAATCTTTATACACTCTCCTCATACAAAGCTCTTCATTCTTCTCATCACACACTACCACACAATTCAATCCTCTTAACCTTGCACTATCCATTTCCATTAAAATATACTTCACTATACCTATCCCTGACCACACCTTCCTCCATACATCATCTACCTTCTTGCAGTCATAATGATAAATGTTATATCTCCTCTTCTTTTGCCAATGATATCCGACATACACCAATCCACAATCCCTATACTCACCCTCTTCGAACCTTCTTTTATAGCTACTCAAATAATCTGTTAAAATTTGCACATTACCACCTCTCATCTCCTTCAATCTTAATCACTTCAAATCCTTCCCTCCCCCTATGCGTCGTTACCATTATTTTTCTTCCCGCCCCACCTTTCACCATAAATCCTTCATCATCAAACCACTCGCCGTCAGTAAGCACTACCATTAAATCCTGCCTCTTCATCTTGTTCTTGTACTCATCCCATACTGGTTTAAACATCGTCCCTCCACCCTTCTCCCAATTCACTAACACATCACTTTTCTTCTTAATCACTCTATCCTCGCACACACCAACATTCCAAGTTATCACTCTCACCTCTTCGACAAAGTCCATTATCCTCACTATCTCACTAATAAATTGTTCAAACTCCCTTTCACTTATACTCCCACTCACATCCACGAACACCCAAACCCTTGGTTTGCTTATCATCTCCCTCCCTGGAAAATCTCTCATCTTTCTATTCAACTTTCTCCAAGTCCCTATCGCATTCTTTGCTAAATAATTATGTAACATTCTTCTTAATACTGCTCTCCAATCCACCTTGCTCTTGAGTAATTTATCCAATATCATCTTGTCCAAAGCTCCTAAATCCTGTCCCGCTACCTTAGCCGCTAATAAACTTTGCTTCACTAAATCCTTCACATCATCACTTGTCTGTAAATCTTTCTCTCCCTTTTGCACCATTGTCCCATTGTAACTCTTACTACTATCGTCGCCATCTCCATTATCACTACAACCTGAACAATCCATCCCCGCCTCTAACGGCACTGATATAATTTGCACCTTACCCTCATTCACTAACCTATCAGCCAACTCCTCAGCACTACACTTCACTAAATCATCTCTGTTAAAAAACTGCTCTGGCTCAACTTTTGGTCTCAAGCCCAATTGCTTTATATGATAATTGACCTTTAAGTCCATTGCCAACTGTAACACTTTTATCCTTGCCAAATCACTCTCATGTTTTAATCTAAATGGATGTAACAATTTCACATGCCCAATCTCATGTACTAATGTAACCAAACACTGCACATCCTCTTGTCCCATCCACATCTTTCCAAGATAAATACTCCTGCCATCCGTGTACCCAGTCCCTCCAAACCTATCGTCATAGTACACACTAATCCCTTTCAAAATAAAATAATCGATTGGCGACTTGTGCGCCAGCATTGTTCTTATATCATCCAACCTTCTTTGAACTTTTCTTGCCTCTTCACTCACGCCAAACACCTCTTATACAAACTCTTCAGAAACTCTTTGTACTCTTGCCCCTCTTGCTTATACAATCGAACCAATTTTACCTTGTATGCTTTCTTCATGAACATGTTTATCAACACTAAGAACTCTCTATCATTGCTCAGTAAATAATCAAAGAACTTTCTCACATTCTTCAACCCCTCTCCATTATCAATGTCCTCCGCCAATTTACTCGTCACTTGCAAACTCATGAAATACTTCGCATTCGTGTCAAACCTCTCCCATATGGCTGGATTACTCAAAAGCACATTTACATCTGGTAAGTTCATATTAACAAATGCCAAAAAGTGACTTGCTGCTCTCCCTCCAACAGTTCCGTATGCAACTGCCTCAAGCTCACTCCCGCTCAATTCGTGACTCACTTTTGCCAATGCTGTCCATGTCCTCGGTACAGCAAACGCCTCTAAAGTCTCGCCCTCTTCCGGTGGACTATAAAACAACTCTCTGTTCTTTGCTAAAAACGCAATCACTCTTCTATCCCACTTGTCGCCATATGTCTCATCCATATACTCACTCCACATCTCCAAACTTGGCACTTTACATCTCAAAATCCTCACTCGCCCAATTGCTGGTGTTGGTAGTTCAACTGCTAAACTCGAATCCTCTGGTCTATTCCCTGCCGCTATCACAAACACATCCTCATGCATTTTAATAAATCCAACCTTCCTATCCAAAAGCAACTTGTACATCGCACTCTGCACATCCAACCTCTGTACATTTGTAATCTCATCAAGAAATAGTATCCCTGCGCACTTGCTCAACACTTTGCCCCATAGTAGTGGTTTGAATCTAACACTCCCATCATCATCTCTTGGTACTCCAATTAAATCACTTGGCTCAACTTCCGTCAGTCTTAAATCCACAAACACAAAATACTTGTCCGGCTCACTCAGTATTTCATTTGCTATATCATCGTGGTAATCTACAAACTCTTTCCCTATCTCACTTGCCAACTCTCTCGCCACTTGCTTCACTATCTCACTCTTACCTATCCCTGTCCCTCCTAACAATAAAGTTGTCGTTCTATCTCCTAACTCATACAACCTCTTTATAATCCTTCCCGCCTCCTCAATTCTCACTTCCACTCTCTCACCTCCTCTACACATTCATTTAATTTGACCATCTCCTCATTGCCTAACACTCTTGGCACAAAACCAACAATTACCTCATCTCCAAACCTAATTTCCACATCCTTCCAATACATTACCTTCCTCATTTGTCCACAACTCCTACTTCTCTGTCTTCTTAAAAATCCAATCTGACCCATACTTCCTATACATTTTTTCATATGCTTGTAAAAGATTCATCTGTTTTGTTGTTAGTCCTCTCCCACTCCAAATCCGCTCCCTGAAAGAATGAAGTATGTCAAGTCTTCTTCCGAACTTACCACATATATGTGTGTTGTTTATCAAGAACTCGATTCTGTCAAGAACTTCTAAATCCTCTTCTCTTACATCTGGATAATGTTCCTTGAACTCCTTCCAATCTCTCATTTTTCTCGCCTCCTTCATTAATTATTATTTGTCATTTGTTGTATATAAATGTTTTGGTTTACATCTGCTTCTCCATCATCGTCGTTATCTTCTCTATAACCTCTCTCAACTTTCTCAACTCTTCAACTATCCCACTCACATCCACACTTACACTCTCCGCCTTCCTTCCTTTCTTCTCACTCATTCCACATCACCCCCTACACTTAACATTTCTCAATCACCTCTAATAATTCAAATAATTTACTTTGCTCTCCCTTTCTCCTCTCCTCCTCTTCTCGCAACATCCTATACAACTCACTCCATTCTAAATTAGTATAACCAAAGTGGCATTTTCTGTATCCATATCCGTTCTTGTGTACTATCACTATCCGCCTGTGCTTTCTACTTGACCAATTTAAACTCCCTTCTTCTCTGCACCTTGGACATATTATTTTCATTCACTATCACCAACCATTCATTAAAATAAAAAAATCAATTAATTTCTACAACCTCTTTTAACTCCTCCCCACACTCCCCGCAGATTATACAAGGGTGCGTTATACTTCCATCTTCCCAGTCTTCATACTCTCCAATGAATCCGAAAGTTTTTCCGCAACTGACTCTTAGTCTTACCATTCTCTATCACCTCCTATCCCAACAGAACAATACCCTTTCCACCACACGCCGGACAATACTCTGCACTCTCCTTGCTCACAAACTCATTACCACACCACCCACATTCATACGCCCACATCTCCTCGCCACTTACATCACACTTGTGTACTGGAAATTCTTCAATCTCAACCTCGCCATGCTCAAGATAATATGTGCCACTCACATATCCAATTACTCCATCTGAATCTGGCTCAACTACTATTCTCTTCATCACTCACCACCTCTAACACTCAAACCACAACCATACAACATTTCCTTCCTACCATCTCTATATCTTATCTCTACCCACATCATACCTCTCCACCTCCTTTATAAAATAAATTACGAAATGTAAATTCTAACCAACCCTTCCTTCAATCCATTGTAATCAATCCTAAACTCATCGTCTGTATAGAACTCTCCGCTGGTAAGTAAACCTATCTCAAGACCATCTTTGTATATCATTGCTCTGTTAGCATTGTACGCTATCGATATCTCTTGTATCCTACCACCTCTAACCTTCCAAATCCTAACACCCTCACTCCCGACTTCAATTTTCATCACACATTCCTCCATTACAATATATTTGGTATACACACTACACATTGTTCACAATCTCCTTTACACTTCTCAACCACAATACTTTTCAGCCAAACTTCACTTCCATACATTTCCACTACCTCCTTTATAAATCTCGTAAAACTCATATCCGCACTCCGCACATTTATACTTCTCATAAATCCTCTTGCCCTCTACTACATCAACCACTTCAACCGCCCCGTTACATTCCTTACATGTTATCATTTTACTTACCTCCTTACTTTCCTATTACTGGACACTTACCCCTTCTCAAACACGCTGCACAACTTATCTCTACCTTCTCTTTCAACCAAACTTCTAACTTTGGATGCCAAGTATAATCTGGTATAAAACAATTATATACTACCGCACCATCCCCATCCCATCTCACTTTTCTTATCTCCTCCATTTTTGTTCGCCTCCTTACTTTTTCTCTAATATATTGTATGACACTCATGGTATATAAATCTTTTGGTTTTGTACTGCACCATATGTCAAATAGTTCCGTAAACACTCAATACATCCATTACTTTCATCTCACACCACCTTCCAAACCACTCCAATTTCTCTCTGACACTTACTCTCTACTCTTTTAAAAACTCTTGCCATCGCCCGTAACTCTTCACTACTAAAATCATAAACCTTTTTCACTATCAACTTACCGCACCTTCCACATTTAGTAAAAATATAAATAACCTCTTTCATATCCTCACCCACATACACCGCCCACTCTCGTCATACTTAACATTTCTCATCACACTCACCAAATCATTAACCAACTCACTATATCTGTTAAGACAAAAACCTATTAAAGATATAATATCATTACACTCGCCCCACACATCCAACTCCATATACATCATCCACCTCCCTCTCACTTCCACCTCTCTAATACTTTCATCTTCTCTTCAATTCTTTTTCTCTCTTCCTCCAGCTCATAAACTCTCTCTATTAAAAGATAAGTGTTAACCAATTCGCCCACCAACTCCTTGTAACTCTTGACATTCTGAAGTCTCCAAGTCTGCCATCCCATTCCAATAAAATCCCACCACCTCCCCAACATATCAACACATTCTCTATCACTCGCCAACACTACAATCCCAACTCTCATCTCTTCTCACCATTTCATTAGTAAATATTGTCGATGCTTTAATGCCAATACTTCATTTATCGCTTCATATGTCATTTTCCAACGCATTTCATTCGTATCGAATCTCATATAATCCATTACTATTTCCCACACCCAGTTCTCAATCTCTTTTCTAACTTTCTCTTCAACCTCTCTATCCAAACTCAATTGCACAAACATATACATTTCCCTCACCACTTTAAAAGCTCTAATAATTCTCTATAATTCAATTTAATTAAACCTTTTATTCTACTCATACCATTACCATAAAATCTGTAACTACTAAACCTCCCAGTTATCCATACAACGCCATTTATCACTTCATACTCTTCGTACACACCTATCAACATCGTCCACCCTCCATACTATAGCATCCCACTCCCAATTCTCATACCACTTGCCGCCATAACAATGATAAAGAACTTCCTTTGCCCCGACATCCCAAAACTTACCATACACCTTTATTTTCGCAAACATCACTACACCTCCACTTCTTCATCTTTCCAACCTCTCAACCAATCTACAACTTAATTTCGATAAGACCGCTATCATCTCATTACCTTTGTAGAAAATCCACGAATACTCGTCCTCCTTTATCTCATCAAAAAGAACATGTATACCATTCCTTACCAGCACCTTACCATACTCATATTCTCTTATCTCATATCTCTCCTTTCTACTCTGCATTGTATTCACCTCCTTTACTTCAGTACTATTTTTGTCACTCACTGTATTTAATACTTTTTTATTTCTTAACTCTTATAATTATATAGTCTTTTAAACTTAACTAATGTATTTTTAGAGTACCCTCCCACCTATACCTACTCTCTCTATGTTGTGGGTCACTTTAGTCCTCTCACCATTGCCCATCTCCTAACCATTGATAAAATCTCCTCCGCCATGTCCTCATACCTCGTTGCACTACTCCCTACTATCCGCCCACACTCTACACATTCACCATAAACTACTCTTATTATATCCATCCTCTATCACACCCATAACATGCACAATCTTATCAATATCATTTTTATTCACCTTGCATGTAAATTTCGTCTCGTAAGAGATTTGACTCAAACACATATAACTATATACCTCCCCACATCACCTTTGCCCACACGCTATTTAACACACCTATCCTTACACTCCATAACCATTACCCCACTAATTCCATACCAGTCTCGCACCTATCAGATACACTGCACTCATTGCAATCGATAAAAAGACACTTGTCATTATACAACCCATCCCAAACAAAAAATTTAATGCCTAAATAAAACACTTTGTAGACTGCCCTCATATCACTTACCTCCACTTCACATCATCCTCGCCATACTTCTTAATACACTCTCCACACGACAAAGCCACACACTCTCCCACATACCTACAAGTCCATCCACCTAATAAAATTGCATCCTTGTCAGTCAATACCTCGCCGAACACTTCAATCCATTCGCCATCTTCCACTGCCCATATCTCAATATCACTCTTCATAAGCTCTACCTACTCAACTCCCTTCCTATCCAATAAACACCAACCATCAACACTAACAGTCCCAATAGTATCCCACCTATAACTACACCTATCAATCCTCCAACCCATACTGCACTTATCATACCTACTACCTTCACTAATTTCTTTAACCTTCCCATACTCTCACCTCTCTTACCATACACTCTTTACTCTCACCCTTGTCACTGTTAATATATACCTCCCGCCACATTGCCCTACCATCACTCTCAAAATTATGCACTCTCCACGCCATATATTCTCCCACCTCTCCATATGTTAAAATAAAAACATCTCCCGCCATGTCATCATACACCTTCCCGCCATCACATACTCTCATACTACACTTTACTTTCATCACACCCTCTCCCCGTCAACCTTCAACACCTTTCTCTGATGTCCAAGCTTATGCCAAGTACATTTAATACACACTCGCCCATCATAAATCACATATGGTCTAAAAGTCATCCTTCCGCACACTTGACACTTCTCTCCCCACAAGTTCACTGGTCTCCTATACTTCATATACGCATTTGCATTAATGCCCTTACTCGCACACTTATCACATACTCTAATCACTCCACTCAACGGCCACACTTGCTCATATCTCCCACATAACATACACATCCCTTCCATCTTGTAAGTATCTAACTGCCTCTTATACCAATTGTATCCTTTCATCTTCAGTAACTTTTTCCAACTATCCATATCTATTAAATTCGCCATGTCCTATCACCTCTATCAGCACCTCTTCTCATTTCCATAATTTTCTTAACTACCCATAAAAGCCCTGCCACAAACAACCCAAATATCCACCAAGTAATGTAGTACGAGTCAATAACTATCACTTTATCCACCCTCCCATATGCCTATATGATATCCACCTAATTCTTAACTTATCTCTACTTCCTTCTCTATATATTCTTAACTCTGCTCTCATCACTCCCACCTTAATGGTCTAAACATTCCACTCTCCCATTCTCCAAATAAAATTCGCCGCATTGCCTCATTGCCTCTATTTCTCTTCTTGACCTTTGGCTGTAACTTTCTCTTCTCTCTCTCAACATACTCTAAATAACTATTTATCCCTCTCCTCACAATCTCCTCTAATATCTGACTTCTTGATTTCTTCTTCCCAATCTCATGCTCCCATACAAACTCTAATTCAGCTAACAAATCTTCTATATCCTTTCCCAAAGTAAAACTCAACTTCGACTTTCTTGTCATACCCACCACTCCATTCTACTCTACCTCCAATAAACCTTTTGCATACTCCTTCCAATCAGTAACTCCTTCCTCTAATGAGCATGCCCTCCAACAAATCACTCCATTCCTAAACATCTCACTCACATATATCTCATTCTTCATACCCATACAACTCCAAATACTCTATCCATTCCCTCCACCAACTTGCCTCGTCACTCTTAGAATCTATAAAACCAAAAACTTCCCCTACTCGCCCATTATCTGACCATATCCAATACTCTCCCCACATCGCCCATCACCACCATTCCAATCTCCTGACTTCGCTCAATATCTCTGTTACATAAATATTCAACCATATCCCTTCCCAAAACTCACTTCGCCCATCATATCCAATAAATGCTAACCTTGTTACTTCTCTTAGATTCTCATCAAACACTTTCATACCTATTTTCATAACTCTCCCGCCCATTCTACCCATTTTTCTTTACTAAATTTATGCAAATCCCACTCAAACCAAAACCTATCACTATATAAGTCATAAATTCTCTTCATTTTTCACACCTCTATATCCAACACACTTACCACCGCTCCAGTATATTTCTTTGCCCCCCAACATGCCAAACACAATGCATCGACTACATCACTTCCCTCTGCCTTCTTTATCATAACTGTCCCATCACTCCTATAACTCGTTGTATACTTGTCAAACTGCCTCACCATCTTTTCATCATCTAATAAAATCACCTTCCTATCCTCTAACAACTTCTTCATATTGTAATAAAGCTCATATCTCATTTTACTCGAAAATGTTATCCCCTGCACATTATCCAACTTCTCATTTAACAATTGTTTTGCACCAATACCTAACCCAGTCTGGTCTACTATTATCTGCTCTGGCTGCCATTGCGCATTCAAATTCTTTATCCATCCAACTGTCTCTGTTATTGCAAACTTACTCCTATACCAATAATTATGCACCTCCAGCGGCATATTCTCGTCATACTTATGTTTTCCAACCACACACACTACAGTCTCACTTGTCCCTGAAGCCGCTATATCCACTCCAAAGTAATATTCATACTCATCCAATGGCTCTTTCTTTCTACTCAACTTCGCAAGCTCTTTCACTCTCTCCAAATCAAACCACATCTCACTATAATCAATAAATTCTGCGAATATCTCCCGTCTGAAATCCACTTCTGTATGCGTCATCTTATACTCCTCAATAAATCCATCTGGCACAAAAGGACTCTCTATCGTCGGCACTCTATACTTACTCCATTCCTTACTCTCCCATGCTTTATAGAAAAACCCCTCCTTCCCCTTCGGTGTACTCATCAAAATTAACTGCCCATCCTTCACAGCCAACGCTGGAAATATTGCCACATACACTTCATCCGGCACATACGCTGCCTCATCCACTATAACCATGTCGGCAGTGTTTCCACTAACTACTACTTTTCCATTTCTTCTTACCACCACCCATGTCGTTGGCACTTTCACAGAATAAATATAACCATTATACTCTTCTTCTTCTACATCCTTTATCTCAAACATTGCATCCACTCTATACTTTCCTTTTTCATCTATATTTTCATATATCTCGTAACCTTCATCATAACTGACAATATTAGCTCTTCTTCCCAACTTTGCCATCATTTCTTGTATATCATCCATGAGCTGTTTTGAATATGACCTATATCTCATCCTCCCATTTCTGATACTACCATCGCCCATTCCAAACCAATCCAAGAAAATTTGCAGTTGCTTCTTAGTAGCATTTTTTATCTCAAAAGGAACAAATTTCGCTCTCGCCTTGCCAAACTGCTCTAAATACAATGCTAAATCTTTATTATAAAACTGAAACTGTCTGTTCTTCTCATTATAGCTATAATTCATACCAAGTCGGTCTAACAGACCTTTGATTTTTCTCCATTTTTCATAATTCGTCTTCTTACATTGTGATATCGTAATTCTATAATACCTACTTTCACGCCGCCACTTTCCCTTCTTTAATCCATTATACACACTTCCTTCAGCAAGCCATATTCCCATAAATCTTACCCAATCATCTCCATTAACTATCAATTCTCCAAACTTCTTTTCTTTTATCTCCTCTCCTAACCATCTTCTTGCCCCTTTCATCATCCACCCAGAAAAATGCTTACCTTTTTTCTTTATTTCAATTAAATCTCCAGCTCTAATTTCAATAAAATCATTACCAACATCATATCCCATCTCACGCAAAATTCTTTTTCCTGACTTCACCTTAACAAGTAATCTATGCTCCCAACTAACCAATAAATCTATTTGTCTGTTCTTTATTCTTATCATCTTACCTTTTGCTGGCAATTTTACAATTTTCTGTACATCTGTCCATGAAAAACTACCGTCCTTCGCAACTTGCATCACCACACTGCACTCGTCTAAATCCCTAAACCTCTTCCAACCATCTAATGTTAAGATTTCCGTATCTTCCGAATAACAAAATCCCCTGATATATTCACCCGTCTTACCAGCTGGCAAACACCTTATCACACTACCATTCTTAAACCTTATCTCATTAATCGTCAACTTCACTGTCTCGCTCATCAAAATCTCATTCAAATAAATAGTCTCATAAATCTTATCAAATACAATCTTTGCCTGTCGCTCAGTTGGTCCAAGCACTAATATCTCTTGCCTTGGATGACAAAACGCTCTCCATAATGCCTTCAACGACACAATTGTACTCTTACCCACTTGCCTTCCACTATTCAATATAATCCTTTTACTCTCATCTAATAAAATATCCCGCTGGTACTTTGCCAACTCAATACCACACAATAACCTCACAAACTTCTCTGGTTCTTTTCTAAACACTTCTAACACTCTTTCCTTTACACTTTTCTCTTCGCCGCTCACTTCTCCTCACCTAATGCATTCAATAACTCATCCCATTTACTTACTCCTTTTTCAATCACTTTTACATTACCATATCGCTCTGGATACTTTAACTTCAGATACTTCTCAATTAAGTTTGCTATTCCATCTTCCAACTGCGTGACATGTTTATCTAATATTCCTCCTTCCAAATCCTCAAACACTCTTGCTCTTATATATCTTTCTAATCTTTGCTCTATCACATACTTAATTGTGTCTTCTAAAACATTGTCTGTGACTATACTCTCCATCTTTTTCTTTATTAACTTACACTCTGTCGCTTCTTCATCGTAATCCGAACAATTCACTCCAACCGGACATATTTTGCAACAAAAACTCCCTACTCTTTCTGTCATATCTCCCACCTCTTTCCTCTCGTAATACTCTTGTAATTTCTTCCACTCTCGCACCGTTATCTCATTCAAAAATTTACCCTTTCCTTTCTTCACTTCATTTTCATCTAACTCATACTCTCTCGCTAACGCCACCAATTTCGGTATGTTGTCTTTCCAATAAAAGCGCTCAATCTCACCATTCTTGAAATATGAAATATCGCCATATTTACTTTCTATCCATCCAGTACTATCACAACTATACGCCATCGTTGAAATCTTTCTAAAATTTGCCGTATAACCAAACACATGCAACTTAACACCTTCGTTGTAGCTCCTTGCCTTTCTCAAAGTATTAACTATTCTCTGTTCCAACACACTTCTGTCTGCCCCACTCCCTGCAAATCCTCCTAAACACACATAATCATATGTCTCGCAATACTCTTTTAGTATATCATAAGACTCTCCATAATGCCACACCGGCAATGGCGATAAGCCATATTCGTTCTCTAAAATTTTCATATTTTTCTTACTTTCATCCACATCTAACACATCAACATTCGCATAAGCAAAAATATAATCTTCGTTCTCTTTAATCCACTCTCCATACTCTCTTATATAACTTTCTGGCACACTATCAACTTTATGTTTTGTTCTAAAAGTAAACCCACCACTATCTACAAACACTCTCATTCCTTCAAAATCTGCCATGTTAAAATTCTTCTGTTGATTAATATAATAAAACGATACTAATACTGAATATGGCTTGACACTCTTCATTAATTTTACAAATGCCTCCGCCCCAGCCAAAAATATTATCATTCACTCACCTCCAACGCTCTCAATGTCTCCATTATCCTCTTTTCTGAATAATGACTAAAATCTTTCTTTCTCTTTGCTTCTTCATATCTCTTTATTAAATCTCTTGCTACCTCACTCTCTCTGGGATTTACTTTCCAGTACTTTCTCCAATTTAACCCAGCATTTACATACGCCACCCATCTCTTAAAACATGTACTACACTCTCCACATGCCCAGTTCCTCTCGTCATAACAAGTTACTGTTTTATCCAAGACCTTCTGTGCCTTTTCTCTTCCCAATAAATCTACAAACCATTTTGCAATTTCACTCTTACTCATCTCTTTAAAAGGTGTTTCTACAATAATATCTCTATCCATCACATAACTCAATACTCCCGACGCCAATTCAAAAAATGTATGATTCTTGTCCGTCATATACCTATGCATCTCTCCATCCAAAGCACATATCCATACTCTATCAGCAAATACACTCCCCACATATGCCATTAATAGATTCCTGCCTGGTATCACTTGTTTTTCTGGTGTTGGTAAATTCTTTAACTCTTCTCTCAGCAAATTGAACTTAAACTCCAAATAATTCATTTCTCCAATTTCACTTCTAATCATATCTATTGCATTCTTTTCTTTCCACTCATATGGCTGTCCAATATCAACATGTATCATCACTATATCGTCGTTCTTATAGCCACTGTCTAACGCATAATAATATGCTATCGTTGTATCCATTCCTCCGCTCCACATTATTGCCAATTTATATCTTTTATACTTTACCACACTATCCCAAATGCTCATTTCCGCTCATCTCCTCTATCGCCATTAACTTTCTTTTTTCATCAACATAATAATCGAATCTCAACTTCTCCAATACCAAAAAATCGTACTTCACTCCATGTTCTTTCAACCATGCTTCAGTCCAATATCTATCTTCTTCTCTTCTCGCTGTATATATCACTATTATATGCCCCTGGTCAAATAGCTTATTCACTTTTTCTATGTTTTCAATTATTGGCTCTCTTTCCAAAAAATCTTTCACATCCCATCCTCCTTCTTCGCACAAAACCCCATCCAAATCAACCGCAATCACTTTCTTCATGTTATCCTCCCCCTACTATACCCTTTTCTCTCACCTAAAACGAAATCTATCAAATCCCAAGGAAATAGCACCCACACATCTTCACTCTCTCTCATCACAAAATAATCTTCTTTTACATTAACCTCTCTTCTACTCTCATCACTCAAGAAAACAAACACTTTATAATTATAACCTCTCAGTTTACTTGTTACCAATTTCATTGTCTTTCCCGTCGCTATCACATCGTCTACTACCAAGATTTTTTCTTCTCTCTTCGGCTGTGGCAAAAACTCACACTCATTATTTGATATATGACAATATGAAAACCTCTTATCGTATTTAGTCGCCAACATAGACCCCAATATCGCTCCAGCCCTCCCAACTCCTACTATTCTATCAAACTCTTCTACTTTTACCTCTCTCAACATCTCAAATATCTTGTTATAATCTAAATATTCAACTCTCATCAATCACTCACCTTCAATAATGCCAAAACCTCCTCTTTTGGAATATATCCTCTTATCGCACTCGTCACAATCACTCCTTTATTTCTTACGCCCCTCATTTTCATACATAAATGCTCTGCTTCTACTATTACCATCACCCCTTGTACACTTGGTACTTTCTCAAATAAATAATCCGCTATCTCATGTGTTAATTTCTCCTGTAATTGTGGCCTACTCGCAAATTTCTTCACTATCCTCACTAATTTACTCAATCCAAGCACATAACCATCCGGCAAGTACGCTATATGCACTTTCCCATAAAACGGTAGTAGATGATGACTACAAAAACTAAAGAACTCGATGTCCTTCTCAATCACTAAATCATTATACCCATCATATTCAAAAATTCCTCTATCCAGTTCCCACTCTCTCCACTTCTTGAACTCATCCATCATTCTCTTAATTCTCTTTGGCGTATTTTTCTTACTCTCGTCGTCAAATAAGTCCTTGTCAAAATAAATCCCTATAGTTTCCACATATTCACCTCCGCACTTGCCTTTCTACTCTCCCAACACTTCACATTCACACTTTTCACATTCTTAAATCTTTCAATTATCTCCCTCGCAATTGCCTCAGACAAAACCTCTACTGTTGGCATTTCAAAGAAATCGTTCAAATTCTTGTGGTCATACTTCATCACTATCTCATCCAATCTATGAAAATCAACTATCATTCCATTCTCGTTCAACTCTCCACACAACTGCACTTCTATCTTCACATTGTGTCCATGTAAATTTCTACACCTACTCTCATACGGCAAATTTAACTGGTGCGCTACAGCTATCTCATATTCTTTTGATATTGTTCTCACTACACTAATATTCTCTCCTCCCATTACCATCACCCCACATATCTCAAATCCTCTTTCTTATCCTCTCTCGCACACATACTTATTGCCATTTTTCTTAAATTAATAAAATCCTCCCAACTTTTCAGTCCCCATTTTATCAAAACCAAACCAAGAAATACAGCGTCTTCAATCTCTAACTCAATTCTTCTGTTTCCTACACTAAACTCAACCTTCTCTGATTCCATTATATCTTTATCTATATCCACTCCAATCTCTTTCTTCATCACTACCATTAAATCACTCTTAGCCTTCTTATTTTTCTTATAGTAAATTATGTCGCCTTTCTCTTCCATTCAATCACCCCACTTCTTTACCCATTCCTCGTCATACAACGCTCTCCATTTATAGTCAAAACAACCCACTTTATATGGTTCTGTCATTTTCAAAAATTCATACACCTGCCTCTGTCTGTTCAAATGCATCACTAAACCACTCGAGGTACTATGATATATTCTAAAATCGAAATCAAATTCTTCTTCTAACCTCTTTTTTAGAAAACTAATATCTTCTCTGATAAAACCGTTCGTAGACATTCCAATAGTATAATAATTACTAAATTGGTTTAGATACCCATCACCCATGTACCAATTAGCTAAACTCATTGGTGTTAATCTTACATCTCTTGGAACTATCTTCTTACCATTAGAATACCATCTCTTATACTCCATACTCAATATTTTTTTATTCCCCACTGTCCATCTCACAGACGGTCTAAATTTTGCAATTTTATTCTTTATTTTATTTTTTTGAGAAGCACTCTTATTTATATGTCCATGCCCAAGAAATCCTAACTTTTTCTTAATATAATTCAACCACTCTATAGACTTTTCCGTCAAACCTATACCAAAAACATAAGTCGTTGAATTTAAATACAAATACCCATCACTCAACATCACTCCATCAAATACCTCCCACGCCTCATCACTCACATTCAAACTTCCACCATTTCCATTCCACTCAAACCTCTTATCCAATAAAGTACATTGCATCATACACCCCTCCTATTACCAAATAACCTTATATGCAACCTATCACTATAATTAAATCCATTCTCAATTGCACTCTCCCAGCACTTCACTGCCCATTTATTCACTTCATTTGCACTTGCTCCGTATGGCATTAACCATACTTTCTCTCTCGGTAATTTATATTTTTCTATTATCTCATTTACTTCTTTCACACTCCATGTCCATTTCTGTTCACCAATCACAAACTTGTAATCCACCACCTCCTTCTTGTCTGTCCAAAAACTCCAATCCACATCCGCGCCTTTCTTTGGACTAACCACAAACCTCACACCCCATTTACATCGCAATGGTAAAACTGTTCCATTCGTCTCCACTACACACTTATCACCTAACATAAACAATAATTCTCTCAACCCATTCCAATACTGCATTAAAGGCTCTCCGCCAGTAATCACAACTAAATTCTCATCCTTTACCTCTTCGTATATACTATTCACATCTACTCTGTAATAATTACCATCCCATGTAAATGAACTATCACATCCCTTGCATCTCAAATTACAACCATACAACCTCACCATCTTACACTTCCTTCCCATATACCTTCCCTCGCCAGCAATTGCATCATATACTTCAACTACTTTCAACATCTTCCCTACAATCATACTCTAACACCTCTCTCATCTTTTTATCATCATACTCAGTAAAAATTCTACTCAAATTTCCATACCGCTCAAACAATTTCTTCGCTGTCTTAAATCCAATCCCATCAAATGCCATCAACACATCATAACACACTTCCTTTGTTGTCCTATTCTTCTTCTTTGTTATTGCTGGCTTTTCCCATTCTTTCTCTTCCCCCACTCTCTCATTTAGTCGTTTAATAAACATCTCTGCCTCGTTGTCATTCAATGCATAATAAACATGTATCCCCATCCTCATAATTGCAATCTTAATACCTACCCACTGTGGCATCGTCAACCTTCTATACTTACTCTTAAATTGCCTATACAAATTACCATGCACCAACACAATTGGCACATAACCTTGCTCTTTAAACTCTTTCAACCTCTCTAACTGTTTCCAAAACCTACCACCCTCAAAAATACTATTTAATAAATCTTTTAGTGTCTTCCTCTCTATCACAAACCGTCCAAACTTACCAGTCACAATAAAATCAGCCTGTATATTCTTAACCACATCGCCTATCTCTCGCCACTTCTCCGGCTCTCTTGAATCTACTATTATCATACTATCATCCCCACACATCACAATCCTCTTTCCAACTACAATAATTACATATCCATCCTTTCACTCCCGCTGGCGGCACTCCCACTTCAATCGCAAACATTATCCTATCCCTTTTCCTCTCCATCTCTTTCCATATCTCACTCTTACTTCTCTCAATTGTAAAAATAAATGGTCTAACTTTTCTATTTGCCACATCAATATACACTACCCCGCCATACTTTATATCCTCATTGAACTGCTTCCAATACATTGCACTATAATACTCTACCTGCCTCACATGATGTTCATATGGTCTTTTTGGTATAAACCTTGCTGTCTTCTTGTCAATAAGTATCTTCTCTCCATTAATCACTATCACATCATCAAACTTGCCCACTATCCCTTCAACTATAAGCTCTTCTTCATGCTCTTCGCCCAACGCTAACTCATGTAATGCCTTCCCCACCCAAAAAGTCACCTTAGTCTCTTCACTTAAACTATTATCATGTCCATTCATTAAATTAAAATATGCTCTCCTCGCACAATCATAGACCAAGTCACTCACATGCAATCCCTCCCTATCTTCCGAAAGATACTCATCTACCTTTCTCATCACCACCTCTTTCACTTTACTCTCTAACTCTGACAAACTTTGAACCGTCGCCACTCTCAAACACCTCTACATATGGCTCGAATACCTTTATATCAAGTCCTCTACTCTTCACCATCTGCCTAAACACACTCAAAGCCAAATCACCTGTCTCTCTCAATCTATTTAATAAAAGCTCAGCTGACTCTGGTAGTCTCTCAACCTTCTGCCATTCACTAACTTTTAATTCTTTCCGCCCTTTATAACCACTTACAACCTTGCCCTTGACAACTATCTCGTCGCCAATCTTAATATCCATTAAGTCATTCTTTGTCTTTGGTAAATCCTCGACATATATCACATCTTCCTCGTCGCCAAGCAAAAATCCTCTATTTATCAATTCCACTTTTCCCTCTCCACAATCACACGCCTTTCTCCAACACCTTGGACAACCTTGTCTCTTTCTATCTCTTATATCTGCCACTATTCCTTGCAATTCTACGAACTCTCCTACTTCCACTTCGCCAATCTTCTTTTTCTCGAAACTATTAAATTCACTACCGCCTCTTGCCCTATGCTCCCTTTCCCAAAATATCCTTGCCAACTTAACATTATTCCAATACCTTGCATTACTCTCCTGTGGAAATTTCTCTCTAAACCACTTCAACACTTCCTCATCACTTGGTACTTGCATTAAACCACCTCCCACTTACCATTAACCATTTTCTCATACACTCTCTTAACCTCATCTGCACTTAATACTCTACACAACTCACCCACTATCCCTGCATACTCATCCTCTCCATATCGATAAAATAAAATAAGTCGCAAAGCATCTCTCAAACTCATCCTAACTCTCACCTGTCCATCTAACACAATTCTCTCCATCATACCATCTTCTGTAATTTCATTGCCAACCACGCAATCTCTTTCTCATCTAACTTCATACTTATTTTCTCACTCTCAAGCTGACTTCCCTTTATCCCTTTCTGCATTGATATAAACGCTCCGCCTTCCGTCTTATCCACTCTCAATGTTCTCCACTCTTTTGTCTTCTCCGAAAACCTAAATATCTTTATCTCCTCACTCATTTTTACTCACCTCCATTTCTTCTCCTTTCTCTTCTCTCTCCTCTCATCCTCTTTCGTCTTCTTATCCTTAACCCACCAACCTCCTAACACTGGCTTCCTTACCCAATCTCTACTCTCTCTCCACCACCTCCCGCACTTACATAAATATGGAAGACTCTCGCCTATTTCCATTCCGCACTTGCACTCCCATTTACTCATCTACTATCTCCTCCAATAGTTTAATTAAAAATTCTCTGAAATCTATCCATATCCTATGCCCATCCACACTCAAAACAATTTCGTCGCCATCCATCTCAATCTCTAATATCTCCCTCTCTAACTCCTCACTTCCCTTATCTCCAAAACTACATACCATATCCTTCATACTCTCACCTCCGTACGAAATACACACAATTACTCCACCACTGAGCACTTGGAATCAACTCACATCCTCCTCGCTGTAGTCCTTTCCACCTCTTACAATTAGCACACATAGTCTTTATACCTAATAAGTTTCTTATCGCAATCTCTACCATCCACACATACCAAGCAATAGTTCTCATACTACCACCTCACTAACATAATTTCACCTGCCTATACACACCATTACCAGTAATAACACCATCCACACCTATACTCTCAAAAATTCTACTTGCCACTGCAACCACCTGCCCTTTCCAGTAATAGTCGTAATCTATCCTATACCTCTTCAAATCACTCTCATTAACCACTGGCTCTACATCTCCATTTGCATACACAAACCTCACCTTCCCGTCAATAAAAGCATCTCTCGCCTTCGCCAAAGCTCTCAAATGTGGCAAGTTCAAATTCTTATACTCATCTTTTTTCTTAAATCCTTTCACTATCACCAACTTACTATCATACTTTCCATTATATAAATCTTTCCTAACATTAGACAAATACTTTAACAATTCACTATCACTCGCTTCATTAAAAATCATATTTATCAAATCCCTCTGCACATCCTTAGCCAATCTACACCAATCACCGCGCCTAACCTCAACACCTCTTATTATCTCTCTACCATCAATAGTCCTTCCCCAATATCTCTTCTTAGCCGCACTATCACCACTCTTAAAGAAAATCATCTTTTCAATCACCTCCTCAACCTTTACTTTGTATGGCTTAATATAACTATTCAATAACTTTGCCAAACTCTCCGCAACCACCTCATTAACACTCTCACCCACACTTACCATCATACCATCCGTATCAAGATACACAACCTCAAAACCATTTTCCTGTAAAAACTTATCTGCTTTCTGTATTATCTCCCTTCCTTTTAAAGTAACCCTCTCTGCCTTATCAAAATCACACCACCTAAAGTACGAATTCCCAAGACTTCCATAGAATGAGTTTATGACTGGTTTTAACATCTCTTGCATTGTCTTTTCTTTCTTATCTCCTGTCTCTTTCCACTTTCTTCTATGTCTCTCCCTCTGCTCCATTAGCTTCTTCACTATGTGTGGATACACTTCACCATTAAAACCATCTATATCTATATTCTCATTGACAATTATGTTCGGATACAGCGCAACAAAATCTAAATACACTATATTATCAACAACTCCAAATCTCCTTGCATCTACAAACGCACCGATATAATCTCTTTTCTCTACAACTTTCACATTCGGCGCAACATATCCTAACTCTCTCAACCTCCTTAACACTAAAGTATCAGCCAACTGAATCGGTGTACACATCTCTAACAATAAGTTACAATAATTTGCCAACTCCAATCTCACCTCACTAAATCCATACCTCTCATCAATCTCCCTTACCAACTCAACATCTCTCATATTATACTTAAACAGTTCATCCTTACTCATCTCACTCACTTTCTTTTTAATACTTACCTTTCCTCCTATTCCCTCATGCTTAGCCACTTCATCCAAACTATATGACTCTAATCCCTTAATCGCAAACCTGTACCTATTCAAAATATCAATTTTCTCAGTAAATGCTAACCGCCCATAACTCACACCCAAATACTCACATCTCTTTAATAAATGATAGTAGTCAAATTCAACATTCCATCCCGCCAACACACCAATCCTCTCTTTCTCCAATAAATCAATAAAATCTCTTAACATTTCTTGCTCAGTATCATAATCCCCTCGCCATAACCAATTATCATCTAAACCAATACACAAAATCTCATACTTACCATGTTCGTTCGGCACTCCCTTACTATCATCGACTTCAATATCAATATAACTAACTCCATCATACTTTACTTTTAACACTTTATCTATTAAAAGCCGTCTAATAAACTTCAAATCACACTCATATGTCACATATCCTCTTTTCTCCAAATCATCTCTTAAATACGCTACTTGCGCTGGTTTCTCAGTCTCGAACCTTATAACTCTTTGACCAGTTATACTCTTCAAATCACTATCCTCGACACTCACAACATACTTTAATCTATCTATGTCTTTTCTCGCCCCTAAATTCACAAATCCGTATGGTAATACTTTACATGATATCTCTTTATATCTACCATCAAACACACCAATTATCCTTAGTCCATCTTCATCAACCTTGTACGACGCTCTTCCAGATATCATCTTATCACTCTCTTCGATTTTAAAGTGTAAATCATTCCTCTTATTCCATACATATCCATCCACCAATGCTCAAACAATTCTCCATACATTCTCCCATCACCCAACACATACCAGACATCATATATCTCTTTCATACCTTCCCACCAGCACATTAAGCGTTACTAACATCCTTTTCACTATATCCAATGTCTCTCCTCTCACTCTCCTCTTGTATAACTTATTCCTACTCAGATACCATGCTTCTATATTATGCTTCATAGAAATCCCTCCCTCTCTTCAACATATATTTTTAAAAAATTCATTTAAAAAATTCACCTCATGCCCCTTCACCACTCCATCTCATGCCCCTTCAACTCCTTTTATCCATTCTGTAACTTCGTTGAAATCCCAATTCACGAACCAGACCAGACATCCATTTTCTCCAACCACAATCCTAATTATTTCCAACACAGCACTCACACCCATAAATTCACACTTGGATAAAACGGACACTTTTCCATGCAAATCCCTTTCTCCATTGCCGTCTTGCACTTGAACGCTTTTATGTTCTTGCTCAGAATATACTTTAACTGATAGTCAGTCCTGTCTTCTCTAAAATCACTTGCCATCCTAAACACATCCTTCACATCTTCATAATCCCATACTCTCAATAAAAACGCCGCTATGTGCAATCTGTAATCATGCTCTAACTCTCCCGTCCTTGCAAGTATCTCCACACCCTCTTGAACACACCTTGGCATTGAACTCATATCCTTTATATTCTCAAATAACCTCTCACTTTCACTCTCACTCCTTTCCATCGTCACACTATCATATTCTTTCAACTCTTTCCCTAACTCCTTACTCACCTTACCTTTCTCTATTAATATCACCTCTCGACCAACATATCCATTAACCGTACCTGGTATCCTTCCCAACTGCCTCATATTACCAATCCTATCCACATATCCCTTTAATCCCATATCACACACCCACTTCCTCACCACCTCATTATAACTCTCCAACCTTGTCAACTCTATCAAAAGGTAAACATGATACCCTCGTCCAGTAAAATAGACTCTTGGCTCATACTCATGTAATAAATCTAAAACTCTTTCAAGTTTGTTATTCAAATCACCTCGCCCTTCATGGTCATCAATATCCAACCATACCACATCAAACATTCTCCTCACAACCTGCCAATTCGCAAATATACTTGCATAACAATCAATGCCTTTCTGAAACTCAATATAATCATATAAATCTATCATATCATTCGCCACCCTTCTCAACTTACCAATCTCTCTTGGAAACGGATTATCTACTCTCATCCATTTCAATATTTCCTTGATGTTCATTTCTTTCCCCTCACCCAATTGAAAAACCAATTGTACCATAAATTCATATCCGCATTCACCAGCAAGTCCAAACCCAACTTGCTCACAGTATAAGTGAAAATCTCGTACTTCATTCGTCCTTCACCATCGCCACTAATTTAAACTCAGCCCCTTTACCATCACTCCTATTTGCCATATCCAATACATCCAAAATCTTTTTATCTCCCCAAACTTCCAGTTCTATAGTGAAATCTTCCATTTTATATCCGCCATAACTATTAGTATTAAAGCCAATTTTACTATGCACTGTCATCTTTCTTATCCTTATTGGCACTTCGATGTATGAATTAACTATCTTCATCATAACCACCTATGATTGCTCTCGCTAAAACATCACCATGCACCCAATACATCCACTTTGTCCAAAGCTCTTTGTCATACCTGAACAGTCTAACCATCGCTTCCTCTTCCGTCATCACAAATACATATGACCTCTTTTTCATTTTTACTTCACCATTACCATTATATTTTTAATTTCATTAAAGTATCTATTTCACTATCATTCAATTTTGGCATTATCAAAGTCAATTCAGAATATAGCTCTGGCTCTGAACACAATGATGTAAAAAACAAAACTCTATACTCACTACCATCATCTACTACTCTCCACATATATCTGCCAATTGGAAGTTTCCGTGTATTATAATATTCCTCTCTCGCCCTTCTGTTTAAAAAACTATGTCTATCTCTGTAAAAATCACGAACCTCTCTTAAGATTTGATTAATGTATTTTCCAGCATCTTTGTAATTATAATTTCCTGCCACTATCAACAAATTCACCACCCTATACACCATATAATCAACAATACCACTCCTTTTATCGAATCCAAGCCTTTCTAATTTATCTACTACAACTTCTTCCACAGCCTTTACAAAATCACTCATAGCAATTCACCCTAACTTCTTCTGCTCTGTTTGCGTAAACACTCTATCAATAATTTTCTCATCTGTCACATCTTCATATCCGAAATCCGTTATCTTCGCCACCGTCGCCTTGCTCCATGCCTTTATGTCCTCTGCCCTCACAAGCCAAAACCTCCTATAATCACTAAACTCTTTACTCGCCCTTCTGTCAATAAAAACTATCCGCTTGCTGTAATACTGCACTGCACTTCCACCCCTCATCTGCACCTCACTTTCATACGGATTCGTTGGGTCATGGCTCGCATGATTAACCACTATAACAGCTATCCCAAACACCTCCTGTAACTTCGCCAATGTCCTTAAAATATACCCAGCGCAATCACTCTTAGCTGGAAAGCTCTGTCTATCCGTTGTAAACACTCTCAGCGGACTACTCAGACTATCCAATATCAATACATCAATCTTTGCACTCGCAATATCTTTCATTATCTGCACATCCTCATCCCTTAGCGTCTCTAACACCTTAAACTCTAACTTACCTTTCTCCTCTTTCTTACCACCTCCCGCACTCTTAAACACTACTTGCACTCTAAAACCTAAATACTCCATTAGTGTCTCAATACTCTTCTTACTCACCATATACACTTTACCTTTCTTCTCACCAAACCTCGCCACAAACACATCATGCCATTTTCTAATAAATTGACTCATTCCGCCTTCTGTCTCTAAGTACAGCACATTCAACCCTTGACTTGCAAACCACATTGCCTCTTGATAACATAATAAACTCTTTCCAATTTTTGACATCCCGTAATATGCAAATATCTCATCACTATTGTACGCACTCTCACCAAATAAATCATTCACTGCACTTAAACTACTCTTAAATTCTCTCACACCCTTCCCGTTTACAATTTCCTCAACCTCTATCATCCTCAACTCCTCCACATGCCTACATTTCTTTCTAAACTGAAACCCAACACATGTACAAAAATCCTCTTCCGTAACATGCAATCCACTCCTCCCCACATACAAACCACTCCTTTTTCCATTAATATATCTTAAGTCTATCCACCTCTCGCTCTGCAACCACATACCCTCCTACCTTATTCTCCCATATCAACAACTTCACATTGAATCCTTCATCTCTCAATAAAGCATACGCCCATAATGTCATTGTCGTCGGCCCACTTGCTACCAAATACACATCATTTACATCTGCCTCTGCACTAAACTCTTCAATCTTTTCTCTCATCTCACCATACACACTATTTACCTCTTCCTCATTACTATAATTCGCCACCTCCCTCTTACTCGATAAAAACACCACCTTCGCATTAGGAAACACTCCCAACACACTTTCATAGACCAACTCTTCCTTCTTCCTGCTCGGCACAAACACTACCACTTCCTTAGACTTTCCCTCACTTCCATTCACAAACTTCTCTATATACTCTTCCACACTCCATAAATCAACCATCAGCACTACCACCCCCTATACAATGATTTTAATAAAATCTCAAACTCATCGTAACTCGCATTCCACCCATTCCAACAACTTTCCAACCTATTCTCATTAATTCTAAAAAACTTGAACTCGCCCTTCATCCTTGCCTCACCAACTCCATTATAAACATCACATTCTCATTCAACTCTCTAAATAAATGTATCTTTGTTGTCATCTGTGTATCCGCACTCCATATTCTTCTCGCAATATCCTCATACACATGTGCCAATGTCAAATGTCCATTATCAAAACTATATTCGACTCTCTTAATCACATCTGCTACATACTTCTTCGGCATTAAGCTAAACAATTCCTTTACATCATCCTTCACATCCTTCACCTTAACCTTTCCCATGTCCCTCAACCACGCCTTATACTCCTTACACTCATCTATCACCTCACTCAACATACCCATTAAATTCTCCATCACGCCCTCTGCACTCCTGAAATGCTTTTTCTTCACTTGTTTCAATTCTTTCACATCATTGCTCATTCTCAAAATCAATGGCACTCCATTTGTATAAATCACTGCATCTACAAACAAACCCATCGTCCCATCAATACTGTTTCCAACCAAAACACCAATATCCTCATTCTTCACCAAAACAAAAACCTTATTCCCATTCACATCCACATTATACTCATATCCTCTACTTCTTGCCCATGCCCTCACAATATCTATTACCTCTTCATTAGTAATTAATCTATATTTTCTGCTCACAATCGCCTTCAACTCGCCATTCTTCACAATCGCCTTGTATGGTATACTTTCCCCCTTAAACCTCAACAACTTCTCCTCATATCCATACTTCCTCTTTATGTTCTCCTCTACTCCAAACTCAACTAAGAGCCTTTCCTCCACTTTCTCCACCTCCTTCTCTCTCATTAATATATTGTGTATGGTCATTGTATATATATTTAATGGTATATAAATGTTATGTTATAGCGAAGACCTAACCACATGTATCGCTCTTACCATCTCCTCAAGCTCACCTATCCTCTTATTCAACCAATCCAACATATCTCTAAAACTTATCCCTTCATATCCCTCTGGTAAAGCGAACATCTTCCTCTCATTCACAACCAAATCTCTCACAACCAAAAGCCTTGTCAATTCTTTAATATAATATGGTAAATCATCCCGCCCATATGTATATGTCACTATCACCTCTTCTCCACCATACCAAAACATCAACCTATTCAAATAAATTATGCCTTCTTGATAGTTAATATAATAATCCTTTCCCCTCCCCTCAGTCTTATTACCAATCCACTCCTCATACTCATCGCCATTAAAAATTTTTAAGCTACTAACCGTTTTTACACTACTATGCTGTAAATGAATCGGAATTCCCAATAGCCCAAAGTAATAGCCGCCTTTGAATTTAGTAATATCATGCCTTTCTGTCACTGTCTCTGTCTCACCATTCCAACACATATTACTCAATCTATTAACATAACCCATCTTCTCAGTTATCAGACTTGATAAAAAAGTATCATCATACTTGCTACTATCAACTCCCAGCCAGCTCCGTATCTCACTGGCTGTTATGTAGGCTGTCATATCATCACCAAAAAATTAAAAATTTATGGTTCTAATACGACAACCTTATAAGTGTTATCTGCTGTTGCTGCTGCTGCCAATGTTATTGTAACACTACCATCTGCATTCAATACAACATTATCAATAAATGCATCCTGATTCCCTGCTGGATACACTCCAAGTATCTCTCCACCAACTAAATCACTATCTGCTGCACTTGAACCACTTGTAGCCGAAGCAGAAACAGTCACTGTCACTACCTTATACGCCAACTTAGACTTGCCTATACTTGAATCCTTTACTGATATCTTGTTGCTACTATCCAATGTTACAGTCGTATCATCTAACTCTCTCCCTGCACCACATAACTCTATCACTCTTACCATTCATCTCACCTCAATAAAATAAAATGTTCTTATGGGCTTACCGCCCAGTCTACTTGAGGTCTCTTAAACTACCCTGTGCCTTCAAGAACCTTGCCACAAGCTCTCCAACGAATCTATACACTCCCTTGATTGCAAACTTGCCAACGACGAATGGGTCTCTTGTCTCAAAATACTCTGATGGTCTAAGTACTGAAATAGCCAGTCTTGGTAAACCATATCCCTCTGGGTCTGAAGTATCAAGAGCATACAATCTACTAATAGTATCTTTCGGAGTATCTACTGCCCCTATGAGCGGTATCCCTTCAACAGCACTCACAGTTATACCAACATCATAACCCTTTGCACTCTCAATACCATTTAGACCCATTGTAACCTTGGCGTCCTGCATTGGCAGATACCTTACCATGTTATTATACAGCCCCTGAATCTTTGCAATTGTATCATAACCAGTAAGAAGCACAGTTGTATTTGCACCTGCTTCCTTACAAGTCCTTAGCAAATCTCTTATCAAAGTTGCAGTTATGTCTCTATCAGTACCACTATTATGCAGACATGTACCATCTGCCCATGAGTTTGCAGACCTATCAATTCCGTAGATATCTTCATCTCCTGCTGTATAACCAACTGCTGTTATATATGCACTTGAAGCAGTAACTCTATCAATACTCTCAAGCCTGTTGCTTGCCAATGTATCACAATCCTTAAGCAATTGCTGATTTATTCTCTTTGCAAACTCAACACCACTCTCTGCTCTAAGCTGATTTGCACTACCCCAAATGTCATCCTCTGACACATTTGCCAGTTGCTCAGTTATGTCTGAAACTTCGAAAGTCATTGCTTCAGTCTTTGGAGTAGCATAAACCGTTGTGACTGTCGGATAAACTGCACTTGGAAGTGTACCAGTCTCAGTTATACCAATATCTTCATCACTTGTTGCAAAAGCAGTCTTAACTCTCCATCCACTTCTCACCCAAGTCGTCTTTGGCAGAAGTCCAAATGCATTTGCCTCTTGGTTCAACTGACTCCATACATAAGCACCATACACTTTGTTATACACAGCCGTACCAATACCAGTACTAACAGTTCCTGCCGTCTTCTCAAACTCTATCAAATCTCCCAAATCCAGAAACGGATGTCCCGCATATCCTTTATAGAACGCCTCTATATCCCAAACCGTTAACGGTCTCACATTCATAACACATCACCCTCTCAACCTTTTTGGAAGCTCACCAATTGTCACTCTACCCTTCAGCACTTCTTCAATAAGTTTGTCAACTTCACTTCCGCTCTTTGGAATCTCACTCCCCACCGCTGGCTCTGGTGTCTTGACCTTCTCCACACTCTCTATCTTCTTCTCTGTATCATAACTCTCTGGCTGTAGATGTTCATCTTTATACTCTACTTCATCCGCACCCTCTGCTGGCTTTGGCTCTTCTGGCTTCTTCTTCTCTTCCTCTTTGTTCGCATCCTCTGGCGGCTTAAATACTTCCTTCAAAGTCTCAATCTGCTTCTCCATCGCCTCTTCAATCTTTTTGCCAACAACATCTGCAATCCCTTCATGAACTTCAACTGCACTCTTAACTGCCTGCGCAAGCTCAGAAACCACTTTAGCCAAATCTGTCACTTTCGCCATAACTTCATCTATCTTGTCGTTCACCATAGTCTTCTCTTCTTCCTCTTCCTCTTCCATTTCGTCTGGCTTCTTCTCTTCTTCTTCCTGTTTCTTAATCTCTTTCTTCTTCACCATCGCCACCACCTCACATTATTATTCTATCCTTTCACATATTTATAATTTACCACAACTGTTAACACTTTTGTACTTTTCTATTAGACTACTCCTATATTTATGATTAATTAATTTAAAATCTTGAAATAATTCTACCTTTTTTTCGAATCCCTCTTTTCCAAGTAATCTTATCTTGTTTGAAATTTCTAATCTTTTTCTCTTATTATCATTCATCAACATTCTTTTGAAGACATCCATTCGTTTGATTTCTTTTATTGGAATCCTCCATTGCATTTCATTATAAGAGCCACCATACTCATTGTGTAGCATTTCTAAAAATTCTTTATTTTTCTGAAATATTCTTATATCAGTTCTAAAACCCCTCTCACCTTGTCGTATAATAGTTATACATCCATCTGTATCTAACATACCCGCCAAATATGCTTGCCTCTCAACATCTTTCATTTTACTCCATATCTTAGTACTGGGATTTCTTTCTCTTTTTGGTCTCTTATTTCTTAACACATCACTGATATCTTTCCATTTTAAAACACTATAATCCTTTATTTTTAATAAAATCTCCTTGCTGTCCTTCAACCCAAATGCTAATCTCCAAGACCTTTTTCCTTTCCTTATACTATATGACTTAGCATATTTCTCTCCTATTTTTTCTAAATATTCTTTATCTAATGATATTAGCTCGACTCTTGGATAACTATATTTTTTGTCCTTTACATAATAGTTTGCTAAGAAAATATAACCATCTCCATCTATCGCCCCTGCTAAATATGCATAATCTAAACTATTCATAGCACCACCCCATCTAAAACTTAATACTATCTACTTCATTTCATTTAACTCTTGCCAATTTCATCCTTAACTGCATCGATTGCTGCTGATAAAATTCTTTCTTCCTCTTCTGATAATTTCTCGCCTCGCGCAATTTTGCTCATTATTCTATCTAATACATCATCACTCTTCTTCTGTGAGAGCCATTCTCTTTTTCTCTGTCTGGCTTCTCTTGTACTCGGCTCGTCCTCTGCGCCTTTTGGCGGCTTTGGTCTTAAGTGGTGATAGTAGACCCAACCACACAATCTTTCATTATTAAGTTTATCCATACACCTATCCCAAAATTCTTTTGGCGGTCTAAGGTCATTTGGTTTCTTTATTTCTTCCATTTCCTTCAAAAGCTCGTTAATCTCTTCTTTCTTTAAATTTAACAATATCTCATCAATAACACTCAATGTCTTCTCAATTTCCTTTTCCGCCTCTCTTCTCTTAACAACACTCTCAATTTCTTTAGCCATTTTTCGCACATTCTCCAATGCATCTTTCAACTCTTTCTCTCTTGCCATCATCTCTTTCTTTCTCTGCGCCCTCCATCTAATTGCACCACATATCCTTCTCGCCCTCTCCTCACTTCCATACCTCTCCTTCATATCTCTAATACACTGCTCCCATGGATACTTTGCCTTCTCAATCTCACCCATCACATAATCAATTTCTTTTCCTATTAGCTCTTTTACACTTTCATCACTCACTTCAAGCTCTTTTTCCACCTCTTCCTTGCTAACCATTGCTCCCATCAATGCCAACATATCAGTAAATTTATCCATTACACCATCCACAATGCTCTTCTCTATACTTGATAAAAGGTCATAACTCTGTCCATATATCACACTCGCCACTTCATTCTTGTAATCTTCTTTAATCACCTCGCACACTTCACATTCATTAATCGTCGCCTTCTCCAAATCAAACATCTCTTTATCCACACCATACTTATCAATAATAGACACACTCTTTGCAAATTCGTTAATATCTTCAATCAATGCCGCCAAGTTGGCTGGATTCTCTACAAGACTAATCTCGCCAAGTTGAATGTTTCTCAACACACTAACCTCTTTACTCTGACCATTCTCCTTTATCACTTTCAACTCCTTTTCACTATGCCCACCGATACTAAAACCTTTTATCTTTCCCTCCTTTATTGCCTTCCATACAGCATCATCAATCGCATAGTCTTTATTTATCTTAGCCAAAATCTTCACACCTAACTTGCCCGTTGCTTCATTCTTATCTATCCACCATGAAAGAACCTTGCCAACAATCTTATTACCATGCCCATAAACCAAATGCCCTCCCCTATCCATAAATTTAATCATTGCCCTTTTCATCTCCTCGACTGGCACAATATCACTCTGAGCATCTTCAATCTCTACACTCGCAAAACCTTCCACTAACCTTTCATCCATATCCTTTACTATCAACTTCATACAATCACCCAATTATTTCTTTGACCTTTTCAATCACATCTCTTCCTTCCTTAATTATTTTCTTCACTTCATCTTCATCAATTCTGTCATCTTCCATAGCACTAACCAATGTTATAAGAAGCTCTCCCACTTCTCTAAGCATATCAAGCAAACTCTTCACTTTCCTAAGTAGACCAAAATATCCTAAAATTATCACAATTGCAGTAACCACATACGCAATCATATCATACATGTCAATCACCCCCTCTCTATTTCTACTTTCTTATTTATAAACTTTACCGCACTTGGCACTTTACCCTTTTCCCATGACTGCATAATATCTTCCTTCATATACGCCCTTACTATCGCGCATCGACATAAAGGATGAGTCTGATATCCTCTTGCCTCGCCACCTGTCACATCATATATTATCTTTCTTAACCTTTCTAAACTCACCCCCTTACTCGTTCTCCTTGCCACCTCTCTACACTTCTCACATACTCTAACATCATCTTCAGTAATGTATCTAAAATATCTCACCCTCGTCTCACTCTTGTATATCTCCTCCCGCACTCTGTTAGCAAAGTTCGCTAACTCTGTCACAGCTATCATTTCCGCCTGCTTCCTATCAATACCTAATGCCATTATCCTCCTCACCACTTTCTCCTTGTTTACCCAATCACCTGATAAAATTGACTTCTCTAACACTTTATTTATCAATGCACTCTTGCCCTTCCCCACTCCTTCATACTTGTCCCAAAATCTTGTATCTTCCAACACTTTCTTAATAAAATCTTTGTCATATTTCCGCACTGCTCTGTGAAATCCTTTCTTCAAAACCAAATAATCAAAATCATCAACTACCGTCGTAAACCACTTGAAACTTTCCTTACCAATTTCAGTAAATAAATCTTTCAATCTCATTTAACTATTACCCCCTCCTCTTCCCACCAAATCATTCTAATACTCATATCCTCTGCTGCTCCACTCTTGTTCGTATAAACAAATAATAAATCATAGTCATCTGGTGGTATTAAGACCGCTTCTCCAACCTCTGCAACCCATCCTGTTGCATGCACTCCAGTTCCTCCCGGAGCAACTGTCTCATGAACTTTCGTTGCCCCTGTTGTATCATACACGCCCCCATACCTAACCTCTACTGATGATGTAATGCTACTTCCAAGATTCAAATTAATTGGAGTTATTGCTGTCCCTGGAGTCGTTACACTAACATTTCTGTATACATCAACCCATCCCTGTGCATTTGATGAACACTCTACCGCAACCATATATATTGTCCTTGTATTTGTTGAAGGATTTTTAAAATACATGTATACAGAATCATCTGCTGCTACAGCCTCATATCTCTTTGAGACTGAAAACGCATACCCATCTCTTATTTTCTTTAATAATATTGTCCTAATCAAAGACACGCTTTGCATACTATCACTTTGCTGATAATTTTAAAGTTACCGTATCTCCAGCTGAGCCAGCCGCTGCAGAACTTAATCGCACATAACGCCATGGATTCCATAACACATCTTTATATGATGTCTCGGCAGAAGCCGAAGTATACTCAGTATGCCAATTTGTTAAGTCATCACTACCTTCCAATGTAAATGTCGTAGCAGTATCTGCACTTGCATACACACCAAGCAATCTTCTCCCATCGGTATCTAAAACAATACTTTGATTAGAAGTCTCGTCTGCACCTATAAGCTTTATACTCACAACACCATGCACAACTTCACCCATACCATCACCCCACTAACATCTTACTTAATAATATAAAAAATTAACTCTCCCGCCGACTTGGTAACATTGGCTCACCTTCCACTCTTTGCTCTGTTCTTCTCTCACCACTCCATATTGGCTCGCCCTCAAAAAACTGTTCCTCATTAATAATGCCATCCTCTAACCTTGCATTCTCTCTCGCCCTCGCCCTTTGCCTTATTTCCTCTTGACTAATCTCACCACCTTCCTCAAAATCAAAGTCTATTCCATCTTCAGTTTCTTTCATCTTTGCCTTATAGCCAAGTGCCACTAACCTCTCAGCCTTTTGTATTCTCATAAGCTCTCTATGTATCTGTGCCTGTAGGTCTTTCTCCTCGTGTGGCTTCAACTGTATTAACCAATCACTTACTCCTAACTGCTCACAAATCCACTTCAATATCTTCTCATTTACTAATCTCTGCTCCATCTCCACTGCCCTATTTGTCACTGTTATCTGCAATCCTTGATTCGTTAGTCCAGCTCCAGTACTTAAGTCGCCCTGAAAAATTGGCTGCACTCCATACAACGCACCAATTGTCCTTCTCAACTCTTCTCTATATGCAATAAAATCAATCTCTTGACTCTTAACTGTCATATCAATCCATTCTGCCACCCTCTTGCTTGCTGTTAAATCCGTTCCCTCGACTGCCAAAGGATACACCATATTCGGATTAAGCCTTGCCTTCTCTTCCAAATCCTTCCATGCCTTTGCAATACTCTCTCTATTGCCTCTCAAAATCAAAATACCTTTAGGTGTTCTTTGCAAATGATAACTCGTAAGCACAAAGTAATCCATTTTCATCAAAACCATCAACTTCATCCAAATGCTCATTACCGGACTAAATCCATATCCTATTCCAGAAGTAAACTTCTTAACATGCAACACTTCGCCTGCTGTATAATATATCGTCTTCCCTTGCTCCATTGTCGCCCTTACACTTCCCAATCCTGTCCCCATATGCATTACATAATGCGCTACATACATCTTCTTACCACAAACCTGACACCTTGCCTCTTCAACCATATCCACTGGCACATACTCAGCCCTATCTCTATGCATTAAACAAGTCATTACCACTCGCCCATCGTCAGTCATTCCCATCTTGCCATTGCTGTTAATTATCATTTTTATGAAAACATTACTTCCTCGCAGTATCTCTTTCACCTTTGCACTCTCAACCTCTCCATCGCCATTAAACTCATACTCCTTTATCACCACCACAAACGCATTATCCGTTACATTAATATCTGTCAATAATGCCAAAAGCACATCAATTAAATTCTCATTATTTGTGTTGCATCTCTCCAGCCATTGCTTTAAAACTCTTTTCTCCATTGTATTCGGTTTTACAATCTTATCACTTCCGCATACTGGACACACATCACTCACAGCACTTAATTCCTCTTCGCAACTCTGACACTTTGCCACCCACTTTGGTACTATCATCAATCCGTTTCTTACCGTCTCCCATGTCAATGCTCTTATCACAGTCCTTAAAATATCTGAATAATAGTACATGTCGTAGCAAAATCTGAAATTGAAAGGCAACATTGGTATTCTTGCCACATCATTGACCGTAGCCGTCCCTACATAACTATCAACCGGTCTAACATAGAATGGGTCTACTTTCATTTCTGGTTTCTCTTTCTTAAACTCAAACACTCCTTTCAACCTATCTACCCAACTCATAACAACACCTCTATTATTAAAGTGATTGCCGTTGCCAATACTGCTGATAACAAAGTCACTATCGCATAATCTCTAAACTTCAATTTTTCTCTTAACCCTTTCAACTGACCATTTCTCAACTTATTATATGTCTCTTTTATCTCTTTCCTTAGACCATCGCATTCATCCTTCAAGTCTTCTATATCCTTTTCAATGTTATCTCTCGCCTCTTCCAATTTCGCCACAGCAATTGCCAAATTCTTAATAGTCTCTAAATCTTTGCTCATTATACTTAATCTCGTCTTAATATCCTGCACATCCATTTTGAGCTGTTCTAAGTCATTGTTATTAACCATTTCCATCACCACATTGTCACAAACCCACAACATGCCTTATACCAGACATCCTTATCTCCCCATCCAAACTTGCCTTCACTTGACCATTCATCGTTCTGTGGCTCATAAAAGTAAATTCTATACTCATCATACTTATACTTAACTTCGCTATCTGGATTTCTCTCCCCCATTACATTCAACACATTCCATGCATGATATCCAATTGGTCTCGTATTACAATACTTATCAGTAAATATCCCGCCAGTTGCTATCCCACATACATTCTTTCCTGTCATATATGTACAAAGTCCTTTAAACATTATTGCAAAATTATCACAATCCAACACTTCCTCTGCCCACTTCAAAGTATCAATAAAAGTGCCATCTATCAATCTCTTATACTCACTCTTACTCATCCCATAAATATCTCCGCCAATGTTAAAATTATAAACAACTCCACATGTCAACCCTGCTCTTATGTAATTATGCACCCAACCAGTTGCTCCAGTATCATCTTTATCTGCTACTTTGTACGCACGAAACCTATAAGCATTCTTCATTATATCATGCAACACTAATATTGCACTTAACCTATCCTCCAGTGAACTGAACTTAACTTTTTGTAAATAGTAGTTGTAAACACTGCCCACTTCACTTAACATCTCTTTTCTTCTTTTCTCTAAATCACTCTTATCAATAAATTCATTTGCCACCTCTCTCACCATCTCTGGAAACATTCCATATAAGAACTCTACAATTCTTTCAATCAACCCCATATCACCATCCCCCCACAGTATACTTTGTACTCATCACACTTCCCGTCTTCACTCAGCCTCTTCTTGTCCGGCTCATAAACTAATAACTTCTTATTACCACCATCATTCACTAATAAAATGTTAAACGCTACCTCTTCACTGCTCCCATCCTTGTACTCTCTTATTCCTGTTGCAACTCCAACCCAATTTAACTTTGTTGCCAAACCTGTATATGTAGCTATTACAAACGCATTATTTTTATTGAAAGCCATCTCAATCTCTTCACCCACCAACCTAACTATTTTCTCTGCATTCTTTCTCTCTATTACTGCATATTCTTTATCAAACAACAAAATCCCTATCTTTACATATCCCTTGAAAACCACATGCTCTTTAATCAAACTAAGCACTTGCTCTCTATCCATTAAACTATACTCTACCTTGACATCCTCACCATATATCCTTTCCAATATACTACCACACTTCTCTTTGTCGAAATCCTTTACTAATATACTCGTACATACATCAAATGCATTGTATCCCAACATTCTATCCAAGTCATCTAATGTATATCTATCTATACCACTATACTGCACTGCTAAATCCTTTCTTTGTGAAAATATCCATCTTAATATATCTTTAATTATCTTCATTTCATCCACCCTCGCGAAATTTTTGCCTTAGCTGCAAATATAACTCTTTTAAACTTGATACATCTTCTCCCGCTATCCATCTGTCCAAAATCTCTTCCCTTATCTCTCTTAACTTCTCTACTATATATTTCTCTGATTCATCTACTTCATAAATTATGTAATTTCCTTCTGCAACATTTCTAACTTCGATAATCCGTGCTGTTCTATACTTGTTCTTTATTCTTTCTATCATCTCATCCTCTCTTCCCCTTTCATACTCAGTAACATATCTCATATACATCACCCTGTTAATGTTATGTCGTACTTCACTACACCCTTACCCCGTATCTGAAAATTCCTAACATATGCTGGAACTGACGAATCCTCGCACTTCGCATATAATTGAACCGTATCCCCCGGATTCCATCCTGAAATATCTTCAGTAAATCCGACATAATCTGTATTAATAGCTGTTCTCTCAGTCCCGACTGCTGTGCCATTCCGATATATCTGACCATATACAGTTTTATTTAAACCGTCTGGCCTTAATTCAAAATAAACTCTTATAGTCGCATTGCTTGGAAACGCTGATGGTAATGTAAACTCTTTTAACTTAACATAAGTCAAACTTGTAGTACTTTCTTCTGTTGAATCATTAATCTGTATATCATCTGAAACTAAATACATTGTCTCTGCCTTTACTACCAAATCTGTTGCATGATTTCCATCCACACTATCTGCATCTTTGCCTGTTAATGTTGGTGGTATCCGCGCTAAAGGTATCAGCGCACTACTATCCAAATCACAATAACCATTAGCCACACCCTTATTCGCCACTTTCTCTAAATCCGCTCCCTCATAACCATCAACACTATCCGCATCCTTACCAGTAAGTGTACTTGGTATCCTTGCCAACGGCACTAAAGCACTTGCATCTAAATCACAATATCCATTCGCCACTCCTTTATTACTTACATGCTCAAAAGCACTTGCATCCTCACCATCCACAGTATCCGCATCAATACTTCCCTGCACAAACATCCTATAATCAATAACAGCGCCACTTGTATTCGTACTTCCCGCCGTCACTTTCACAAACGCCAATAAACACTGGTCACTATTTGGTTTAGGTGGCACTGGGTCTGCATCAGCCGTTCCAGTCAATACTGTCAATGAACTTGTACTCGTATCATAAACAACAGTATCATATCTGTCGTATGTTGCATCTGCTGCTGCTATCGCCAAACTCCCTCTCGTCACACTATATGTCGTATTCCCCTTTCTTATCGTACCACTTGCCACACTTACAGTCATATCAGTAGCACTATCACTCACAGCACAACCACT
>JGI24020J35080_1000321_pt1 | contig 43424 bp, 56 predicted proteins | sample Deesub1362A_J573_FD_35080 | JGI IMG/M metagenome (IMG submission 35080) | reverse complement strand
GAATGGCCGCAACGATTGCTGAGAGCCTGGGCAGGAAGGTTGCGAGCTTTGATGAGTACAGAAAAGCTATTGGCCTCAAGTAACCAATCTTTATTTTTTTGCTGAATGTTATGAATTCCTACACTGAAATGGTGTCTAAAATCATTGTTGTTTTAGCAACCTCCTCGGGAGAACAAGTTCATAATTTAATCAATATCTTCCCTTTCAGCTTAATCATTTTAGGTTGGATTTCATAGCCTTCACAAACCCCTTCTAAAAAACCAGTTATGAAATCTATACTGTTTTCAGTTTTAGGGATTAGAATATATTTTGTATCATTCATCTTTACGATTGAGAACCAGTTGCAACATTCAAGAAGTTTCAAAAAACCGATAAAATCTACCTTTTCTCTCCACTGTTCCCCATGTTCTCTTCCAATTTTATTCAATTCTTGCCAAGAGGCATCATCAAAATGTTTTGAAATGCCCATAAACAAGTCCCAATGCGCTACATCTATTATCAAGTGCTCTCCTTTAGAAAGGAGCATAATGTAGACTTTGATATTCTCAAGGTTTAATAGATTCTCAACGTTAAACATTTCGTAATAAAATGTTATAATTTTCCGCAGAAGCTCAGATTTAGACATTCCTTCTACGGAACAAAGTAATTCAAGCCTTTTCTCACAGGAATTATTGAGAAAAACCGAATGTCGTCCCATTTTCATCACCAAATGTCTTTTTATTTAACCCTGTAAGTGAATATACCATTATTAACAATTTATTTAAGCTTTACTCTGCCGAGAAAGCTCAAAAATTATCTTTAAAAATACAAAAGAATAAAAATATTTATTAACATTTTCACTGTAAAATATAGATAGCGACCATATGGGTTGTTGCCTATGTGAACGCCCTTTCTTGGATTATTTTATGATCTCCTTAGTTAGTGCAGTATCAAAGTTTTTGTAGCGACAGGAAATTTCCTTCTGTTGGAGCTTTTTCAGCCTTATTCTTTCCCTTATAATCTCTCTTAGCTCCACTATTTCGTCTGGTGGAAGATATAGGGTAGGAATGAGGTTTATATAGTTTTAATAATATTTCTTGCTAGTTGAAAATCTTCTTCTGCTTCCTTCACAGAACCGACCCCCATCATACATGAATCGACTTTAACTTTCTTATACACATAATTCAAAGCTTCTTCTGGTTTAATCCTACCTCCGGCAAAAGGTTTAGTACCGACTATTAATTTACCCCCTTTCCTAATCCTTTTGATAGCATTTTCAGCTTCTCTTTGAGTCGGAAACATCATATGACCAAGTTTGTTAATTGGAGTAATATAACCATCAAACTTCCTCACATGCTCTTCCTCAACCAATGGAGCAGAAGCTCCTAAGTGATGCGAACCTAGCAAAACTCTATATCCTAACTCATGAGTTTTGTCCAAGAGCTCTTCCAGTAAATCCATTCTACAGATAGCCAGAAAGTCTGTTTCCGAACCAGGTTCAACCCAAGCTATCTTATAGTCAGAAAATTTAAGAAGACTATCTTCCCATCGCTTCCAATTAATTTTTAATTCCTCTCTCAGTTCTTTTCGATCATAAGGTTTAGCCATGCTAAGATTTTCTCTCCACTTGGGACGACAATTTAGAATAGGGTCCTCAAAATAACTCTCTCTAATTCCTTTTCCAAATTCTTTTGACTCATAATTTAGATGAGTAGACCATCTCCTATATTCATTTATTCTTTCTACTCCAAACTCCAGTGGAATTTCTATGCATGTTATCAAAGGAATTTCTACTTCCTTTTCTTCTTCCATTTCTTTGATTGTAGCTAGATAAAGGGGAGCAAGCTGGTTAAAGTCATGAGAAGGAGCAGAAAAATATTTTACTTCATACTTAAGAGCAGCTTTTACAACATTTTTCATTTCGTTTTTATTTAAAAATTTTTGTCTGTATTCTTTATCTTTTTGTTCACCTTGATAACTAATACCGAGCAAAGGAAGATGGCCAAAAACAATTTTTTGCAATTCTAGCCTTTTAGACGTTAATTTATCCATGTTATTCTGTAACTCTTACGCGAAGTCATGTATAAGTAAATAATTAATAATTTGTAATACAAAAGAGTAAGATTTAATAATTTGGAAGTTAATTGGTAAATCAGTTCCTTTTGGCTGTGAAGCCTTAAAAACCTCTTTCAGAATGGTTACATAAATCAGTATGTTAATATGATATTCATTTTTCAGTTACCTCGTTTCTAGCTTTTGCAATTCGGTTGGCAATTAACGCTGCCATTGCTCCGGCAGGAACTCCTCCGTCAATGTTAACTACAGCTAAACCTAGAGGACACGCTTGAAGCATACCCATCAATGCGCTAACCCCCTTTTCACCTAAACCGTATCCAATGGATGTTGGAACACCTATAACTGGAATATCGACTAATCCAGTTACAACAGATGGTAAGGCACCTTCTCTTCCGGCAACCACGATGAGAACATCTACATCCTTCTGAATCATTTCCTTCAAGGAATTTAGCACTCTATGCAGTCCTGCCACCCCGACATCATACGCTACAGTCACCGTACACCCCATTTCCTCAGCTATAACTCGTGCCTCTTCACTGACCGGAATATCTGAAGTTCCAGCGGCTAAAATTCCAATTTTCCCACCAGTTTGTTCGAGTATAAAATCTTTCTTTTTAACCACTAGTACTCTGGCTTTTCTATTTACATTGATAATAAAATTATTCTGAATATTTTTTTGAATAAATTCTAGTTGTTCGTCAGTCAACCGGCATAATATGACCCTATGAGTTTTCTCCAAAACTTTGATAATTATTTTAACGAGATCCTCTAAGGTTTTCCCCTCAGCAAGCACTATTTCTGGAATCCCCTTTCGCATGTATCTGTTAGTATCAAACCTCGCTATCTCGTCTATTTTCTCGATTGTTGTGAGTTTAATAAGCTTTTCAGCTTCTCCGATTGTTATTTCTCCCTTTGAGAATTTTGTTAAAATATCTCGGAGACCCATTATATCCCCCTTTTATAGCTATTATCCTATTGATTACCGAAATAGGAAAGACAACTTTCCCGTCCTATACCCCTCCAAGTCTAAAAGTACATATTTGAAGCCAATTTTTTTCAACTTTTCTGTAATTTCATCCATGACCGTTTCATCCATCAGCTTCTGCCTCTCCTCTCTGCCGACCTCAATAATGGCCATTCCGTCGAAGTTTCTAATTCTGATCTGCCTAACCTTCGCTATTTCGATGACCATACTTTCAGCCTCATCAATCATTCTCAGCTTTTCCTCATCTATTTGGCTTCCAAAGGGTATGCGGGATGCAAGACATGCTTGAGAAGGCTTATCATAAAAGGAGTACCCCATCATCTTTGCCATTTCCCGTATTTTCTCTTTGGTAAATCCAAACTCTGCCCATGGGCTGTAAACATTGCTAAATTCCTTCACCGCTTTATAACCTGGCCTATGCCCGTCAAGCTCGCTTGCATTGGTGCCTTCAAAAACGGCTGAGTAACCTCTCTCCTTTGCATACCCAACTAGGGCCGATATGAGGTGTTTTTTACAATAATAGCACCTGTTAGGGCTGTTTTGAACGAAACCTTCGCTTTCAAGTTCGTATATATCAATAAACTCATGTTTTATTCCTATCTCTTTTGCTATTTTTACTGCTTCTTTAATTTCCCTGCTCGGTGTGGTTGGAGAGATAGCTGTAACAGCAACAGCTTTATCCTTCAGCACATTGTAACAGATAGCTGAAAGCGTAGAGCTATCAACACCACCACTGAAGGCTATCACTACACTATCAAAGCTTTTTATAAATTCCTTAAGGGGCATCTCCATATCAAAGATCATTACACTTTCTGTTTTCTTCATATTTACCCCTTCCAGTTATTGCTTTTTCGATTTCCAGTAAAGACACAGAGGAGTTGTCTCTCTTGATTGTCTTACTTACTCTCACTCATCAAAAAAACTCAATGAATTTTTTGTGCTCTTTTATTCTCTTCAATCACTGGACTTGATGTCTGCTAATTAGTAAACTAAAGAGATCGTTTTATCACCTTAGAAAATTTTTTGTTCTCCTTTAGGAAGAGACCTCGCGTGGGAAAGTTATGGTCAGATTAAACCATCCAAGGAAGCCACCAAACAACCCTGCAATGCTAACCCATACCCAGAGAATCCACGGATCTAGCAATGGATCGCCTATAAGTGGTCCTGCGCCAAAGCCAGGTTTCACATTTGCAAAGTATAACGCCAAATACATTGTTAGTCCATTGAAGTAAGCGAGGCTACCTTTCCAGAAATTGGGATGAAACCTCATTATATATACAGCGATAGCCACCCATATGAATATCCAGATCGTGACAGATATTAGTAGATCCCATCCTAGATAAACGACGCTATAGTTAGTGAAGGTGGCGAATACAGCCATGGTCAGACTTCCCAGAGGAAATAATGGAACTATGAGCTTCAATACCTCAGGCTTTGCACCGAGTGCAAAATATTCGGCCCATGTAATAAAGGAGACCCAAAGCGCAATGTTATAGTCACCTAAAAAGACGGCTAAAGGTAGACCTACAACAACTGTGATGGCGACAGCCAGCCAAAGTGGGATTGTTTGTACTACTTTTTTCTCCCCCATATTACTCACCTTTTCCCATCCATGTAATTCATCCCATCAAAATTTTCTCCTAAATTAAATAAAAAATGTTTAATGGTTTTTACCTAGAGGTCGCGTTCGAAGGTCAGGTCTGTTAGGTGGGACCCCGTCTGTATGTGGATTCATTAGGCTGTTAAAGCCCCAACCACATAGTATTGAGGCTGCTTCAGGCATCTTTTCAAACTGAGTAAACCATTCTAGTGGGGGACAACCTGTAAGACGTACAATCTTTTTCCCTTGGTCTTTAAACCTGTTTATCTTCTCCTCATATCCTGGGAACTGGTGGCTTGCTAGGTTTGCACAGTCACCACACAACCAAAGTTCGTCATACTCATCGAAGTTTTCGGGCACAAGAATCCTTCTGCCTACAAGAACTGCGTATTTCTTGTTTGGATCATAAACATACTCTGGCGGTGCGTGTATGGGTAATCCTCCGTAAGCCCATACACATCCACCGCAAACTCCTCCGCAATAGTTTGTTACGTTTGGATTTCCGTTAATATACCTGAAGGTTGCAGGTTTGAATGGTTTTTGAACTTCCTCAATTCTTGCTCCTTTGATTTCGATCTCATCTAAATTCGCGGTCCCTATTCCACGAAAGTGAGCTACTTGAGTGGTTGGAGAATAAAAGGGATCATACCCCATGACGGCTTCAGCTACCGCTTCAGCAGCGACAGTGTCTGTGCTAGCGATACAACAATCCATATTAACGACAGGCCCGCCATGCGGACCATAACCCTCCATGGCATATATTGCTGTAATCAGCGTTAAGTCAGGTCTAAGCTTTGGATGGGTCATTAGATCTGCTAAATAATATGCCATTTCAATTTGGAAAACTCCCTTATGGGTGTAAGCTCGTATGTTTGGATATCTAGGTTCGGTTGGTACTTTATGATACGGGACGAGCCCCAGCCAGTTTTTTATAGATAGTGTTGTAACCATTGTAAAATTATTTTTCATTACAGGAACGTTAATTATTACATCGGAATCTAAGATAACCTTTGGAACATATGCTTTTTTGCATAGAACGCCATTAGGTATCTCCAATTCTACCCAATCTTCCTCCTCTTCAAACCAAGCAAAGCGATCGACTCCTGCTTTGGTGCACCACTCTTCCATCCCATTAACTTTAGCCGCTTCCCGAGTTGAAAGTCCCCAACCCGTATTCTCTCCCACTATTACTTCGCCAGCTCCGGCCTCTTTTGCAGCTGTTATCAGGGCTGCACAAAATCTAGGGTCCGTTGTTTCAGCCATCGTATAAGGGCTCGCTGCAATTAGATTAGGTTTAATGAATACAGTGTCTCCGGGTTTTACTATGTTTCTCATGCCCCCAAGATAATCCAATGCTTCCTTAGTCATTCTATCTGGGTCCTGTCCTTTCACTATGGCTACTACACTACGTTTATCAGTTGTAATGGGTGCCCATGTGTTATATCTATGCCCAGCTTCTTTTCCCGACATTTTTTAACCCCCTCTTATCTTCTAAATTCTTCTAAATCCACTTAACTAGATCATATAAATAAATAATTAATAATATGTATTACATATTGTCAAATGTTTATAATTTGTAATACTATTTAACAGTATTTCATACATTATTAAAATAATATATTAAGGGGTATATGTGATGGAGAAAAACTCCATAAACTATATTCGTTCTCGTTCTATTTCTTTTTCCATCTCCTTATTATGAACCCTCCTTTCAGAGTCTTCGCTATTTCATAGTCCTTTTTGCCCTTGTAATAGAGTTTTATTACCAGCTAACTTACTGACAACTCTGTCTAACCACTGATGTGCCAGTTTCTCTGCTTGATTCTGTGCGAGAACTGCAGATTTTTGTTGACAATCTCTGCGTCTACACCCCCTATTAACAGTAATCTTACCTCGATAAACCAGATATGCTCATCAGGTATATCACCCTCCACTCCTCTGAAACCATCCATGGGAATGCATTCATGGATATACATTCAACAAAACAAAGCTCCACAAAGGAATTGAATAAAAATGACTCACGCCGGGGGTGGGATTCGAACCCACGCGTGCCATACGGCACACGGGCTCTCCAGGCATGTCACCTCGATTATTCAAAGAACAGGACTGAATTTTTATCTTGGATATATAAGAAAATCAGTAAAGAGACTGCTGACAAATATGTCAGCCTGCTCGACAAGTACCTTCTAAACAAGAAAATCAGGAGTGTACAGGAGCTAGCAGTTATATTCGACAATATCGAGAAGAACAGGAATAATTTCTCAAAAGCTGTTAGGAATTTCCTCAATTTTTTGGTAGAACGCGACTTACTGGATGAAGCAATCGCAATCAAATACAAGAGAGTTCTGAAGATACAGAAATCAAAAAGCGATAAACAGAAACTTGAGAACTCTGAGATTCTTGAAGCCTTCAGGCACTTCAAAAAGATTTTGACTGAAGAAGAATACCTGGTGGCGTTATTGCTGTTGTTTTCAGGAATGAGACTTAGGCAGATTCTGAGGGCATTAACAAGTTTCAACAGGAGTAAACTCTACTTTGTCAATGACAGAGTCGCGAAATACCGCATAGATGACGTCAGTCAGGGAAACAAGGAAGGAGAGTATATATACATGCCTAAATGGCTTGCAGAGAAACTTAGAAGGGTTGAACTGTTAGAAAATCAGCTTAAGAGGAAAATAAACTACAAAACAGAGTCGGGAAGAGTTGTTTCGGCAAAATATCTCAGGAAATGGCTCAATAACATCATGGCAAAGAGGAAGATTGAGAAGGATATCAGGAACTACATCCTAGGTAGAACTGGAGAAATCAACGACTCTGTTGAAGCTGACAACTATCTCCTGCTAGAGAGTTTAGCCGATGAAGCCTACACTGAACTACTCGACAACTTCCCCCTCCCTGTCGACGAGCTCCTCCACGAGGTCGTGCAGGAGGTGGGAAGTTGAGAAGGGGCAGGAAGCCTAAGCAGTTTCCGCTTGACTTTGCTCAGCAACTCAGGGCACAAGGATACAGCTACGACATGATAGCCTGGAAGCTTCAGCAGATGGGCTACAATGTTTCGAAGTGGCTAGTGATGAGGAGACTGAAGCAGCATGAAGTGAATTTTGCACCAAAAACTCAGCATGTTCTAAGGTGCAAACAGGGGGTGAAGGCATAAACATGCTGACTCTCTCAAAGACTTCAAATTTTTCTTTATACAAAAAACAGACAGAACTTCCAGAAGTGCCGCAACTGGGCGAAAGTTTTCGAGCTTGTATACATGCTGCTGCATACCGCACAAACTCAAAATTTGCCCCATCCTCCAGAACTTCCACTTCCACCATCATGCCATCAGCTTTTGCCATCTGCCATCAAGCCATCAAGTCAGCTTTTGCCATCAAGCTTCAACCATCAGGATTTATGCCAGCTACCATCAAGCCAGCTTTTGCCATCAGGTTTTCATTTCACCATCAAGCCATCAGGATCCAGCTTTGCCTTATGCCCATTCAGCTCCAGCATGCCCTCTCCCTTCTGCCTGCTCAGCCCATGCCTACCGCACCTGCCCTACTGCCCAGCCCTGCACCCCTCCGCCTTCATGCTCATACCTCATGCCTTCATGCTTCTACAAACCTTCCGAACCGCTCAGACCTCTCTCCCGCCCCCTCTATCCAGGGCGCGCGCCCGCGCTCGAAAAAAAGGGGGGCGGGCTCTATCCCCCTGGATCCAGCCACACTGGATCCAGGTTTGTCGGGGAGGTCGTGGAGGTGGTTTAGATGGTTGTGAAGGTCGATCAGCACATAATAGATGAAATCGTGAGAATGAGAGACGAAGAGAAAATGACGTACAGAGAGATTGCAGAGAAGCTGAAAGAGCTCTACGACGTCAGTATCACTGAAAAGACAATCTCAGAGCACTACAAAAGAGCTAAGAGCGAAGATTTAGTCTTCGATGACGACTTACACCTCACGCGTGAGATTCTGAAGCTGTACCGTCAAGGTAAGAGCCCCGTCGACGCCGTCGTCGAAATCGAGGGCGTGACGCCTCAGATGGCAGAAAAGACGTACGCATGGTACTTAAAAGCAGAAAAGCAGTACGTAGAGAATATAGAAATCACGAAGGAGCTTGTACGTCAGATTTTCACTGCTAAACTTTTCGATGACATGAGTTTATCAGACATAATAAGCAGAATAAACGATCATTCTGTAAAAATGCTGAAGCTGACAGAGATGATGCATAATCTCAGAAATGAAGTCGAATTAGCTGCCTCAACAGCTAGAAACCTCAACTCCGCTCTTATACGGTCGGTTGAGGAGCTGAATGAAGCAGTCGAGGCAGTCACAGAATCTATCAAAAAAGAAGACATACTCAGCAGACTAGACGAGCTGAGTCAGCAGCTTTCTGCTCTGACTGAAAGCGTCGAGGAAATCAGAGAAGAGCTGAAAAACTCTAAAAAGAAGGGGTTGTTCAGGAGGTGAAGGCTCTGAGAAGGAGCAGGGCAGGAAAGAAGAAGATTAACATCTCAATCTACGTCGACGAAGAGCTCCTCGACAGAATGAGCCGCTTGGGCATAAGAAATAAGTCTCAATTCATAAACGACATTCTGTCTGAAAAGCTAGACGAGCTAGAAGAGATCGTCGACAACGAACAAGACCTTCAAGCTCTCAGACAGATCCTCCGCTACCCCTACCGTGCCGCATTGGAGCTTCTCAGAGCTTAAAGCTAGCAGAGGGCTTTATTCATCAAATGCGAATTTTATCACTCTTTTTATTTTTTTGTCTGAGCTGCTTCTTCTGAGTTACTAATATTATCATATTAATATTCTCTGTCCTTCACGTCTGATGAATTTTACAAAATCGATTATAAAAATCAATTCCAAGTCGGTATATAAGAAAGTGTGTAAAAGCTCAGCTATTAAGGTTCTAATAAAATCTAATAGAATTTGTTAGAAAATTATTTAAACAGAGAGATAATATCTCCCCCTAGTGAGCCGGGGCAGAGCGACTCACAGAGACTTCGCGCTATTGGTTCTGCTGTTTATAGCTACTGAAATCCTGTACGACATATTTGCCCGCGATTGGCTAAAACAGCAGCTAGCAGGCTTCGTTGGCGGAATCCCAGCGGCGTTGAGCTTCTTAGTCGTCGCAGTGGTTATCTACGTGAGATTTCTGAAGTACGAAGAGTTAGCAGCCCCGGCTGTGAAGAGGAGTTCGGGAGGTGGGAAGAAGGGCTCTGGAAGTAAGAGCTCTAAAGGAAAAAAGACAGGAGGGAGTCAGAAAAAAGAAAAAAAGAGGGGTGGTTCGAGATGAGTAGAGTTAAAAAGGTTGGAGGGGCTGTAAAAAGGAATTACGGGCACTACTACGGCAGCGCCTACAGAAAAGGCAGAATTGGGCTAATGGAAGTCGGAGCACTGGTTTTCTACATTCTTGCCAGCATCGCGGCTTTCGGATTGGGCTCTCTGAGTCTGAGCTGGCTGACGGATTTCACGTGGCTCATAGTAGTGACTACAATGCTGATAGTGCTTTCTCAGAAGAAGACAATCGAAGTGACGGGCGTAGAGGTAATCGGGGCAATCGTGGCGATTATTCTGCCCTTAGCGGCAGCGGGGCAGCTTACTAGTGTCGGAATCGACATATCAACGTACGTCAGCTCGAACGGCTTTCTGCTGTTTCTGATTTCAGTCGCGGGCGCGATAGTGGCTGCTACACAGGATTGAAGGAAGCATACAGACTTTCTCAAATTTTTTGACGAGGTGATGAGGTTGAGGAAAAAAAGCCTTATAGGGCTTATCGTGCTGCTCATGCTCATAACTACAGCAGCAGCTTACATGACATACAACTACGTCTCTGTAAATCCCGCGTCAGCCCTGCTGGGCGGCAATACGACTGATTTCTTTAAATCGAAGACTGCTGCTGACAGAATAGCTGACGTGCAGTCTAAGCTGACGTCTAATCCTTCAACGAATAATCAAGAAATCCTTAACGCCGTGATGACTGAATCTCAGCGCTTCGGTAACTACTCTGCTCTGATCTCAGACTACGTAAATAATATAGATGTATACGTCAAGACAATAGCTAAATCAGTAGCTGCTGACTCTAAGCTCAAAAACGAGACTTCTGCTAACGCCACTTCGGCTGCTCAGGCTGCTGTTGACAGTTATTACTCAAAAGCAGTCAGCAACATTGTCTATCTGAAAAAAGACGCTGCCGACTTCGCTGAGGCAATCGTGGAGTTGTGGCTGGCGAACGGCTTCGATACAGACGTCAACAACACGATTGACGTCTATACAGCTAACACTCAGTATAGATTCAGCGTAAACGGTACGAGCATTGAGATTACTGACGTGATTGGGGGCACTAAATATCAGTTCGGAAGTGGTATAGACTATTTCAGAGTCGTTCAGACTACCACAACCGTCGGCGGGAAGAATTACACCGACTGGGAGCTGCAATTCTCGAAGGACGGCATTACGTACGAGAACGTAGATACTGTCATAGTCAATAATGACAAAACAATCTACGATACGGTAGACTTTGATATGTCTATCATGCAGCTCGACTCTGCTTATCTGAACAACACTACAGTGTCTACAATAGTGAATAATGTATACAACGTGACAATAAACGCTTCAGTAGTCAGAGCTGATGATCTGTCTAATCAGCTTACTAGCAGCTTCGGACAGACAGAGTATTATGCCTACTACGCTGCAGAGCTGGCTTTGCTGGGTTTTGAAGGCAATCTGAACTACACCTTCACGGTGCAGCTTGACTCTAATACCACCGTGACGGGATATCTCTTCGCAGACGGCTTTAAAGACAGTGCAGGGAATGCTACAAGCTTGATTGAGAAAAACAAGACTTATACAGTCGCGTTCATGGGATTCATAGTCACAGACACGAATAAAGTGTACAGACTGTTCTCGACTGAGAATTTCACAGTGACGGCTATAACAAGAGTTTCAGACAATTCAGCAGTGCAGAACGTCACAGTGAAGAAATACGTCGCGCATTCGGGCAATCAGACAGATATCGACTCTGAACTGTCTTCTCTGTACGAGCTGTATCAGATCGTAGCTACCATAACCCCGCCCGCCGTCGGATCCGGGGGTGGAGGCTCAGGAGGGGCAGTGGGCAGCTCTACTAATCAGAACACCGCCCTGGTGGCAGTAATCCTGTTAGGGGGAGCGGTAGCTTACGCCTTCTCGACGAGGTCTTCGAGAAAGAGATAACTCTCTAATTTTTTGAGAGAGGTGAAGAAGGTGAATAAGAAGAGAAATGCTGCCAAAACGGCTATAACATTCATTTTGCTGGCAAATCTCTTTGTAGCTCAGGCTATTTCACCAATCCTGCTAGCAGCCCCCGCCGCGGGGGTGGCGGCGATAGCATACGAGCCCTTCCGCGACTGGATCTTCGCTCAATTGGGCTACGTGCCCGCTGAGGAGAAAGATTACTGGATGGAAAAAGCACAAGCATACAGAAACTACACAAGCAGTAATCTGATAGCTAATGACGTCAAATTCAAAACAGAGCTCGAACAAGATCAATCACAGTACATAGCTAACATGTACGAGACGCTGGATTGGATGAACGAATCTCTCGATTACGCCTGGTATCTTGTGAAAGACACGGCGATAAAGGCTAAAGCTCAGAATAAGACTCTTGACGAAGCGTACACGCTCGTAGTAGACAGAATTCAGGAGTATTACAATAACAAGACGAAAATAGCAGTCGCTAAGCACAATTCTCTCCTCTACAGTGTTGCAGTTGCCTTAGATAGCTGGAACCGCGACTATGGGCTTGGATCGGCTTTCAAGAGCAACACTAGCAACTACATACTGTTTGAAGAGTCTGCAAACCGATATGTAAAGTTTTATTATAGTACATACTATAACAATTGGCATGGAGATTTTGTAGCTTCAGGAGGGGGTTCAACATATACAGAGTCTAAAATCTTTAATGTGACAGGTCATCTGATTACAACAACTGTCAGCGTCGCTGGTAACAACTACAACGTCACTCGATTGAAGTATACTGATTCATCAAAAACAGTCACAGTTAATAAAATCAAGATCCCGAGCTTGTCGGGGCAGCAAATAGTCGTCTACGACTACTCTCTCTTCAACACGATTCTCAACAAGATTGACGCCCACTACAATCAGATCTCCGCGAATGCTTATGCGTACGTTCAAGCAATCTATCAAAACAACCTCAGCGTCACTCAGCTAGTCGATTCGCAGGTTCTCTCGCACTGGCTCGTCAATCAGGGGCAGCAGACAGGGTATTACGGATATTTCGCCGGGCAGTTCGCCCTGATGGGCTTACCTACAAACCTGAACAGCACTTGGGAAATCAGGCTCGATGATGGCACTCTATTAAAAGGATATCTCTTTACAAATTGGAATACAACTTTCACATCAGGGCAAAGATACACAATCCCGAACGGCTACTACGCATTCTTCCTCGACGAGTCGGGGAATCTTTACAAGCTCCCAGCAGGGGCGAATTTCACCGTCACGGGGCTCTATGACGCCCGGACAGGCGAAACAGTCGGAAATGTGACTGTCAAGGAGTACGTCAGTCACACTGATGACGTTACTAAGCTCTATGCACATATAGATGAGCTCAGCAAGATGTTACTCGAGTTGCAAGATAGAATCTATGCCATGACGCCGCCCGCCACCGCGGGAGGAGCTTCGGGCGACTGGCAGGCTTGGTTCGAGCAGAACAAGCTGTATCTGGCTGGATTCGGGCTGGCAGCTCTTGCAGTGTACGCATTCGCGTCAAGAAAGAATTAGCTTTCTTGTTTCATTATTTTTATAATTGTCGTGTTTAAAAAATAGAGGAGGTGGTATGAAGGTGAAGGTGATAAGGGCTGACGATAAAAAAGTTGAGAGGTGTTTTGGGATATTCGTGATTGTAGCAGTCTTTACAGTCTTCATGCTCACCGTATTTGGGTTTATCATTGATGTGGCGGGAGCTGAGGAGGTTAATGTCTCTAAGAATGAGAGTGTGTTGAATAATCCCACACCTACACCGACTCCTACTCCTACACCCACGCCTACGCCGGATCCGTCGAGGAGGTCGTCGACGGGGAAAGAGAATGTAGTAAATTTGGGCTCTTTCGGATTCGGAGAGGAGATTGTGTTCTGGAGTAACGAAACAGAGAGATACTTTACTAATCTTGACAGTAAGCTTCAGATTGACAAGTTTACTTATGTTGTTGACTACGATCTCTTCGAAGGCTGGATAGTCATTAAATCTGAGAGAACTCAGCTCATAACTGTCGTAGACGTGTTCGGGGGGAGCTGGAAGCGTATAACTATCTATCCAGGCGAGACTCAGCTTAATTTCAGTGACATAGGGGAATACGCGGGGTTGAGGATTGTTACAATCAGCACAATGCTGGATTTTGGGATTTTAAAGCAGAAAAGAGATCCTCTCTCCTTTGAGGATTACCCCGTCGCGATCCTCAAATCAGAGATGGCGGAGTGGGGGTGGCAGAGAGCTGCCATAGCTGCCGCGATAGCCGCGGTGGGCGCGGGATATGCTAGTTTCCTCAGAAAAGAGCTTCTCATTCGGGGTAGGAAGCTGGAGCTGATGTATGCAGTGATTCCCCTGTCAATCATAGTCTTCAGTTTAGGATTCCAGTATCACGACGTCACCGTCAGTGAGGTCGTGCAGAACACCACAATCACAAAGACCGTGCCAGCGCTGGAGTGGAACTCCTATCAGATTAAAGACATGTGGAACTGGGCTTTTGCAGTGTTTTTCCTTGCCGGTTATGCGGCAGGGCTTAGAGTGACGGATCCAGCGTGGTTTACGATAGTTAAGCCCCTGTTCGACAGATTCGAGATTCGCCGATACCCCATTAACCCCTCTAAGGGAGTCATCAGAGACGACAGAGGTAAACTAGCCCTCCTCGACGTAAAAGAGCAGGGATACATGACTATTGTAGAAAATTATGCTGAAGAAGACGCCCTAATCGAGATAGAGAGAAAAGAAATGTCTATTCCCTTCAAAGAAACCGTGATAAACAAAACGCCCATGCTGGCTTTTACAGCAGTCTTCTTTGCCCTTACAATAGTTGCTAATTACCTGAATGTCTTCAAAATCGACTTGGTGAGTGCCTTTACCATAACGGCGGCAGCAGCTCTAGTATTCAACATCACGGCACTCAGGGATAAGCTGCTCACGCCCTCTAGCGTGATTACTGTTGTGAGTACTCAGCTCATCGATAATGAGAGCTATGCCCGCGATCTCCTCAACGGGCGGCTCAGGGAGATGGCTAAGAAGTATAATGCTCTCAAAAGGCAGCTTATCAAGAAAGAGTTTGAATTAGACTACAAAGTCACAAAAGAAGTGCTCGATGTGGTTAGAGCACTCAAACTGCAACCGCCCGCCGCCGAAGAGGATGAAGAGTTTGATGAGGAAGAGGAGGAGCTGGAGGGGGATGAGGAGTGAGTTTCAGGATTAAGAAAGAGGATCCAGTTCAGAAACTGCTGAGAATCGAGAAAATGCGCTTTATCAAAGATGAAGAGCTCTCCCCTCATTTTCTTGATCCTGTAGGAGCACAGGTGTACTATCTACTCCACAATGCAGAGAAGTACTTCGGAAAGGAAGCTAGGGAGGAGCTTGAAGAGGTACTACTGCCGCGTCAGCGGATCCGAATTCTCTCCGAGCTGCAGAGGTTGCCATTATCGACTAGGCTTGACTTAGTAGTCGCTAGAAGGCGAAAGAGGGGAGCTAAGGCTAAAATTCAGGAAAAGAAGCTTGAGGAGCTGGTTGAGAGGGTTGTGGAAGAGGTCGTGGAGGAGGATGTTGAAGAAATAGTAGAGGGGGTAGATGTAGATGGGGATTTTGAAGATAGTGAAATCCCGATTTAATGCTACTCCTTCGGGCGACGACTTTATTCAAAACTGGATAAAGAGAGCAGTAGAGCGCGATGGCTTCGTATACATTTTCATATTCGGCGATCGGGGTTTAGGAAAGTCTACGCTAGCCCTGAATCTTGTCTACAATGCCTTTAAGGCGCTGTACCCGAATAAAACAGAACAAGAACTCTGGGAGCTCACTCTGAAGCATATTATCTTCACGATAGATGACTTCATGAACGCGCCTAATAGAAAAGATCTCATTCGCTGGAGCGATGGAAGGATTCCTTTGCTCCTTTGGGATGATTTCGGGCTTCACACAAGCAATTACGCCTTCCTGAGAGGAGAAGGAGACAGAGTTGGAGAATTCATAGAGTTTTTCGAAGTGGCTAGAGAGGAAGTTGCGGTTCTTATAGTAACTGCTGCAACCCCAGAAATGCTCTCTCCGAAGCTCAGGGAAGCCCCCCAGGTTTACATCGAGATGGTAAAGCGCGGAATCGGCAAAATCTACGTCAAGGAAGACGTGAATGAGAAAAGAAAGCTGTTTGACAAGTTTCTGAGCTGGAAATATACCATACATAGCTCGAAAGTACCTGACTGGGCTTACCAGGAATACCGGAAACAGAAGAGGAAAGCCGCGCGAATTAAGAAGAGGATGATGGAATTAAAGAGAGAGAAGTATGCAGCATACTTAGCTGAGAAATTAACCCCGGATGAGTGGCAGAACGAGGAAATACTGACTGCCAGAGGTATTCTCGACATGTCAGGAAACGTAACGCGGTTCGGAGAGATGGTAATCAAAATCTACTACTACTCATCTCATCAGCTGCCGCCACTTCCAGCTAATATTAATATAAATATGAATATTATTGTACCTGGAGGATCAGGTTCAGCTACTAACGGTTCTACTGACTACATTATGAAAAAAGAGATTGAAAAACGGCTTACAAAGAGAAACCTGGGTACATTACTCAGGGGGCATGGAGTTAGACTCTCGGAAACACAGGTGGTTACAATACGAAGAGCTCTTCTCGATCTTCTTCTGAACGGGAAAGGTGGAAATGGCAACGGTAAGGGTACTGGATCCTCTCAGGGTAACGGATCCAGCAGGGCGGCTGGATCCGGCACTGTCGGGGAGCCCGTCGACGGGCTCATGGAGGGGGTGGTGTAGAAGTGGAGATGGTGAAGGAAGAAATTGTGAAGGAGGGAGTCGATAGTTTGATCTCGGTGGAGCTGGGGGGAGGGGAAGAATCGGAGGGCTACGTCAGAATTATCGTACAGAGTTCTGCTAGCTTAGATGAAGTCTACGAGACGTTCGAGAGAGTCGTAAAGCTCCTGAACGGTAATGTACGTGAAAAATTGAGAGATATGACGTATCAGTGAGGGGGTGGTGTGATTGAGCTGGTATGACGCGTATTTTGTGTTTTTAGTGACAATCTCTGCTGCGATGGGCTTTTTGCTCAGAGATTTAGCTCTATATCTTGTGAAAAAGCGCATGAGGGGTGAAGAGTAAGAAATGAGCGCGATAGTAATCTTAGCAGCCTTAATCGCGCTAGCATGGTTCCTCAACAGTAATCTGCTGAAGCTGCTGACGCTAGCAGTGTTTTTCGCGATTCCCGTCATGCAGAATGCCGTTCAGCCTTCATTCAGCCTTGATTTTGTCTTGAATACGGCGAAGTGGTGGATAACAGAGCTGATGAATGCTGTGTCACAATACGTAATACAGTCGATTTCGAGTAAGGTTTAGCAGCATGATTTAGAGTACTGCTTACCAGTAATTCGAAATTTTTAAACACGTGCCAGGGGTGTTGGAATTGAAATCAGAAAGAGTTTCAGAGTTCGATGAGCTGAAACTCATTCACGAAGCCGTTATCGCTGTAGGATTGCCAAAAAGCATTCAGAAACCTGTTAATGTCAGAGGTCGCCCGTCATGGAATCGGTTCATCTTGCTGACTATCCTCATCTACGGGCTCAAGCATGGCTTTAGCTACCGGGATATGGAGAAATTCTGTAAGGAGAACCGGGAATTGCTTAAGGAGCTGGATCCAGCCTGGCATGATGAGAAAAGCCCAGATCACGTCAACTTTTACCTGATGGCTAAGAAGCTGAAGGTTACTGATGTGATAAGGATCACTTCGAAGGTTAAAGATCTGAGAGGAGAGTTGCCCTGCCTTTGGTATTAAATTTCCTCAATTTTTAAAATTAATGAAAAAAGAAAAAAGAGTTAATCAAGGACTTCAAGAGTTACTTTTACTCTTTTGCCCTCGAGCTGCTGCCCCAGCGACGCTGGGATGAGAATTCTGTATTCTTTTCTCTTTTTGCTGTAGTTTTTGACGATTTCCATCATTGCATATTTATTGTTTGCTGTTTCGATACATACTTATATACTTATAAAATATACTTGAACTCAAGAAAAGTATAAATATGACTTTACATACATACATAAATAAGAAAGAGAGGTGCTAAAAATGAAAGAGCAAAGAATGAGAAAAATCGTGAGAGCTTTGTGTGAGCGCGTCGGAGTCGACGATTTCGAAATCGTCGACGTGGGATACATTCTGAATAAAAATGAGACCTTCGTGAAGACGATGCGCAACGTCGCGTTAGGGAGAGTGAAAAACGACGAAATCGACGAAGCAGTCGCGAAAGTTGCGAAAGAGATTGAAAAAGTGATTTCAGAGCAGAAACTTGACAGAAAACAGCTAAAAATCGTCTATCGTGTGAGCACTTGGTTCGGTGTGTCGAGACTATACATTATACGCAAAACACAGTGACAATCTCTTTTTTCTATTTTTTCTGCTGCTCTTTGTGCTTCTCTGTGTCTCTTTCCATTATCTCAGTTTTTACCCCTTGACTTTTTACCCCTTAATGGTACAGCTCAAACTGGATCTGGCTGGATCCAGGTACGTCGACGAGGTCTTCGAGAGAGAAAACTTTTTTATACAACAAAATACATTATTGAGATTATGAGAGTTGTTGTTAAAAGTAAAAAAGAAGAGAGAATCGTGAGAATTGACGAAATAGGCGATGTGAAGGAGTTATTTGATGAATCGAAGCATGTAGAGATTTATCCGATTGGCAAAGACTCTGAATTCTCTTCTGAAATCATTAGAAAGCTCATAGAGCTGTCTCTGAAGTATGCCGACGAGAGTGAGAGGAGCGGGGAGATTCCCGACAGTTCTCCCGCCATCGCGGTCAGGAGAGGGGAAGAAGTGATTTACGCGGAGAGAGACGCTGAAAAACTCGTGAGATACGTGATTGAGGGAAATCAAGTCAGCGTTAGAATGAAAATCGATGACGAGACAGTATTTCTCGTGATTGAGAAGAGCAGAGCTAATATTTCTGTCTTTTTGAGCTTTTTAATACATTTTTACCCCGACTATGCTAAATAGTTTTTGCACCTTTTCCCCCCTCCATTTTTTACCCCTTGATGGTGCAGCTCAAACTGCTGGATCCAGCATGTCGACGAGGTCGTGGAGGGGGTTTAAATACTCGAAGTGCAGGTATACTTGAAGTATACCTTCGATGAATGATTTTCAAAAATTGTCGGAAGATTCTGAAAATCTTTCAAAAATTCTAAGAATTTTTTGAAGAAAATTTCAAGGTATACTCGAGGTATACCGTATACCTGAGGTATACCTTTCCAGAAGGTATATATTATTATTTTTTTCATTAGGCGAATTTATCACGATTAATAATGATATATAAAAATAAGAAAATAAAAGAAAGATCTAGAAGAAAAAAATAATAGATATCTTCTCAGAAGGTATACTTGAGGTATACCGTATACCTGAGGTATACTTTTGAGAATTCATAAGCAAACTCCTTATTGACTAAAAGAATCTTCAACATTTCGCAAAAGAATTAAAAAAATTCTCATGATGAGGTATACCTTTGGTATACCTCAAATCAAAACTCCTTTCTCACGTCTTTTTTGCCGAATCTGACTTCTCTTTTTTCTTCTTTTCTTCATCTTTCTTTTTTAAGACTTCTAAAAGAGCTAAAACTTTCTCAGAAACTTCTTTGTCAACTTCATTATTTATTATGTGATCGAACATCAAATCAATCGCGTTGTTCAGAATAGTCTTCATATCGTCGCCCGTGAGCATCGCGATCAGGTTCAGCTTGTGCTTCGTCTCATCTTCGAGAATCACTGTCGTCCGTACAGTCTGCTTCTCTCTCCTCTCAACTTTGGTTTTACTCATGTTTCTATCTATATACTTTTTCATATTTATTGTTTGCTGTTTCGACTCATACTTATATACTTATAAAATATACTAGAACTCAAGAAAAGTATAAATATGACAATGCATACATACATAAATAAGACTGAAGGAGGTGTTGCGTAACGAGAGTGTCCGAAACATATTCTATGAGAGTTGAGCATGTCGAGAAGCTAGCAGAGATGTCAGAAACTCTCAATCGAACGAAGTCTGAGATTCTCAGACTTCTTGTCGAAACAGCGTACGACTGTCTTTCTGAAAAACACGATTGCTGTGTTGTGAGAAAGTTGAAAGATGAGGAGCCCGCCGCCCAGGCGGCTGGATCCAGCCGCCCATAAACCCCTCAACGGTACTGCTCAAACTCACTCACGGGGGCGGCGGGCTGGGCAACACGCGCGGGAGGTGTTACCCATAATGGGGGAGAAGTTTACAACTATAAAAGTTTCGCTTGAGCTGAAAAAACAGCTAGAAGAGCTGAAAAAAGAAACTCAGCGAAGGTCGACTTCTGAGCTCATTCAAGTGCTGCTGACAGAGCACAAAAAGCTTAAAGAGCTCTCTGACGAGCTTGGTTTCAGAAATACTCTTGATTTCTTAGCTTTTATTGAAGAAGAGCTCGACATAGTCTCAGCGACGAGAAAGAAAGTCAGAGCTCTCCTCACTGACTTGAATGTCTCAGATTCTGCTGCAGAAGGCATAATTACAGAGCTTCTGCTAGCATTTCAGAGTAAAGACAGCAGAAGACTCAATTCAGTCTCAGATTTACTCAAAGAGCTCTCTGAAGAAGCTTCAGAGGACTCTTCAGAAGAGTCTGATGATGTCGAAGATGACCTTGTCGACGAGGTCGTCGACGCGCTGGATCCAGCAGCGGCGGAGGTGATGGCGCTATGGCAGTGAGTATTACTGCTGTGACAAACAATAACTCAAATTTTACGCTGCTATATCAAGAATTTCTAGAGAAATACTACAAAGATGAAATCAACCGCGTCGCCGGTAAGGTCGCTGCTGGAGAGAAAAATACAGCACTCTTCATAAATGTTCTAAAAGATCTAATAATATTCAACGAGTCAAAACTTGCAGAAGAGCTCTTTGAGAACCCTTCTGCAGCAATTGAGGCTGCAAAGGCAGCACTCGAGAACATTGACAACATTCATGACGTCAGCTTAGAAAAGTGTCAGATTCGCTTCATAAATCTGCCCCGCACTCGACTCAGAAGGATTCGTGACCTTCGAGCTTCAGATCTCAACAAATTCATCAGCGTCGAAGGCATAGTCAGAGTAATAACTTCAGTTCAGTTCAAAACTACCGTTGCGGCTTTTGTCTGTCGTAGTTGCTCAAAAACAGTGTATATAGATGTAGATTTACTATCTAAGAAAATAAAGAAACCTGCTACGTGCAAATGCGGTTCAAATGACTATGCTAGAGTTACAGAAAAAGATGAGAAAGTTGACATTCAGTTTATCACTATTCAAGACTATTTCGAAGATTTGCGGGCAGGAGAATCCCCTGCGAAGCTAGAGTGCCTAGCAACAGCTGATTTGGTAGGAAAAATCCTCCCAGGGCAGCGCGTTCGGCTGAACGGAGTTCTTCAGACGGACGAAAAAGAGAGAAAAATATTCATCATCAACAGCATAGAGAAACTCGAGTCAGATTATGAAGAAGTAGACATTACCGAAGAGGATATTCAAAAAATCAAAGAGCTATCAGCAGATAAGGACATTTACAGAAAGCTGACAGCTTCAATCGCGCCCACCATAGAGGGCTACAACGAAATCAAGCTAGCAATAGCTCTGCAGCTTTTTGGAAGCGAAAGACGTCAGCTCAATGACGGAAAGACCGTGAGGGGCGACATTCATGTTCTCCTTGTCGGGGATCCCAGTACTGCCAAATCAGATTTAATCAGCAGAATCAAAGATATAGCCCCCAGAGCAATCTACGCCGCCGGAAAGGCGGCAACTAAGGGCGGATTGACGGCAATAGCGAACAGAGATGAGAGGACGGGCGAATGGCGGCTAGAGGCGGGGGCTTTAGTTCTAGCAGATAAGGGCATTGTCGTGATTGATGAATTCGACAAAATGTCTAATGAAGACAGACAGTCTATACATACAGCTTTAGAACAGCAGTACATAGACGTCGCGAAAGCGGGCTTAAATGAGCGTCTTTTGACGAGATGTACAGTTCTGGCAGCCGCAAATCCGAAGTTCGGCAGATTTGACAAGTATTTACCAATTGCGGAGCAGATAGACTTAGATCCCGCGATTCTGTCAAGATTTGACCTGATCTTCGTCATCACGGACGATATAGACTTTGAAAAAGACAGAAGAGTAGCTGAGAAAATCACTGAGAATATCTACTCGGACAAAGACGTCGAACTCGAGATTGACAGAGAGCTGCTGAGAAAATACATAGCTTACGCTAAAAAGACTGTCAAGAGCTTTAAAATAACAGAAGAAGCTAGAAACAAAGTTATCAGCTTCTATCTGAACCTCAGAGCCCGTAGCAAACAGGAAGGAGCTCTGAGCGTCTGCGCTAGACATTTAGAAGCTATCTACAGACTCGCTAATGCTAGCGCCCGCGTCAGACTCTCCGATACGGTCACTGTCGAGGACGTCGAGAGAGCTATTCAGCTAGTTGAGAAAAGCCTTGAGCAGATTGCCGTAGATCCTGAAACAGGACAGATCGACATAGATTATGCATACACTGGCACTTCTAAGAGTCAGAGAGACAAGATCGTAGTAATTGTCAGAATAATCGAAGAGCTGCAGTTCAAAACAGTGAAGGGCGCCCCAGAAGAGATGATTTTAGAGAGGGCAGAGGAGCAGGGTATTGACAGAGAGAAGGCTAAAGAGATTCTCGAGAAGCTCAAAGAGAGAGGAAAAGTCTACTCTCCGAAAAAGGGGCACTTCAGGACAGTCGGGGGTGATTAAGCTGAAGTGTCACCGCTGCAGCATTGAAAACACTTTGAGAGCAGCTCTTTCACCTTTCCGGGGCAGCAAAATAGCAATATACGACATTGACTATCTCATTGAAGTTGAAAAGAGATTTGCAGCCCTCATAGAAGAGAAAAAGCTAAGAAGTGACGGCAGAAGGATTGTTCCCCTCTTCGAAGTGATTCCTGCACTCAAAATCAGCGAAACTCTGAACAGCGACTATCTTGTACTGTTCAGCGACAGAAACAGCAATTATTATGAATTATACAAGCTCGACAGGATTTCTACCTGTTACTCCAAATACGTCGACGTCGCGCTCTCGGGGCAGCTCCTCTGCTCTGGAGACATTTTAGAGCTCAGAAAGACTCTCTTTCAGCTATATCTCAAAGAATACTACATGAAACACAGAGAAGACTTAGCTCTGCTCGACGACAGCTTGATAATGAGTGTTATTTGATTTATTTAATTTTCCACCCCTCCCCGACTCCCTCGGTGAGGTCGCTGAGGGGGCGGGATAGAGGGGCTGGATCCGACAAAAAAGCCCCTCAGGAGGTGGTTAGGACGGACGGAAGACAGATAAGCCTGAAATTTGGGTTCAGCAGAAAAACAATAAGCGAAGCAGTGAAAATTCTGAGCTCAGTGATGATGATTGACGACAGCGAACTAAATGAGATGACAACTGAAGAGCTCAAACAAGCAGTTAAAGCCATGACGGCAGCAGCTCTCTATCTGACGAACGACAACTACTGACTTCAGCGATTTCTCAATTTTTTTATCCAGGTGGGGAGAATGCTCGAATTCAAAAACGCACTGAGAGGTGGTGAAATTGCCGACAATAAGTCTCTCTGAAATGGCGAAAAATGCGGATCCAAAACCACTACCACTCCGGGAGTGGGGAGTCTGGGAGAGCTGGATGACTCCCCTCAAGTGGTGCTCAAAGACTCATTGTTTGCAGATAGAAACGCCAGACAGAATGTTTTACATAAAATACCTTGCAGGGGATATACTACTGCTCTGCTGCGATGAAGGTGGCTGCCAATTGGTCGAATTTTCATCTCTCTTTGAATTCGTTGAAGAACTGCTGAAATACTATAATGTGAGCTTCATCGAACTCGATGAAGTTGCTAAGGTTCTGAAGAATGTGAATCTCCATGAATGCAAAGTGCACTGCAGACTCTGCTTGGGGTGGATCGACTAACCTGTAGACGAGGTCGTGGAGAGCTTCTTGTAGAGGGTGAACGGGCTCATGGATATGCATGTTATTGACAACAAAATGCATATAATGTATGCAGATAAGCCCGTTCATATGCCAAAGGTGAGGACAACCATCACTCTGAGGAGTGACGTAAAAGAACTAGCAGACAGATTTGAGCTGAATATCAGCGAAATAGCAGAGAACGCAATAATCCAGCGCGTCAGGGAGCTGCTTTTAGTAAAATACGGGCTCTCGCTGGAAACAACATTAGAGGAGCGCCGGGGGTGGGACTTGAACCCACGCGTGCCATACGGCACACGGGCTCTCCAGGCCCGCGCAGTGCCTCTCTGCCACCCCGGCATGACAAGTTTGAATCGTCCTGAGTCCACACCACTCCTAGGCCTTAAATATTTATCGAAGCAGCTTACCCAGTTAATATAGCCTTGCCACTATCCCGTCGAAGCCCAATCAAAGCTTGCAATATAATTGATTTCGTACTCGTTCATCAATGCAATGGATGTGCAGTCAGTGAAACTGAGTCTATCATACTTGAGGAAAATTTCCCACGCTTTACTGAATACACCCCGGTCCACAAACAAAATGTGAGTGAACCTTGGAAGCTCTCCATCCCCAAAATTAGCCTGCCAACATCTAATGCTTTTCTCACGTCCTTTGTTTTTATTAATGAGTAGGTTACTGCCTCATCAAAGATGTAATCCGAAGTATAAGAGACACCATATTTACCTTTCATAATATCTTCCAGTAGGTCAACAGCCATATCATGGTTTGAATCTCTTTTATTTATGTATGTGACAAATACATCAGTGTCAATGAAGACGCTCATACAACATCGGGTCAATTTCGTCCTCTTTAGTCTCCACACCCCAATCTTTCTGAAGTTCTCTGAATTTCTTAACCTCCTCTTCGTTCAGATTGGATATTTTAACTTTGAAAAAGTCCTCTTTTGACAATTCCACATACTCAAGGATCCTAGAAAATAATTCCTGCTGATTTATCTTCTCACCGTGTAAGGCCATATACTCGTACTGCAACCTGTCGAACTTTCTTTTGTCAGCATCCCTAACCTTAATTGTTATCATACATACTTTTCTACACTGATTTACAACACCTAGATTCGGTTCTGGAACAGTTCAAAGTAGCTTGTTGTGTGTCAGCTATGAGAAAACGAAAAGAATTTATAGGATTCATCATTTATAATCATGACCTTTGGTGATGTTCATGCTGCCGCCGATGATACATGGAAGCTCTCCCTTTTTTGGTGCCGCTCAGTTTGGAGACAAAGCCTATGAGTATTACGAGAGATTCTACAGAAACCCGGAAAAGATGGCGGATCTCTTCATCCATTTTGCCAGAAAAGCCTATCCTTGGGTCCACATAATCCCCTATTATCCCCTTGTACAGGCTGTTGAGATTGCAGAGAAGGAAGTAGAGCTGAATACCGTTGTTACTGTGGATATGGAGTATCAAATGGAGGATGTGTCTGACTTAAACCCACCATATGTCTTTCTCCATGCTTCCAAGGCAGACAGTCTGAAGAAAGATGTAATAAATGACTTTCTGGACCTTGTGAGAGATGTGGGATCCAAACCCGGAATTGCGACTCACAATCCTGGGAGGGTTATAACAGACGCAGAACTCTACTTCCCAGACATTGAAGCCTATCTCTGCCCTGTAAATCCGCTGGGAATCTACATGAGCCCCGGAATAGATTCGGCACTGGATGCAATAAGACTGGCGAAGTCAAACGGAAAAAAGATATTCGGAATGAAGGTGCTCGCAGCAGGTAAGTTGAAGCCGAAAGATGCGTTCAGATTTGCCAAGAAATACTGCGACACCTTTGTCGTGGGTTTCGTAAAAAAAGATGAGATTGACGAAGCAGTTCAGGAAATAAAGAAGTTGATGGAGTGACCGGGTGACCAGATAACTGAGCCTAATCAGGTGTCAGAACTCCCTGAACGTGGCTCTGCCAGCTGAGCAGAGCGGGCAGACATCAGGAGGTTCAGATTCTACCGTATAACCGCAGACGCTGCAGACATAGAATTTCTGGTTTATTGATTTGTCTCTCCCCGAAGCTGCCAGAACCCTGATTTTTTTGTAGATGTCGGCATGGTTCTTTTCGGTTTCCATGGCCCACCTGAAAGAGGTTGCAGCTCTCCTCTCCTTCGCTTTTATGGCTTCATCGTGCATTTTAGGGTACATTTCCTCGATTTCATAGGTTTCTCCAGCTATTGCTTTATCCAAATTAGCTATGGTATCCTCAACGTTTTCCATAGCCTTCAGGTGGTTTTTGGCATGGATGTATTCAGAGTAGGCGAAGGCTTCAAAAATCCTCGCCAAGTTTTTGAGGCCTTTGGCCTTAGCCTCCTCTGCAAAGACCAAGTATCTGACGTGAGCCTGACTCTCACCGGCAAAGGCTGCTTTCAGGTTTTCAAGGACCTTTTCATCCATCTATCAGCCCTCCAGAACGGATGAGAAGTAGTCATGGTGCTGCTCCTCATCCACGAGAATTTCCTCAAAGAGCTTTGCAGTCACATAATCGCCTTCCTCATGAGCGATTTTGATTATCTGCTTATAGAGCTCGATGGCTCCCTCTTCAGCCTTCTTATCTATCTCAATCATTTCTCTAGCAGAATTGCCGATGGTTATCGGCTCAGGTTTGGTGGTGGGGGTTCCGCCAAGATAGCTAAGCCTTTCGGCAATAAGCTCAGCATGCCTCATTTCAACGAGAGCGATCCTCCTGAGTTCAGGCTTGATGATTTCTCCCTCAAAACCTCTGGCAAGAACATGCTGCCACATATACTGGATTGAAACCTGCATCTCTCTTGCGATTGCAGTATTCAACAACTCTTTTAACTTCTCACTTGCCATAACAAAAACACCTCCATTTTAATAAGATTTTCAAACCATAAAAATTTTGTTCAGAATTCTCTGAACTTTTCACTTCCAGCCCCACAGACAGGACATCGGTCGGGCATGCTTTCGGTGGTATATCCGCATATCTCGCAGATGTAGATCTTCCCAAGCTCCAAATCCCTTCCTTCCTCCACGGCCTGTTTTGCCCTGGCATACATGGAGGCGTGAATCTTTTCAGCCTCCAAGGCAAACCTCATGCTCCTCACAGCCCTCCTTTCATTCTGGAGCTCTGCAACAGACTTGAAGGCAGGATACATCTCTTCAACCTCGTAGGTCTCGCCGTCAATTGCCTTCTGAAGGTTTTCGGAAGTTGTGCCAATCTGGCCAAGAGCCTCATAGTGGTTCCTAGCATGAACAAATTCGGCAAAACTGATGGCTTCGAAAAGCCTTGCAACGTTTTCAAGTCCTTCCTCTCTAGCTTTAACTGCAAAAATCAGGTACCTCATATGGGCCTGGCTTTCTCCGGAGAAAGAATCTCCGAGAAATTTTTTGGTCATCTCCTTCATATACTCCACCGTGCTATATTTTTAGAGTTCGAATATATAACCCTTTCGTTCTCCAAATAGAACCAGCTACTAAAAATTTATATACTAAAGTGTTGAATATCGAGAGGTTGATGGGCATGCTGAACGAAAAGGATATCAGGATCATTGAGATACTGATGAATGATGCAAGAACCCCCTACACAAGAATAGCCGATGAGCTTGGCGTAACAGAGGCTGCTATCAGGAAGAGGGTGAAAAATCTGGAGGAAAAAGGAATAATAAAGAAGTATACCATCGAGGTCGACCATTCCAAGCTGGGATACGGAATAGTCTCTCAGACTGGAATTGATACTGAACCTGATAAGTTTTTAGAAGTCGCGAACAAGCTGAAGGATTTTGATTTTGTAAAGAGTATACACATAACCAGCGGAGACCACATGATAATGGCAGAAATATGGGCGAAGGACGGAGAAGAGCTGACAGAAATAATCTCAAAAAAAATTGGTGGCCTTGAGGGTGTCAGAAGGATCTGTCCAGCCATAGTGCTTGAAAGGGTTAAATGATTACTCTATTAGACTAACAGCTCTCTTAATATTTTTATTTTTTACCTCCACAGGAAATAAGGGGGGCTTAAGCCAATAAGTATTTCACCGTATTTCCCTACAAATTTATATAAAGCGCATGATTCTCAAACAGACGTGAATCGCAGGGTACTTGCCGTTTCTGCTGCCAGATTCGTTGATTCCATGGGTGGAGGCATGGCGTACTTCACTCTGCCTATTCTCATTGCCGAAATGGGCACCAACGGCCTGCCTGTTGATTTCGTCTCGGGAGCTGTCATAGCTGTATGGGGGCTGTTTGCAAGCATTTCGCAGCCGGTAGCAGGAGTGACGCTTTCTAAGGCCGGAAAGCCCAGAACGTTTCTGATCTCAAGTCTATTAGCCACATCAGTGTTGATATACCTCTACCCCTTCGCATCCAGCATGCTTGGCCTTGTTGCCCTCAGAGCAGGTCTGGGAATCGTTGAGAGCTTCCTGATGGTCTCAAGCCTGGTTTTAGTAGTTCACTTTTCCGGTAAGAGAAAAGGTGAGGCCTTCGGGATTTACAACACCCTCACGGATCTCGGCTTCTCCATTTCCCCTGTTCTCGCTGGCTTACTGGTGGTGGCTGGACTGGGAATTGTCTTCACTTCCTCATCCCTTCTTGTTCTGATATCTGCCATTGCCATTTATCTTATAGTGGAGGATGTGAAAGGCAGATGGGAGGAAGGTGGAAGTTTCAGGGCTTTTAAAGGGCTGAAGAGGGAGATTTATGCAGTCTCGCTATCTCTGGCATCTGTCATGGCCGTCCTCTCATCCATAGTTCCCCTTGAAAATTCCTTTCTTGCGAGACTCAGCGTTACGCCCTTCGAGTTTGGAGTTGCATTCTCAGCATACCTCTTCACCCGCACCCTTTTCAACACTCCCGCAGGCGTGATTTCAGACAGGGTGGGCAGCAGGAAGATATTCATAATCTCCATCGTTGCATTCTCCGCAACAACAACCCTTCTCACACTACCTGACTTCAGCTTCTTCTTTGCTTTGAGACTTTTTCAGGGGGTGATAGCGGCGATGATTTTCACTTCATCGGCAAGCTTCATAGCTGAGAAGTGTGAGAAGAGTGCCTCAATAGCCATGAGCGTCATGTCCGCCAGTATCACTGTTGGTTTGACGGCTGGACCACTAATTTCTGGATTTCTCAGCGGCTTCTACGGCTTCGAAGTCCCCTTTATTCTCCTGACCGTTACTACGCTAATTCCCTTATTGCTTCTGCGATAAGAGGTGCAACACTCACCTTACTGAGTGATGTAAGGACTGTATCGGTGGCGATGACATCCTCAACACCTCTCTCCAGTATTTGTTGGAGAGTTTCCTCGCCAATTACTGCATGGGTGCAGACAACGTAAACCTTACCGCATCCAGCTCTTTTCAAAGCCTTAACAGCCTGAATAACAGTCGCTCCAGTGGAGATCATGTCATCAACTATTACTATGTCCCTACCCCCTACATTTCTCGGAGCTGAAGTGATGACCACATTTTCCGCATCTACTCTTATTTTCTTGAGAAGGGTGTAGTCGGCGTTGAGTTCCTCAGCAACGATAGAAACCCACCTTATAGACTCTTCATCCGGTCCTACTATAAGGGGGTTGTCTAGATCAAGCTTAGAAATTTCTGATGAGAGCTCCTTCATTGCTGTGAGATTGATGATTGGAAAGCCAAAAAGATCGGAGAGGTCGTGGCTCTGATAGTGGAAGTCTACGGTTATCATTATGTCCACTCCAGCGTTCCCGACCATTCTCGCCACAGTATAGAGGGACGATGCTTCGCCCTTTATTCTGGTCACCTCTCTTCTAGAGTAAGGAAAGTAAGGGAAGATGCCAATGATCCTCTCCGCACCGAGCTCCCTAAATGTGTCAACAGCAAAAATCGTTTCCACAATCAGCTCATCAGGCTGGAAAGCCAGACTGTTGAAGAAAAAGACATCCTTCCCCTCAACATCCTCAGGAACTCGTACGTATTTCTCCCCATCAGGCAGCCTTTCCACCTGAATATAGCCAAGAGGCATTCCGCTGAGACGGGAGACCTTGATGGCCAAAGAGCCTCGGGAGCCGGGAATGATTATGGAGGACATTGTAAAAGCTAATGCGGAGATATATTTTAAAGTTATCTGAGGATAAAGTTACTTGGAATTGCAATTCGAAACACGAAAGGTAAAAAATATTTTTAATTGTAGTGGAATTTGACAATATATGCCAGTAAAAATAACAATAACTGGAAAGGTTCATAACGTTGATTACCGCTTATTCCATGCTTGAAGAGGCAGACAGTCTTTTCATCCCTCGATTTGATGCCAAGAACGTTAAGATTGATGGTAAAGAGGCACTAATAGTCTTGGTAGATGGAGAAGAGGATCAGATCAGAGAGTTTCTGAGTTCGTAAGGACGGAGAAGCCCGAGAACGCAGTTGTTGAAGAGATTAGAGTTGAGGAGCACTCGGGAAGGGTCAGAGACATTGACAGGTTCAGGAATTCTTTCATACGGCACAGCTTTCGAAGATCGTGCAGGTTGGCTTGCAGATGTTGGGTAAGCAGGATTTGATGTTAGGGAAGTAGGACCAGATGCTCGACAAGCAAGTTGAAACGATTAAAGTCATCAAAGTGGAGTCAGAGAAAACTAGAGGAGAAATTAAATCAGCAATACAGGAGGAATTCGAGAAGACCAGAGGTGAAATAAGAGTTATCTCATCAAAGCTCGACAAAACCAATGTGCTCCTTGAAAGAGATTTCAGAGGCTGGAGGAGGAAATTGAGAAAATTAAGAAAGCTTTGATAAAGGCTGGAATTGAAATATAGTTGATGTGGTATCTCTCCCAAACTCTCACAGCAGATTCAGCAGAAATAAAATAATAACGCCTGCCAGCATTGTGGCAATCACATTTTTGGTTCTCCAAGCAACAGCGAAAGCAACAAATCCAGCTAGGGTTTTGGGCCCGAGTGCCAGACTGCCATTGCTGACAAAGATGTCTGTGAAGACCAATGAGGAGAAAATAGCAACAGGCAGATACTTCAAAAAGCCCAGAGATTCAAACTTAGCAAGAAACATTGGCAGCGATCTTGGCAGATACGTTACGGCAGCCATTCCTAGGATCAGGATTATGACGTCCATTTTTCCACCACACCTCCCAGAAGGCAAGCAGCGAGGGCAGATATCATTATGCTCCATCCTGATGGCAGGGATGAGAGAATTACCGAAACCACTCCCGCAAATACTGCCACAACAATGTCCACCGATGTTCCAACACTCAAAACCATTAGAGTTATGAAGAGACTCGTTAAAGCGAAGGGAAGCACATTCACAACATCCAGCGGTATTACGCTTCCAAAAAGGAGACCAGCAACAGTTCCACCAATCCAAGCGACGTAACAGAGTAGGTTCAGGAGTAGGTGATAGTTTGAATCCGGAATTTCATTAAGCCTCCTAGAGGCTATTGCGAAGGTCTCATCAGTTATGCCGAAGCTTATCAGAGCTTTTCTGCTCCAGCTTGCTTTTATTCTGGAATACAGAGCAGAGATGTAGCTGCTCATCAGAATATGCCTGAGATTTACCAGAAATGTGGTTGCCACTATGAGCGATGCCGGGCTCTTCTGCATGAGCATCTGCAATGCTATGAACTGGCTCGCCCCGGCAAAGACGAGGGCAGACATCAAAACACCATACCAGCCTATGTAGCTTTCAGCTAAAACGCCAAAGGCAAAGGCTATGGGAAAGTAGCCCACCATTATTGGAAGAGCATCCCTGAAAGCAGCTTTGAACTGGCGCTGAGTCAAGATGGATGGAAGAGTCATGGGAAGTGGTAGGTAAAGAGATTAAAAAACTTAGGCAGTGAAAGCCGTGAAAACTGCGTAAGCGGTAGATGTGTGAAAACCATCACACGTAAACCATCACGAGCAGCGTTGTAACGATGGCCAGAACTCCGAGAGAGATGCAGAATGCAGAGAAGTTCACCCTCCTGGCAAACCTCAGGAGCAGGTCCATGGTTGTATAGCCGACAACGAAGGTTGTCGCTACAACCACAGCAGCTGACACTGCTGAAACACCGCCTGGTAGACCTTCAATGACTGCAGCACCAATTACTGCTGGAACACTGATAATGAAGGAAAGCTTAAGAGCATGCTCTTCTCTGAGCTTTCTTAAGAGAAGAAAGCTTATGGTGGTTCCTGAGCGGGAGATTCCCGGAATGATTGCGAAGCCTTGCGCTAACCCCAGTAACGCAGCTTCCTTCATCCCCAGCTCTTCCAGATCCCTGTAACCTTTCCCCGGCAGCCTAAGTACTATACCTGTCAGAATTAGCATTACGCCAATCAACACGTTCACCAGCTCACCGCTCCTGAATCCTTTGACAGCATGTAGCAGCGGCAGAGCTGTGAAGGCCGTGAAGAGGGATGCGACAACCACTATTTTCAAAAGTTTGAGGTCGGTGCACCCGTAAAGTGACTGGAGCATCTCTAGAAACTCTCTTCTGAACTTGACCAGAACAGCCAGCATAGTTCCAGTATGAAGGAAGACCGCATAGGAGAAAGCTGAACTCGGGTTCAGTTTCAAGACATTCAGCATGAGGAACATAGACACTCCTTCGCTGCTGACAGGAAGCCATTCAACCACTCCCTGAACTATGCTGAGTGCGCCAAGTACAAGAAGGTTGACATCTTCCATTCTCTCACTTCTTCAACCTGTTGAGAGCTTTAAGTTCCTCGGGCAGCTCCAGTATTTTTGCCGGGGAACCAACAGCCAGCATCCATGGGGAGACATCTTTCGTTACCACTGCTCCTGCAGCCACAAAAGCTCCTTCACCAATCTCTACCGAGGGTAGAATAACTGAATTTGCACCTATAGTTGCTCCCTTTCTTACTACTGGCCCTTCCAGCTCGTAATCCTTTCTAACCGGATATTTATCATTTGTCAGAACCGCATTGGGGCCTATAAACACCAAGTCCTCTATAACTGTGTTTATAGGTATGAAAACGTTGGACTGGATGCTCACATTGTCGCCAATCTCTGTGCTGCCCTCAATAACAGTATTCGTACCTACCAGCACATTGTCTCCAATCTTTGTCCTCTCTCTGATTACTACATTGTGTCCAGTAACGAAGTTATTTCCTATTTCAACATCGCAATAGATTATCGTTCCAGAGCGGATGATTGCGTTATCTCCAATCGTAGCCCCTTTAAACCCACCCCTCCTCCAATCACTCCTCAAAAGATTACTTGTGGGATAGCCCAGAATAACATTTTCCATTATCACTGGATTTTTCCCTATTTTGGTAACGCCGTATATTTTCACCGATTCATGTATCATTCTCTCATCCTGATAAGCCAACTTAAATAATCGAGAACATTTAAGTTTTCCTCATTATTGAAGGGAGGTGTCAAAATAACAAAAAATAAATAGCAGAGATACAACCTATGCAGCCCACACTCAACCAGCTAATAGAGGAGATCGAAGCTACAAAAGTCTTTCGGAGAAATAAAAAAGATGTTAAGATTAATATACTATCAGCCTTATTATGCTTCTTCGGACTTTCTTTAAGAAAGACAAGCAAGTTCATGTCTTTATTCCAGGAGATAAGCCACGAATCTGTTATAATTTACTATCACAGGCTCAAGAAGGTGATAAAGCTACCAGAAAAGAAGGAAAGGAGGCTTATAGCTATAGATGAAACGAAGCTTAAGCTTGAAAACAGACAGATCTTTGTCTGGAGTGCTAGAGATGTGGAAACTGGTGAGATACTCTTTGTTTGGGCATCAGATGGAAGGAGCAGCTTCCACGCTTACGTTTTCCTTAAAGAAGTGCTGAGGTACTGCAAAAACAAGCCAGAAGTTGTTGTTGACAGAGGTTTCTGGTACATCTGGGCTTTGAACAGGCTTGGTTTGAATTATCAATATGAGACCTTTGGTAGATGAAATTCGATAGAGAGTCTCTTTTCCCAGCTTAAGGAAAGGACGAAGAGACCCACAAACGAAGTTTGGGGCACCGTGCTCCGCACGTGTGTTTCATAATAGATTTCCCTACAGGAGTTCATTTGAGTCAGTTCAAAGCTGGCTTGAGAGCTTTATGTCTTTCTATAATTATTGGAGGTGGTTATCTTGACACTCTCTTATTGAAGAAGTTAAAAAATTATCATTATTATACTTACTAGTTGTGAATAAAAAATCGAAACATTTATTTGACAATATCATTAATTAAATTTTAGTTATGGGAGATTGTAATCATCAAAATTCACCGGAGAAGGACTGGCTACCCATGATGAATGGCGTCATCAAACTTCATCCACACTGCCAAAATTGTGGGGTAGTCAGAAATATTTCTTCTAATCAGGGGAAGAAAATTGGGTATTTTGTCAACTCTTTAAACAGAGTGAGGGAGTATCTGGAAAAAAAGGGATATAAAGTTTCCCAATCGCAGATGAGGCTGATTGTACTGGAGTTTGAAAAGAAAGGGCTTTCAGATTCCTATTCTGTTTCATTCTCTCATCAAAAGGAGGGTTTTGTAAAAATCGCCAAAAAATATATTAAAGTTTCCGAAGATGTGCTTCAGAGCTTTTTGTAGAACCCGGGCATCTGAACTGAATGGTGATGGGAGGATGATCGGGGATAGCCGCAGGTGAATTGGTTATTATCGGCAGAATAAATAAATAAGGCTTCTTATTTCTAGCTTCTTACCTCTATTTTCTGAGTTCGTCTTACGGGCTTGTGATCATATCTAATGGATGGATAATCGGGTGATCTAATGAATATTCCTATTTCGAAACCCCTTATAGATAATGTGGAGATTAGCAGAGTAGTGGAAGTTCTAAAATCAGGTATGATCGTCCAAGGCGATGTAGTTGAGGAGTTTGAGGAGAAATTTTCGATTTATACTGGTGTTGAGAACGCCATTGCGGTAAGTAACGGCACCACAGCTCTTGATATAGCATTAAAAGCTGTAGGTATCGAAGAAGGTGATGAGGTTATTACCAGCCCCTTTACCTTCATAGCCACTGCCAATGCAATTCTTTTCCAAAAAGCCAAGCCAGTATTTGCAGATATAGAGGACAAAACTTACAACATAGATGCAGACAGTATTCTCGAGAGGATTTCTCCAAAAACCAAGGCCATCTTGGGCGTTCATATTTTTGGGCATCCATTCGATACGAAGTCAATTACAAAAATTTGCCAAGACCACAACCTGATCTTGATTGAGGATGCTGCCCAAGCTCATGGAGCTGAATATGATGGAAAGAAGGTGGGTCGCTTTGGGATAGGATGCTTTTCATTCTACGCAACAAAAAACATGACCACAGGCGAGGGAGGGATGATTACAACCAGTGATGCCAGCATTGCAGAAAAATGCAGACTGATAAGGTGCCATGGTGAGAACTCCAAGTATAACCATATTCTTCTTGGCTACAACTTTCGGATGACAAACATACAGGCAGCTATTGGACTTGCCCAGCTCGAAAAGCTGGAGTATTTCAACGATAGGAGGAGAAAAAATGCTGAATTTCTCAATAGACATTTGAGAGTTGAGGGGCTTGTCAAGCCCTGTGAGGTCAAAAACGTCAAACACGTTTATCACCAGTATGTTATAAGGCTTGAAGATGAGTTTCCTATGACAAGGGAAGAGTTCATGAATTATTTGAGGGGTCATGGAATTGGATGCGCCATCCATTATCCCATCCCCATATACAGGCAGCCCCTTTACCTCGATCTGGGGTTTGGGGAGACAATGTGTCCCGTTGCAGAAGATGCTTCGTCGAGGGTGTTGAGCCTTCCAGTTCATCCAGGGCTTACTCAGGAAGAACTTAGATACATTGTAGAGACTGTTAATTCTGTCGCTTGAGTTATCTTATGAGGTGTATTTGATGATAGCTGTAATCGGGTTGGGAAAAGCTGGTCTGCCTCTGGCAGCCACAATTGCAGATAATGGTTTTAATGTTACTGGTGTAGATATAGATGAAGAACGCTGCAAGATGATAAACAGCGGATCCAACCCCATTCCAGAGGAAAGCGGGCTGGATCACCTGATAAGTAGGCACGGTGGAAAAAAACTCTTTGCAACTCCTCGCTACGATGATGCAAAGGATTGCAACCTCTTTATCATAATTGTTCCGCTTTATATTGATAGTAGTCATGATCCTGATTTCACAATTATTGAATCAGCTTTCAGATCGATTGGCAAGATTCTGAAGCGAGGAGATATAGTCGTGCTAGAGACGACAGTACCACCAACAACAACTGAAAACCTCGGAAAAAAATGGCTTGAAGAGGAGAGCGGACTTAGACTTGGAGATTTTTTCCTAGCATACTCTCCTGAAAGAATTATGACGGGATACAGTATTTCAAGGCTGAGAGAGTTCCCAAAGATTATCGGCGGAGTTGATGAGGAGAGTGGCAAAAGAGCATATGAAATCTATAGAATGTTCATACCAAATCTGTTTCTGGTTTCGAACGCTAAGACAGCGGAGTTTATAAAAGTGATTGAGGGTTGCTACAGAGACATAAATGTTGCCCTAGCTAACGAATTATTAAAGATAGCCGAAGAATTGGGTGTTGATTTTTATGAGGCGAGGCAGTATGCAAACCACGAATACTGTCACATCCACCTGCCATCAACAGGAGTTGGAGGGCACTGCATTCCAGTCTATCCATGGTTTTTGATAAATGAGATGGAAAAAAGAGAAAGGTATGGAAAAGCGAAACTACTGAGGACCGCTCGAGAGATAAACGATGATATGGTGAATTACTGGGCTGAGAAGATATTAATGGAGTGTATGAAAATCGACATGCCCCTGAACCAGGTTAAAATATGCATTAAAGGAATTACTTTTAGAGAAGGCGTCAAGGAACTTTATAACAGCAAAAATTTTGTTTTAGCGAAGATTTTGATGGAAAAAGGGATGAATGTTGGGGTTTACGATGAGATGTTTTCTGCTGAAGAAATTGAAGACCTCGGATTATTGTGGAGACTCCCTGAAGAAGCAGAGGTTATTTTCGATCCATTCGCTTTGAAAAATGTTGTGAGAAGTGGTGAGACGCGTATTGAATAATCAGATTACAATATAGTATTAAAATATTAATATGAGATGGAATCAATGATGTCGAATATTGTGAATTTTCAAGAGATGCAAGAAGTACTGCTTATTTTGATAACATCATTAGCAGTATCGATTGCTATAGTACCTTTTCAGATAAAAAAATTCAAGGAAAAGAGGATTGTTGCTGTAGACTATTACAAGAACGAACCGAAATACGTGCCGACCGCTGGCGGATTATCAATCCTGTTGGTCTTCTTTCTGATGTTTGTCCTGACATCAATACTCAATGAATACCTACTTGAAATCAGTGATGTAGAGAATGTCGCAGTGCTCGTTATTGTTTTATTCGGGATATTCGGTGCGATTGACGACTTTGTGGATGTTGGAAGAGCAACAAAGATATTCCTTCCATTCCTCTTTTCATTACCATTAGCTCTGGTTTTGCAGTCACACACCTTATTTCTACCCTTTGTCGGAGAGGTTGGCCTCTGGATGTTATATCTGATAGTTCCTGCTTATGTAATGGTCGTGTCGAATCTGATCAACATGCATTCGGGTTTCAACGGAATGGCTGCGGGCCTTTCTGCAATTATATTGGCCACTTTGCTGATAAAGTCAGTTACATATGGTAGCAATACTCTTTTAATCCATTCAACAATGTTGGGTGCAGTACTAGGCTTTCTGTACTACAATTGGTATCCATCTAGGATTTTTGACGGAAATGTGGGGGCTCTTACAATAGGAGCTACAATTGGAATAATAATAGTAGCAAATGGCTTTCTCGTATCTGGCTTTATCATACTGATCCCACACACCGTGAACTTCTTGATGTATATTTACTGGAGAGTAATGAGGAAAATCAACTCTAACGACGAGCGGTGGAAACCTGTGAAATTTGGCAAAGTTAGGAAGGATGGGACGTTAGAAGTGCCAAATGCGTTAACGCTGAAGTGGGTTTTACCATATTATTTCAGAATGACAGAAAAGCAGACGGTACTGGCGATGTATGGGCTCACAGTTGTTTTCTGTATCGCAGGACTGTTTGTCCCATATTAAGATTTTACTAAAATTAATAATTAATTTATTATTATAAATTAGATATTTATTAAATAATTGTAGGAAGTATTATATAGTATAATCTTTAATGAACAATAAATAGAAAAATTAGGTGGGGTGCGATAAGTGGTTATAAACAGGATAATTAGAGTGATTCTTATTTTCAGTGCTTTATTGCTATTTTTGACTCTAACTTCGAATATTGTGAATGTTAGTGCTTCTGGACACGGTTCTACCCATGATTCTTGTGGGATAGGGCCACCAATCGGAGAAATGAGAATAAAATTCAGCCCTAACAACACAGTCGAACCAAATCAAGAAGTTACAATAACGATAGAGTGGTGGGTTACCAACGATGATTACAAAGATTACCAAGGTCCGTTTAGACTTAAAATCGAACTAGAAAAGAACGATGATTCAGACGTGGAGGAGTGGGAGATGGATATCAATGTAGGGCCATTTGGATATCGCGCAAATGAATTAAATCCCTACAATTACAGCTTTACGAAGACAGCTCCAAATCAAGTGGGTAACTACACTCTGGAGGTTCAAATTACTGCTACTGATTTAAATACTTGTGTTAAACATCGACCTAAGAATTTGCTCGTGGGATCAGATGAGGCAATCCTTACCACAATCCCTGAATTTCAAACTGTAGCAATTCCAGCAGCGTTAATAATTGGCGTTTTGTTTGTTATACGGCGGATGCAAGCCTGAGACTTCAATCAGGAGCTTCACTCTGAAAATATCCATGAAAGTTGAAAGGTTGAACCTTTATTAAACCGAAAAAATATAAAAACTTTTTTAATGATGAATCTAACTTAAAATCATGGTCAAACTAAATAGATTTCGTATATTATTAGTTTTAACCTGCGCTTATGCAGTATTCCTTTTCTATCTTTCTTCACTCTCATCCCCTCCTGACCCTACCCAATCGCGATTTCTTGATATGTTGCTTCACTTCTTTGAAGAAAGAGATTTGGAATTTCTTGTATATCCTTTTTACCCTTTTTACAGGTATCCTGACAAAGCTGCACATATTGTTCTTTACATGAATTTTGGTGTTCTCATCAATTTTACACTAAGAGCATCGGATAATAGTGGCTTAAAAAAGCGTGCAGAGCTTTTTTCTTTAACTATAGGGGCGTTTTACGGAGTTGTAGATGAACTCAACCAGCTCTTTGTCCCATACCGCTCTCCAAGTATTATGGATTTTATGGCTGATGTTCTAGGATTGCTTATCGCACAGGTTCTTGTGATAGGTCTTTTAACCTTGAAAAAATTTTACGCGGGGAAATAGTTTTTTGAGATGATTATATCTCTCATTAGTATCGATACGGGTTTAAACTACATTCAGAATTGTGTACAATAAGTTGCCCAATATATTTTCTAAATCAAATAATACAATGAGAGGAGAGTGTAGAAAATCCGTTAAAGGTGAATGAAGTGAACGTTAAAGGAACCTTAAACGTTTTGATTGCTGCAAGAGATGCAGGGGTTGAGAAGGTCATAAATGCGTCCTCATGTGCTGTGTATGGCGATGCAAAAGAATTACCACTAAGAGAAGATACAAGACTCGATCCTAAATCGCCATATGCAGTCACAAAACTAGTGGGGGAGTATTACTGCAAAATTTTTAGTGAAATTTATGGATTGAAAACAATTTCACTGCGTTATTTCAATGTTTATGGGCCGAAGTAGGATTTTAATTCTGATTATGCTACTGTATTACCCAGATTTATAACTAGAGTGCTCAATGGTCAACCTCCGGTAATTTATGGAGATGGAACTCAAACGAGAGATTTTATATTTGTAAAAGATGTTGTTTTCGCGAATATCTTGGCAATGGGCTGCGAAGCAAATGGAGTTTTTAATGTAGGAGCCGGTATGGCGGTTTCAATAAAAGAACTGGCATCATTAATAGTAAAACATTTAGGGGCTGATGTGGATGTGGTACATGGCAGACCTAGGGTAGGGGATATTAGGCAATCAATGGGTGACATATCTAAGGCAAAGAAGATTCTAGGTTTTGAGCCAAGAATGGCATAGAGGGGGTTTGAGAGAAGTCATGGAGTGGTTTAAAGAACGGTGTATGGCTTGATGGAGCAGAAGCTTCATAATTGTTATGGTAATTAAAATTAAAATTTACGTAAAGCAATAACTATTTATAGTATAACTGTACATCTTACAGTGAGGGATAATATGGCAAAATTACGAACATCAGTAGTATTATTATCTGGAATATTTATTATATTAGTTTTGTCGGGAGTTGTAACGGCAATAAACAGTATTTCGAGAACACCTAGTAGTTTAACGCTCAGTACCGGTGAATCAGGAACGTATACAGTCGAAGTAACACCAGATTCCACAACCACTGGATCCTTCTCGGTTGAGATTATCTCATCAGAGTCAAATTTCAGTGTAGTAATAAGAGATGAACTCAAGAATGAATTGGCTTCTGGAAATGGTGGGGGTGTTGTAAAGGCAACCGTGCCTTATAATAGCGGAAGTTTGAGAACATTTTACGTTAAAGTGCAGAATAATGGTGCGTCGTCGGGCGATTACGCCATACAATTTACAGCAAATGATGGTAAAGCAAAGTGGACTGAGGCGAATATTTATGCAGGTTTAACAGCCATTCCAGAATTTACAACATTAGCAATACCAGCAGTTCTCGCGTTACTTGCGGGGCTGTTTTTCCTCAGAAGGCCGTAAAAATTTAGCTATAAATTTCCAATTAAATTTAATTTTTACATTAATATTGGAATTATTTTTCCATTATTAAAAAATAATTATTCTTAAATTAATAAATTAATAATCATTTTTTAAAAAGCTAGAAAACTTTTGAAATAATTTAGAATATAGATAGAAAATGTATGCTAAACCAAAATCAGTAACAAACGAAGCGAGAAAAGGAGATAAATATGCAGGCAAACTCCCATAAAAATCGGAACTATGCATTCGACTTGATCGTCCTCCTGCTCCTTACGGATTTATCCATGGTATTTGTACTAGTTTTCCCTTTCAACGAAACACCTCTGAGGGTAGTATTTGCACTGTTGATTTTGCTGTTCATCCCGGGATACGCTTTAATAAGTGCAATGTTCCCAAGAAGGGCTGAACTTAGCGGGATAGAGAGGTTTACATTGAGTATTGGCTTAAGCATTGCCATAACTGTTTTCGATGGTTTTGTCATCAGTATTACACCTTGGCGGTTTCGGCCTATGCCTATAGTACTCTCGCTCTCACTTATAACTGCATTTTTTACATCTATTGCTGTAATAACAAGAAGAATTGTCCCGGCTGCTGAAAGATTTTCGTTTGATTTATCTGATATAGCAGAATTCGTAGCGGAACTTAAAAAGAAGGAAGAGCCGAGCGATATCGAAAGGGCTTTGATGATGACTCTCATCGGCTCTATTATTATAGCTAGCAGCATGTTCATTTATGCAAAGCTCACTTTTAATTACGAGAAGTTTACCGCTTTGCATATCCTTGGAGAAGGGGGAAAAGCAGAGAATTATCCAGACACGCTGTATGTTCTTGAGCCGAATCCTATCATAGTTGGCGTTGAAAACTATGAGCGTTCTCCAGTAAATTACACATTACATGTGAAATTGGGCGGCTACCTTCTTCACGAACAGAAAATATTCCTTAATCACGAAGAGAAGTGGCAGAGTAAGATAGACATCATCCCAAAACATCTAGGGAAACGCATGAAGCTTGAATTTGTGCTTTTCAAGGAAGGCTCCAAACCTCCATACCGTTCCGTACATCTTTGGATTAATTCGACTATAAATTATGACAATATTGGGAAAATCAGAGAGTATACATTGGCAAGTCTACCTGTAATCAGAAATTCAGATATGGAGCTAAACTCCGACTGGAAATTTGAGCAGAACACAAAATATTTCAGAGGTTTCTTCACAAAATTCTACAGAGTTTGGGAAAACTCTACTGTCAGCGGTTATGTTTTCGATAATTCCACCGGGCTACCGGTTCCAAACGCAAATATTAGAATCCGCAATCACTATGGATATGAAAAGGCAATAAAAACCAATGAAAGCGGATATTATGAAGTTAAGCTAACGGCAGATCATTTCTGGGTTTCTGCCACAGCGAAAGAGTACAAAGAAAGCAGAACTGAGTTTGATGTTGAAGACAGCCAGTTATTTCTACTTAACATAACACTGGATCCAATTGAAGTCTTCAACATGACCATCGAGGAACTTTCAGCTCTCAACGAAACAATTGAAAAGTTATCGCCGGAGGAACTTCCTCATATCATATCTGTTCTGGAAGGTTATGTGGTTGACGAACTCACAGGTCTGCCTGTACCTAACGCCTCTGTGAATGTGACAAATGAGTACGGTTTTGTTCAGCGCACGACCACCAACGAATCAGGTTACTTCATTGTCAAAATAATTTCAGGTAAAGCAACCGTTGAGGTTACAGCTGAGGGTTACGCAACGAATCGTACATCAATTATAATAGCAAGCGTTCATGAAGTTATACTGCCATTGCCTCCGAAAGCTTCCACAATTAGGGGATATGTGTATGACGCCAGTACAAAAACTGCAATTCCCTATGCGTATATAAATGCTCGAAGCGGTAAGTTCTACGAATCTACGAGGAGCAACGAATCCGGGTATTTTGAGATCAAGACCATTCCAGGTGAGATTGGCCTAATCGCTGGCAGGGAAGGATACTTTAAAAACGAAACAGAGATTGAGGTGCAGGTGAATGAGACCAAGACAGTTAACGTACTACTCGACCCCATACCACCACACTCAATAATTACCGGATATGTCACACTCAATGGTGCAAGAATTCCAGGAGTCAAGGTTGTTGTGAGTGTCAATAACAGATTTGAGAAGTCTACAATTACTGATGCAGATGGATATTTTGAGATTGAGACAATTCCTGGCCGCATCTGGGTCGGAACAATTCCTGTAGTCTATATGAATGAGAGTATGGAGTTCGACATTAAAAGCGGTCAGAAAGTAACTTTGAACATCGAACTAAATGCCTTCCCAAACAGCACCTACCAGATTATTTTCCCATCTGAGACCCAGATGAAAAAGGGTTACTATGGCGGAATATATCAGGAAATAATTTCTGGAGAGGGATTTGCAACTCTATCTTTTAAAGTGAGCGACTCTTACCGGGCAAACGGGACAACTAAAGTACTGAAGCAGGTTTTGGTTAACGACATCGTTGTTTGGGGAGATGATGTTGGAGGAGACGAGAGCTGGAAGGAAATTAAAGTTCCAGTTACCTTTGATAATGGAACAAACAGAATCATGCTACGTGTATATGCAAAAGGGGATTTCGGAGGGCCTTTAACCGTCTGGTGGGATGATGTAAAAATAGAGCCAATATCTGAATTCATTAAAGAAAAAACAACCTACTTCTCCATTCTAGACTCACAGGGCGAAGAGAGAAACTATCCAACAAGGCTCTATCTGGGGAAGCCTGCTGAGGTTAAAGCAGTAATAGAGAACAACGAG
>JGI24020J35080_1000107_pt1 | contig 98065 bp, 114 predicted proteins | sample Deesub1362A_J573_FD_35080 | JGI IMG/M metagenome (IMG submission 35080) | reverse complement strand
TAAATCTCTCCTCCTTCAGATGGGCCGACACTATTTGAGCCCAACTAAGATATTTCTTTAGAGCTTTATAGCTGGACTAATCTCTTACTCGACTATCCGCACCGGTGCATCATGGGCAAGAGTAATATGGCCTTCAACAATAACCAGCTCCCCTTCTTTGATGCCATCCAATACTTCTGCATAATCTTCATTCTCGTTACCTACCTGAATATAGCGCCACTTAGCCAGACCATCTTCGACGACAAAAGCCATTTTCCGGCCGCCTCTGACCAACACGGCCTCTTGAGGAATAAGGAGGCAATCTTCATATATTTCAGCCGCTATCTCGACCTCAGCATGCATACCAGGTTTTATTTCCCCCTGGGGGTTGGCCACTGAAATCACCACCGGACATGTTCTCTCCTCAGGGTCAATGATTGGACTAACAGCTAAAACTTTTCCTTTGAATTTTTTTTGAGGATAGGAACTAAAAACCAGAGTTGCCTCCCGACCGACTTTGATCTTATTAATCTCACTTTCCAAGACCTTGGCCATAATTTTTATATTGCGGAGATCTACCAGCGAAAATAATTCCGTACCTCCACTAACATTCTGCCCTGGAGCCACTTTTATTCCCCAGATAATCCCGCTGAAAGGGGCCCTGACTTTGGTCTTCTCCAGAGACAACTTGGCCTTTCGGACCCTTATTTCAGCCTGGGTCAATCCGGTTACCGCCGCCCGGATTTCTTCCTTCTTTTCGCCAGCTTCAATCAAAGCCATTTCATACTGACGGCTCACTTTCTCCAATTCTTCTCGGGAGACCAGGCCTCTTTGATAAAGATCCCGCAGTCGATTATATTCTTTTTCAATCCTGCTTAGCTTTTCTTTGTCGGAAGGAGTGGCTATGCGGGGGGAAGAAAACTGCTTCTCCAACAGAAGTTCCGAGAGATAACGTAAACGATCTGCCTCCTGGGCCTCAAGATCTAACTGGTAAGGTCGGTCATCCAGTTCCAATAAGAGCTGCCCCTGCTTGACCGCCTGGCCTTCTCGGACATAAATAGCCTTGATTTTTCCTTCAACTTCAGCCTTAATTTTTATATTCTTCTCCGTGTAAGCTTCCCCGGGAGTTTTCAAACTNATAACTAGTATCCCCCGGTGAGCCTTAACCACCTTGACTGGTACAGGAATATTGGGTGGTGTGGTTTTCTCTGTCGAAGAAACATTTTCTTCTTGATCCTCGGCCTTTGGTGGAGAAACCAAAGGTAGAATAACCAGGACAATCACCACCCCNAGAACAACCAGGAATAATCCTCCCAAAATCAATTTTTTAGGCAGAATCATTGTTCTTCCTCATAAGAAAAGTTTTTATTACCCTAGACGCTGGTCTCATTTCATCTGTATCAAAATTTTTTTTCGCGGGGGATTATCATCATAAACGACCTTGATAAGCCGTTCAAAAAAATCAGGAATCGCTGCTGTCACCCGATGCCAATTAGGAATAAGAGGTGAGGCGGAAGGGTCTTTCCAGAAAACTTCTCCGGCTATCTGAATTCCTTCAGCGAAAGCTTCAACGCATAACATTTCCGAATGACGATCAAAATTCAAGCCATTGATCGCCGCATCATTCTCATAACGGATGACCGCTTCTTGAGCTTCTTTAAGATAAATATTACCCAGGGTCTTGAAAAATCCCTCTGAAAATTGGACGCCCTCCAGAGCTAGGTTCCGGAAGATGGATTTGGCAATATCTATGGTCATCTTTAGTACTCCTCGCTGTGGATTATCCGGAGAAAGAGGNTGATGTTTATGTTCATAAAAGTCAGCAATATCCACCTGACATATACGATTTAAAGCCATATTGCGATAAACCTCAGCCAGAGTCCCAACTTCCAACCCCCAATCGCTGGGAACCCGAATGGCCATCGCCAGATCTCGACGAAGGGCAATTTCTCCAGCCAGAGGATAGCGAAAACTATCCATATAAACGAGAAAAGGAAGGTAGCCTAGAATCCGCTGTAAAGAGCGGATAAAAGGAGTAAAAAACAAGCGGGTAGCTCGACCGTAAAGACGATTAGTCACCCGACTATAATAACCCTTACAAAACTCATATTCGGAATGNGGAGAAGTAACTGGGTAGCAGAGTCGGGCCAACATCAGTCGATTGTAATTCACAATATCACAATCATGAACGACAATAACCCGGCTTTTCCGCCTGGCTAAAACATAGCCCAAGGCAATCCAGACGGCTCGACCTTTACCTTCTTTTCCCGGGGAAAGATTATGCTCTTCCAGTAACTCATACAACTTCTTCATCCCTGGACCATCATTCCAAATAATCATCAGTTTTCTAAATGAGGCAAAGGTCTCTTTAACTTCTTTAAATTGCTCCTCTCTGGCTTTATCCAAACAGAGGATGACTTCATTCAGATACTTCACTTTACTTATGACCTTCATGATATTGGGCAAGGCTCCACTGGCGTATTCCCGGTACAAAGAAGGTAACACCAGGGCAATTGGCCGGATTTGGGAAAATTCCTTTAGTTCGGTCTCTAAATATTTAAGACTCGGCTCACCTAATTTATGGAAGGTGGCAATGACTCCATTTTGAAAAAAATCCGACATTTCTCACTCCTTTTTAATAAAGAACCCCTTATCTTCTTCGGAGTAAAAATTACCCGATTTTCACCCCCCTGTCAAACAGAGATAGAGTTATAACCAGATAATTTCAGTCCCTTTGGGGAACAATCAAACCATGTCCTCGAGGGAAACAGCCGGGAATACTCACTGGAAGACGGCCTACAAGAGGGATCTCTCCAAACAGGGCTCGAGCGGCTGCCTGTTGAGCTTCATTGGCATAGCGGTAAGCACAGAGATAGACATCAACTTCAGGAAAGTGACGGAGAAAATAGGGACTGCCAAAAGAAATAATCACCACCGGCTTGGCCTGAGCTGCTAATTTTTTTATTAATTCAACAAAGCGTGGCTGAAGATCCACATTTCCCTTCCCCGCCCTTAAACGAGAGAAAACTCCAATCACTACAACCTGAGTTTCACCAAGTTCAGCCAGAGCCTGATCGATAAATTCCTGACCGGTAAAGGCATCAGCCCGGAAAACTTTGACCGGTTGGGTTATTTTTTTAATAGCCCGGATAAAAGTTTCCCCGGCAAAATATCCTCCTGGATCACTACTTAGAGTCCATATCCCAATTTTGGCTGTCTCTTTATCGAGGGGAAGAACCTTTCCCTCATTCTTCACACAGGTAATTGATTTTTCAAAAGTCTGTCGGGCAATGTCCAGATGCTCAGGGGAGGCAATTATTCGGTCAATATCACTCAGCTCAACCAACTTCTGTCGATGAAGACCTAAACTGGCCTTGGCTGCCAGAATTCGCCGGACAGCTGAATTAATCCTTGTCTCGGAAATCTCACCCCGCTCCACAGCCNCCACCACAGCCTTTAACGCCACTTCAGGTTCGGGAGGAAGGAGGAGCATATCCACGCCTGCTTTGACTGCTCGCACAGCCGCTTCGGCTGTGTCGTATTGGCGAGTAATCCCCCCCATGCCCATGGCATCAGTGACAATAAGGCCTCTAAACCCGAGTTTTTGGCGGAGAAGATCGGTTAGAATACGCGGTGAAAGGGTGGCCGGCAGGTTGGGGGTGGGTTCCAGAGCCGGCAGATAAATATGGGCCGTCATGATGGCTTTAACCCCGGCTGCGATAGCCTGACGAAAGGGATAAAGTTCCACCTGCTCGAGTCGGGCCAGATCACCCTCCACCCGAGGAAGCACGCTGTGGGAATCCTCAGCGGTATCTCCATGCCCCGGAAAATGCTTGGCTGTAGCGATCAAGCCATGTTCCTGACAGCCTCGTATGAAAGCCTGAGCCAGACGTCCGACCAGTTGAGGATCCTCTCCGAAAGAGCGGGTGTTGATGATCGGATTCTCTGGATTGATATTAACATCGACCACCGGCGCATAAGTCATATGAATCCCCACGGCCCGGGCTTCAATGGCCGTCACCCGACCCATCTCATAGGCGAGCTCCTCGGAGTTAATGGCTCCCAGAGACATGAGAGGAGGAAAAAGAGTGGCTCCATCAAGTTGATTGCCCAATCCTCTTTCCAGGTCAGAGGCAATCAACAGCGGAATACTGGCTGCTTCCTGGAGTTTATTATTCAGAATAGCTGTTTCATAAACCTGGCCACCAAAAAGAATTAAGCCGCCTATTTTCTGCTCCCGCACCAGCTTCACCAGCCGAGCTTCCTCATCACTTCCCCGATGAAGATACTGGCCTCGAAAACGACAACAAATCATCTGGGCTACTTTTTCTTCGAGGGAGAGTCGCTGGAGTGTTTTCTTGATCCATTTAGTATCTGGTGGCTCCAGACCAACTCGGGGTGGTGAGGGAGCACAATGAGCGAAGTAAAATATTATGGCCAGAAATACTATTATTTTTCCCCCTGATTTAATCATTCTCTCGCCATCCTTTCCTGAGTTTTCTTAATAAAAAATTTTCCCCCTGTTACTTAACCAGATAACGAATAATAAACAGGACTGAAAATAAATAGATAACCCAGTGGACTTCTTTCCTGCGCCCGGTAATTAGTTTAAGCAAAGAATAAGAGATAAAGCCAAAAGCAATCCCCTCCGTAATACTGACCGTCATCGGCATGATTACCAAGGTTAAAAAGGCCGGAATGGCTTCGGTTATATCATCCCAGGGAATGCGGGTCACTCCTTTCATCATTAAATAACCCACTATAATCAAAGGAGGAGCGATCACCGGGTGAAGAATCTGCTTTCCCTGGATATACTCTCCCCCAAACATCTCCGCCAGCGGACTGAAAAAGAGGGCCACCAGGAAGAAAAAAGAAGTGAAAATATTGGCCAGTCCGGTACGAGCCCCCTGGGCAATCCCGGTGGCACTTTCAATATAACTGGTGACGGTCGAGGTTCCCATCAGCGCTCCGCTCACTGTGCCGACAGCATCGGCCAACATGGCCTGGTTAGCCCGGGGCAAACGACCTTTTTTGATGAAACCGGCCGGTTCACTGACTCCAATCAGAGTCCCGACTGTATCGAATAAATCCAGAAAAAAGAAAACAAAAATAACCGTAATCAAGCCGGTTTGAAGAGCTCCCCCAATATCCAGCTGGAAGAGAGTGGGTTTTAAGGAGGGGGGAGAGCTGAAAAGACCATGGTATTTAACCACACCTAAAGGGAGTCCAATCAAGGCCGTCCCCACGATTCCGAGAAGGATACTGCCCGGCACCCGGAGAGCCATTAAGACAGCAGTAATAATCAACCCACCGAGAACACAGAGCACAGGCCGACTGCTCAAATCTCCCAGCCCCACCAGCACTCCCGGGTTATCAACTACTAACCCACCATATTCCAGACCAATAAGAGTGATCAGCAGGCCAATCCCCACCGCAATGGCGTTTTTCAAAGAATCCGGCACAGCGGCGACCAGTCCCTCCCACAGGCCGAGAAAAGAAAGAACGAGGAAAATCATTCCTGAGATAAAGACCGCTCCCAGAGCCACCTGCCAGGAATAACCCATTGTGCCGCAAACAATAACCGCAAAAAATATATTGTGGCCCATCGCCGGAGCCAGGGCTATTGGATACCGGGCCAGAAGTCCCATCAATAATGTGGCCAGAGCACTGGAAAGACAGGTAGCGACCATCACCGCCCCTTTATCCATGCCGACTGAAGCCAGGATCACCGGCTGGACAAAAATGATATAGCTCATGGTCATGAAGGTTGTTGTTCCCCCCAGCAACTCCTGCGACCAGGAAGTCCCGGCTTCTTTCAGGCGAAAAAAACGGGCTAGGACCTCACCCATTTTAGGCCTCATAAGTAACTAAAGTCAGAATCTCTACACCAGGGTGGGCTTTGACAATGGCTTCTCGACCTTTGAGGAAAGAGAGCTCAACCACAGCCCCAAAACCAACTACTTCTCCTCCCAGCTTTTTCACCAGATCAATCGCACTGATCGAAGAAGAGCCGGTAGCAATCAAATCATCGATAATGATTATTCTCTCTCCCGGTTTAACTGCATCAGTATGCATCTCAAAATACTCAAGAGCATATTCATTAGGAGCCCGGACCAACACTGTTTCCCGGGGAAGCTTCCCCTTTTTCCTGATGATGGCTAAACCCAATTTTAAATCCCGGGCTAGAGGAGCGGCAAAAAGAAATCCCCGTGATTCAATCCCGACAATCAAGTGAGGATTTTTTTCCTTGGCCCAGCCAGCGAGATAATCAATGACCTGGTTATATATTTCTGCTGATTGGAGTAAAGGAGTAATATCTTTAAAGTTTATCCCTGGTTTTGGAAAATCAGGAACTTCAGCTATCTTTTCCTTAATTTTGTTTTTGAGCTGGTCAAGCATATTAATTCTCCTCCTTGGCTATTTTCTTAATCATTTAAAAATATCTAGTTACCCTTTGTCAATCTGATTCAGCAGGTGACAGTTTATCCCCCTTCCCTTCCTGGGTTTCTTTTTGTTAAACTTAAGGCAAACTCAATGTGAAGGAGGTACTATGTTACCCAAAATCAAAGGCTTACTTATTCTTGCTCTAATTATGTTTTTAATCACCGGATTGGTCGGCCTGTCTGCCGGAAAAGAAACCACCAAAAAAGTCATCAGTCTCCGGGAAGGACCAGTCACAACCCCCTTTAGCCCGGCTCTTCTGGTCGGGAATACCCTTTACATTTCTGGACAGCTGGCAATAGATCCTGAAACCGGAAAATTTATCGATGGCACCATGGCTGAACAAGCTGAAAGAATAATTAAAAATATAGAATTATTATTAAAAAANGCCGGGATGGATCTTTCCCACGTTGTCCAGACAACTGTGTTTATTACAGATTTCAACGAATTTGGAGAATTTAATCAAGTCTTCAAAAAAAGGTTCCCTCAACCAGCCCCTACCAGAGCTACTGTCCAAGTTGTTCGTCTGGCTCGAGGAGCAAAAATTGAAATAGCCGCCATAGCCGTGAAATAAAAACTGCGTCTTCTATACCCGGAATGACGACTCGCTTTCTGATCTTTTCCAATTTCTTAAGTAATAATAAATTATTACCAATTTTTGAGCTGGGAGGCTTCTTTCCGATGTGCGGAAAGAGAGCACCCGCCTTTTCTTTCCTAGATGAGTATAGCAAGATTTCAATCAATAATCTTCCTGGTCAAAACTAGATATTTTCGTCTTTTCTCAGTGGTTAACGGCTCATAATGACTATAATTTTTAAATTTGGCCAGATTTTATCTCAAAAAGATAGGATAAACTCCCATCTGATCTAAAAGCCGTATCTTAATCAAGAGCCTTGGTATAAATCGTGCGGGTGGGAAAGGGGATGCCGATTCCGGCCCCATTCAGAGCTCGATATACTTCTTCCGTCAACTTAAGTTTAGTCTTATAGGCCTCAGTGTAACTGGCCACCCAGACGCGGGCGACAAAATCAAGAGAAAAGTCGGACATCTGCAAAAATTGAACATCAGGAGGAGGGTCTTCCAGGATACCATCCATCTTCCGGATAGCGTCGAAGATGACCTGACGAACCTTTTCCGGATCAGTACCATACTCAACTCCGAAATTAACATTAACCCTCACCGAAAGATCAGGCTGAGTGAAATTCTTGATCTTGGCGTTAGCCAAACTCCCGTTGGGAATGTAAATCACTTCATTATCGAAGGTCTTGAGTTTGGTGCTGCGAAGACCTATATCCAGGATAACACCCATTTCCCCTGACTCCAGTTGAACTTTATCCCCAACTTTAAAAGTCTTGTCCAGAACCAGCTGAATCCCCCCCAGGACATTAGTCAACGAATCTTTAACCGCCAAACTGATGGCAATTCCGGCAATTCCGGCGGTGGTCAATAAAGGACTTATATTTACGTTCCAGGCATTTAAAACAAAGAAAACCCCAAGAAGAATGGTTACGACTTTCAGGATCTTCCTGACCAAGGGGAGAAGGCGTTCATCCACTGAACTTCTAGTCTTGTCTTTCCACTCATTCATCCAGTAACCGGTAAANCTATCGATTGTTTTTAGAACCATTATCGTGACGACCACCACCAGAGCGGATTCAATCAAATTCTGATAAAAAGCCGAGGGCGGTTGTAAATAGTCCAGCCCTACTTTCAACCCTAAGAAAAAGACGAAATAAAAACTGGCGGAGGCGATGCTCCGGATGAGGATATCATCAAGATGAGTCTTGGTTTTCTGAGCCAGGGGTTTCAGGACCCGGTGCATAATTAATCTTACTATCCAGGCCACCACAAGACTTATCANGGCAATAAATAAAAACCGCAGATAGGGATTACCGAAAATATAATCCAGTACTTTTTTCACCAAGTCCATTTTTTCCCTCCTTGAAAATTATCTCCATTTATAACGTAACTTGGCTGAAATTTCAATCACCAGGACATAATTTCCCTTTAACAAGTAACTTTGATCCCTGTGGCCATTTCCCCGAAAGGGAGGACTTGGCTTTTTTCCGGTAAGATTCTATATTATTAAACATGCCTCTAACCTCGGTTAAAGATTGGCGGGTTTGCCTGGTTGTTGACCCTGAACTTTTTCCTCACGTTAATTTATTAAAGGCTGTCACTGAGGCTGTCGCCGCCGGCATCTCTTCTATCCAACTCCGGGTAAAAAGCTCATCAACCCGACACTTCTTTGAGCTGGCCACTCAACTGGCCTCCCTTCTCCGCGCTTCCAACACGCCCTTCATCATTAATGACCGGGTTGATATTGCGCTAGCCTGCAGAGCTGACGGGGTCCACCTTGGTCAGGAGGATCTTCCTCTGGCAGCGGCTCGCGAAATTCTNGGGCCAAGGAGGATCATTGGTATTTCGGTCAATACTGTAGAAGAAGCCCGGGCAGCTGAAGAAGGAGGAGCAGATTATATTGGGGTGGGACCTATCTTTCCCACCACTTCCAAAAAAGAGCTCCGGAAAATTCTAGGGCTGCCAGGACTGCGAGAAATCCGCCAAGCAACTAAATTGCCCATTTTAGCGATTGGTGGAATTAAGCCTGAAAATGCCGCCAGTGTTCATCAGGCGGGAGCCGACGGAGTGGCTGTTATTTCGGCTGTTCTGGGAAAGTCTGATATTAAANTCCAGGTCAATAAGCTTCTCCAAGCTCTGGAGGAAATCTAAAAACTGGCAGGCTGATTAATTCCCCTTTTTCTTCTTTAATTCAATCCGCCGGAGATGTTCATCTAAGATGATTAATTTTACTTCTATCCCTCCNAGGTCAACTCCCAACTTTTCACCCCATTCAATAATAATGACTCCCTGTCCCAGGAAATCTTCCCACCCAATGGAAGCTAAATCATCGGCGGTATTAATTCGATAGAGATCCAGATGAAAAATCGGCCATCGTCCCGGATAAATGTTGACCAGGGTAAAGGAAGGACTACATACCTGGTTGATATCTTTAAGCCCCAAGCCAGCGGCCAGACCTTTGGCAAAGACTGTTTTGCCAGCCCCTAATTCACCAATCAAATAAACTATTTCCTGACCTTTGAAAGTCCGTGCTAATTTTCGGGCCAGCTGGATAGTTTCTTTTTCCGAATGGGTTTGATATATACCCGGAATTTGAATTAGTTGGGCTGCTTTTTTATTCATTAAGTTTCCTCTGGAGTTTTATTATATCAAAAGTACATATCCGTCTTAACTTAAATATTCCCAAGTTAACGTTTCGGACTCGGTGATAGACTTCAGATGGGCGGTTGTATCAAGACTATCTGCTCATATTCTTGATCAGAGTTTCTAACCAACCACTCTCTAAACAGCAAGAGTCACTTTAGTTACTCTCAAATTAAGACAAGTGATCAACCCCGTTTTCTGGCACCATTCCCTGACTGAATATATGGCGCCAACCAAATTATTAGGGAACAATCATTTGACTTTTTTGACTCTATGAATAAATTAGGTCTCTCGGGGATAAAAAGGGATAATACTCAATCATGTCTCAAACTTTCTTTCTCCTTATCATCGGCTACGCCGTAGGTTCTATTTCGCCGGCTTATCTCCTGGGAAAACTAATTTATAACATTGATATTCGGGAAAAAGGCACGGGTAACGCCGGGACTATCAACACTTTCAGAGTTTTGGGATTAGCCCCGGCAGTCGGGACAGCTCTCTTTGACCTGGCCAAAGGTCTTATCGTAATGCACCTCGCCAGTCAACTGGGGGCCTCTCCCCTGGTCATCCATCTGACCGGATGTGCAGCTGTTCTCGGTCATGTATTTCCCTTCTACCTTAACTTTAGAGGAGGACAGGGAGTCGCCACTGCTACGGCTATGATGCTTTACTACCTTGGCTTATTTCTCTCCAGGGGATGGTTACCCTGGGAATCCCTCCTTTATTTGGGAGTAGCCGTCATTTTCCTGGCCTATATTACTCGCACAGGAGAGCTTGTCGGCAGCTCTATATTGCCCCTCCTGGCCGTTTTCCTCCTGGTCCTCTCCCCCACCTCTGAATACAAATTCTATCTCCTCTCCCTCATCCTCTATATCACTTTCATTGACCTGCTTAACATTTCCAGCCAGAATCTCCTTCCCCGCCCCCGTGAAAGAAAAAAACAACAAGAAATAAACTGGCGATTGTTTCTCCGTCCAGCTGCTCTNGCCCTGGTTATTCATTACTACCACTCAACCCGACCTTCTTCCCTGGTTCTCGTTGGCAGTATCACTCTCTTTTTCCTTTTACTTGACCTTTCCCGTTTAATTTCTAAAAATATCAACATTTTCCTCTTTAAGAAAATCAAAGAATTGTATAAGGCCAAAGAGTATAAAACTTTTTCTTCCATTACTCTTTTTCTTTTTGGGATTTTTCTCTCCTTTCTCTTTTTTGAAAAGGATATTGCCCTGATAGCTGTATCTTATCTCATCTTCGGCGACTTCTTCTCTAAATTCTATGGAATCCACTTCGGCAAAACCAAAATTTTTGACAAAACATTGGAAGGTAGTTTGGCCCATTTTACAGCCTGTCTAAGCGTCGCTTTTTTGGCCACCCATTATCTGGACGATTTCTCCCGGCCGATAGCTATCCTGGGAGCTTTGGTAGCCACCGCCGTTGAACTGCTTCCCTTGCGGGTCAATGATAATTTTAGTGTCCCCCTGCTTAGTGCCGCCGTTATGACCGTCTTCCGGGTTTTCTGATAAGCCTTATGGCAATTTTGAAGACCTGGGGTTTCCAAAAGTGCGCTGAACCCCTAATAAACATTTCTTCCTTTACTTCTCCGGTTGATAATATCAGTAATTTATGATATTTAAATATAACTCTTCACCAAAACTCCTTGGAGGTTGAACTCATGAGTATTAAAGTCGGCATTAATGGCTTTGGTCGAATAGGCCGAAATTTTTTCCGCGCTGCTTTTCAAGACCCTGAAATTGAGATCGTGGCCGTCAATGATATTACTGATGCCAAAACTCTAGCTCATCTCCTCAAATATGACTCAGTGATGGGCATCTTTGAAGCAGAGATAGAAGCTGGTGAGGGATGTATCCAGGTTGACGGTCAGGAAATAAAGGTCTTAAGCATCAAAGACCCGGCTCAATTACCCTGGCAAGACTTAGGAGTGGAGGTGGTCATTGAATCAACCGGGCTTTTCCGTAAGCGCCCTGACGCTGAAAAACATATTCTCCATGGCCAAGCCAGAAAAGTCATCATTTCTGCTCCCGCCACTGACCCTGACATCACCATTGTCTTAGGGGTCAACGAAGACACTTACAATAAGAACCAGCATCATATCATCTCCAATGCCTCCTGCACCACTAATTGTCTGGCCCCCACAGCCAAGGTACTCCATCAAACTTTTGGTATTGAAAAGGCCTTTATGACCACTGTCCATGCCTATACCAATGACCAGCGAATTCTCGATTTACCCCATAAAGATTTACGCCGGGCTAGAGCGGCCGCTGTTTCCCAAATACCCACAACCACCGGAGCAGCNAAAGCCGTCGGGCTGGTGATTCCTGAATTACAGGGAAAAATTGATGGAATCGCCATACGGATTCCCACTCCTAATGTTTCTCTGGTCGATCTAGTGGCTCTCTTGAAAAAAGAAGTGACTGTCGATGAAGTAAATCAGGCTTTTAAGGAAGCAGCCACCGGCCAACTCCAGGACATTCTCGCTTACACCGAAGAACCTTTAGTCTCAGTGGACTTTGTAGCTAATCCCCACTCAGCCATAGTTGACGGCCTCTTCACCCGCGTAACTGATAAAAACCTGGTCAAGGTATTGGCCTGGTACGATAATGAATGGGGCTATTCCTGTCGTCTGCGAGATCTGGTTAAGTTCATTATGAAGTAAAACCATGCTTTATCTTAAAGACCTTGAGCTCAAAAACAGGACTGTCTTTCTCCGGGTTGATTTCAATGTTCCCCTGGACAAAGAAACGGGACAGATAAGAGACGACACTCGTATTCAAGCAGCTCTCCCGACCCTCAAATATCTAATTGAACACCAGGCTAAAATTGTGGCCGCTTCGCATCTCGGTCGGCCTAAGGGTAAATATAACCCCCAACTCAGCCTGAAACCAGTAGCCCAACGACTTCAGGAGATTCTCCCCACCCGGGTTACCCTTGCTCCCGATGTCATCGGGGAAAAGGTAGAAAAANTCAAGCAGACTCTCCAACCTGGAGAAGTTCTCCTTCTGGAAAACATCCGTTTCTATCCCGGAGAAAAAGAAAATGACACTTCATTTGCTCAAGCGCTGGCTTCAGGAATTGAAGTTTATGTCAATGATGCTTTTGGAGCCTGTCATCGGGCTCATGCTTCTATTGTCGCTCTGCCTCGATTAGTCCCCCTCGCCGGGGTGGGTTTTCTCCTGGAGAAAGAAATTAAAAACCTGGAAAAAATAATTCATCAGCCAGCCCGTCCTTTTATTGCTATTCTTGGAGGAGCCAAGGTAGCGGACAAAATCCCGGTGATTAAAAACCTTTTGACCAAAGCTTCAGAAATGCTTATAGGCGGGGCCATGGCTTACACCTTCCTTCTAGCTTTATCCCAGGAAGTCGGTCGCTCTCTGGTGGACGAAAACAATGTCTCCACTTGTCGGGAATTATTGGAATTAGCCAAAAAAAATAATGTGGCTCTTCACTTACCAAGCGACCACGTGGCTGCTCCCTCTCCTGAAGAACCGGTTAACCAACATCTTATCAGCGACTCTCCTTTTCCGGCTAACCTGATGGGATTGGATATCGGGCCTAAAACCAGAGAATTTTATGCCGAAAGAATCAAACAGGCCAAAACAATTTTCTGGAATGGACCAATGGGGGTGTTTGAAATCCCTGCCTTCGCCCAAGGAACACTAGCCGTAGCCCAGGCAGTAGCTAATTCCCGGGCATTCTCTGTCATTGGTGGTGGTGATTCCGTGGCTGCTGTCACCCAGGCTGGAGTGGCCTCGAAAATCTCCCATATCTCCACCGGCGGGGGAGCATCTCTCGAATATATCGCCAATGAAACATTGCCCGGGATAGAGGCCCTAAAGGAGAAAAACAAATGAGAACAAGCCTGCCTTTTATTGCCGGCAACTGGAAAATGCATAAGACCATTCCTGAAGCCATCCAGCTGGCTGAGGAAATAAAAGAAAAAAGTCATAACCTGATCCAAGGAACGCTGGTGGTCATTCCTCCTTTTACCGCTCTTTACCCTGTTTATAGGATCATCAGGAAAAGTCCCATTAAATTGGGAGCCCAGAATGTCTTCTGGGAAGAAGAAGGAGCTTATACCGGCGAAGTTTCTCCTAAAATGCTGCTAGCCGCTGGTTGTCAATACGTGATTCTCGGTCACTCAGAAAGAAGACAGTATTTTGGTGAAACAGACACTAAAGTAAATAAAAAAATAAAAGCAGTTCTGCGAGCCGGGTTAAATCCAATCTTCTGCCTGGGAGAAGTTCTGGAACAACGCCAGGCCGGAAAAACCCTGGAAATCATCCGTCAGCAACTGGATAAAGGATTATCAGGGCTGCAATCTGAAGAAATCCGTCGCTTAATTATTGCCTATGAACCTGTCTGGGCCATCGGCACAGGCCTCACGGCNACCCCCGATCAGGCTCAGGAAGTTCACGCTTTTATTCGTCAATTCATCGCCCAAAATTATGGAAATTCAACCGCTGAATATGTTATAATTCTTTACGGAGGTTCGGTGAAACCGAACAATGCTTTTTCCTTGATAAGGGAAAAGGATATTGACGGAGCACTGGTTGGTGGTGCTTCATTAAAAGCCGAGAGCTTCCTGGAAATCGCTCAGGAAGCAGTAAAGGCTTNCGAGGAGAAAAAGTGAGCGGAATATTAACGGCAATTCACATTATTGTCTGTCTNGTTCTGATTATCGCAGTTCTGCTGCAATCGGGCAAGTCAGCTGATTTGGCTGGAGCTTTTGGTGGAATCGGTAGCCAAACAGTCTTTGGCCCACGCGGTGCCTCTTCCTTCTTGACGAAAGTAACTACTATCTGCGCTATCTTATTTATGGTCACCTCAATGGGATTGTGGATCCTCTCAGCCAAGGGAACAAAATCGGTCCTCAAAGGTGAAGAAGGAATAAAGGGGCNACCAGCAGTCACTGAAACCCAAAAGAAAGAAGCACCGGCGCCCACTAAAACTGAAACGAAACAGACAAAAGAAAAAAACACCAGTCAGAATAAACCGGCCGAAAAAAAATAGATAAAGATGAAGCCTTTTCCTTGCCTGGAAAAGGCGAAAATAAATTGTGCCGAAGTGGTGGAATTGGTAGACACGCTAGCTTGAGGGGCTAGTGAGCACATTTCGCTCGTAGGGGTTCGAGTCCCCTCTTCGGCACTCTTTTTTTATACTTTATTCCCCCGTAACCGACTGAAAACAAAATGGTTATAGAAACAATTAGAAACATTAAGACAAAACAAAAAACAAAAAAACTGCCACAAAAACGACCACACCGCCACAAAAACTGCCACACTTTACGATAAAAGAAAAAAAGAAAAGAAAAAAGAAAAAATCCCCCCTGCACCCCCCTTTAAAGAAAAAAGAAAAGAAAAAAAGAAATAGCCCGTATCAGTAAATAAATTTATCTATAATCAACGAGATAAAATGAGATATTTATCAATTACAGAGATAATTTTTTTCATCATAATATTTATACAAGTATTATTTCTAGACTCTATAATAGACTCTGCATAGCATATTAAAGTATTATTTCTATCCATTAAGCCGATGGAGAAGGAATAATCAACATCTCTGAGCGGGTATAGCCCGCCACCCACTGACATTGCCGAGTAAGTCGCACTATTCCCACTTGCCGTCATTTGACCAATTGTAAAAACACTGCCGGGAAGGTAGAAGGTGTTTTCTCTTGTCCCCTTCAGATAAAAAACAAGAATACCGTCAATATTGTTCTCATCTAGGATCCCCACAAACTCATCTTGGCTATACTTTTTGAATGGAGAGAAAAGCTTAAACCCTTGAATCGCTTCACCGCCCCGCTTCCGGATCTCCACCACGCCTTGAGTCTCTACCCTCTTAATGAAATCCATATCATCAATAATAGCCACAACCATGATCTTCTTAAATTTTACACCCGAATATTCAGGAATAGTCACTACTGACTTAACTTTTACACAACTCCATAATAAGAAAAACACGATAATTAAAAACAATAACTTGTTTCTCATCTTTACCCCCAAATAAAAAAATAAATTATTAATATAAATTAGTCAACAAAAAAGCCGGGGATCCTAGCGGTCCCCGGCTGAAAAGCTATATCACCCCCCTTCTGTTATTATGTTTCCTTTCCAATATGTTCCGTTGGTTTTCCGTCAGGATCTCGTGAAACCGATGCAACCCCATAAAATTTAAGCTCACCGCAGTTTTTAATTACAGGAAAATATACCCTTTTCTTTGTCCAAGCAGTAAATGGCCTTCCTTCTGGCCCATATTCCGGATGATATATCTCACTGAACGTCTCATCTAATTCTCTTTCTGACAATGTTATGTATTCCATGTCTTTCCAGCTTTCATTATTTTTCACCAGGGCCTCAGTTATCAATTCACGCCAACTTGTTTTTGCCATTGCGTTATTCCTTTAGTCCCTGGTTTCGGATGTGTTATGATTGGGCCAGTTCTTTATATGCTTTTTCTGCCTCTTCCCAACTATTTTCTTTTACATCACAAGAAGGATATTTTTTTAGGCCCTTCCTGGTTCCCTCAAATTTTGTCCTAAGAGGAAGAGTGTAAACAGTTCTTCCAATCTGAATGACTCCATTTTCTCGTGAGAGAAGATACGCTTTCATTTTATCCCTCCATATTAGTATTTTATTTTTTTTGTTCCAGAAATGCTAGCCCGGGCTGAGAGGACCCGGACTAGCAAGACAAGCCAGAAACCGAGAAAACCAAATAAACTTAAGTCGCCCATTTTACACCCAATATAGCAGTTCGCCACCCAATTTGTCGATGTGATCGTGAATTTCAGTAATCATTTTTTGAGCGCGTGGAAAATCAGCCTTTCTGTATCTTTCTATTAAGCGGACCAGTTCCTCGGAATAGCAAGGGATCACAGCGTCACAACTGAAATTTAAGACTTTTCCTTTCAACCTTTCAACCGGCACGCCTTCATTGATCCGAACGCCATATATCTTTCCCCACTTTTCTTTTAATATTCTGATCTTTTGACGCTGGATCTCATTGAGCTCGGTATCAAATTCAGTTGGGAAAAACTCCCCCTCTCTCCAAGCGTTTACGAAAATCTCGTTTTCTTTTTGCCTTATTTCTTTTAAGCCTTGTATTTTAACCCCCTTTATTAATGTTTTACCCGTCATTTTTAACCTCCTTTCGCTTATCTATTTAGCACAAATTGTCTTTTTTGTCAATTCTTTTTTTTATTTGCTTTTATTCATTTTCTACTCAATTAATGAATAAATCCCTATTCATGGTGTATGTATCTTTATGGTGTTATCTATGATCTAGAGAATATACTGGAGTAGTGTTTTAGTTTTATTGATTATTGCTAGTATATATATTATAATTACTAGAGTGATAACTATGTTAGTAAATAGTGTTCAGTTTCTTAACATTCTTATTCACTATAAATGGTTAAAAAAATAGAACATGGCACCTTTTACTATTAATCACTATCGTAATACTAGGATTTTCTATGTGGTTCTAGATAAAGAAGATAAAAATACATGGTTCGTATAACTAATCTTATGTTAACTTTTATCTTTATAAGCATTTTATTATGATTTTTCCATGAAAAATCATGCTAGAATAGTCACAAAATGTCCAGAAATTGAACAATTTTTCCGGGAGATGGGGGGTCCCATAGGGATCCCGGGACTCCCGGGCCATCGACCGGTCGATATACTTATTACACGAGAAAACACACAACTTCCCTATTTTTCTCTTCCATAAGAGATTCCTTCTGCCGAAATATTACTATCTAGCATTGACAAAAAGCCATTGATGTTTTAGCATAATATCAGCCTCGTAAGGCCTACGGGGAAGGCGAGGCCGACCTCCTCGTATATCCCCCCTTAAAACCTCCTTTCACATAGGCCTCGCCTTTGGGTTTTAAATAAGACTTGACAAAAAAGCAGTGGCAGATTATATTATTAGTGAGGTGTCTATTATGACGCCCAGTAGTGTGTTTGGAGTTTAGTTATGAGTGAGAAGAAAAAGTCCTCCCCTATTACTGGACAAGAGGACGGGCTTCAGGACCCTTCTGTCTTCAGTTTAGAAGGAGAGGGTTCTAAGGTTGGGTCTGGTGGATCTCAGGATAAAGCTCAGGAGACCAGCCCTCAGAGTCCCCCTGTTACGGACAAGGATGATGAGGTTGTGGAAAGGCTCTCGAGCCTCATGAAGAAGAAGGGGTTCAAGAGCGTTTCCGAGCTGGTTGAGTGGGCGGAAAACTTAGAGAAGAAGAACACTGAGTTATCTCAGGACGTCCAGAGGTTGGCTTCTGTGGTTCCTCCTGGTGTTCCTCCTGTGTCTCCGGCTCCTGCACCTGGCTATGTTCCTCAGTTTATTCCGCCTCAGCAGGAAGAGGAGTTGGATTTACCTGAGAACCCTGTGGATATTGTTTCTGACAAAGAGAATTTGAAGCGGTTTGTGAAAAAGTTTAAGTCGGCTGTTTTGAATGAGGTTCGCAAAGAATTTGAGATGCGAGAATACAACCGGTATTTAGCGGAGCTTCATCGGGTTAGAAGCAGGAACCCGGCTGAGTTTGATAATTTGAGGCCGTTAATGCTTCAGATTCACAATCAGACCGGTATTCAGGATGTAGAGACTTTATACGACATGGCGAAGAAAGCTTATGATCAGCAGATGGAAGTCTGGGCTAATGTTCTCAAGAAAAAGCTGGGATTAGATGCTGTTGACACTGAGAAGCTGAAGGGGCTTGTCTCCAGGATTCGCCAAGCACCTGTAACGTCCTCCGCCACCGAGGTAAATATGCAGGAGAGAGACATAGAGAGGGAGTCCAGAGAATTACAGAAGGCCATCATGGACGCTGAATTCTACAGCGAATAAGGAGGACAGAGATGGCCAATATTCGTGGTGCTTTCACCACTTCGAACTTTGAACAATACATCAAAAAGTATGATGTTCGGGATATGATTTTTCAGCTCGACCCGGACATCAATCCCTTTCTTTCTCTTCTGGGTAAACTGAGCAAATTAAAAGCTCAGGATGTGGAGTTTCATTGGTTCGAGGATGACTACATCGGCCGTTACACTCAGATCAACAATGCTACTGGTTACGACAATGCTGCTACTGACCTGGTGGTGGATGATGCTGATATTTTCCAGCCTTATGACATTGTGAAAAACACCCGGACCAATGAGGTAATGCTCATCACTGCCGTCAACACTTCCACCAATACAATTACTGTTACCAGAGGATGGGGTTCGACTTCTGCTGCTGCTATTAATGACAACGATTATCTCTTCCGTCTGGGTTCAGCCATGGCTGAGGGATATACTGCTCCCGATGCGATGGTCACCGCCAAGAGCCGGAAGAGCAATTACATTCAGATCTTCTCCAAAACCGTAAAGATCACCGAGACTGCTAATGCCATTGCTACTTATGGTGGAAACCGGCGGAATTATGAGCGGAGAAAGAAAGCCAACGAGCTGAAGCGGGATATCGAGGTCCAGTTCCTCTTCGGTGAGCCCAAGCTCGATTCTTCCGGTCCCCGTTATCAGACTGGTGGAGTTTATTACTTCCTGAAAGGCACCGCTCCAGAATTGGATGCTAGTGGTTCATCGCTTACGGAATCTGCCTTCTTAGGGCATCTTGAGGATGTTTTTGCCCATGGTTCTGATGAGCGGTTCCTGTTCGCCGGGCCGAGAATCATTGGTGATATTTCAGCATTTGCTTCCGACAAACAGAGACTTACGCCTGGTCTTCAGAAGAAATATGGAATTTCGGTTCGAGAATACCTCTCTCCTTTTGGGGTAGTTAATCTGGTTCTGGATAAAAACTTTACTGGTCCTTATGCTGGGATGGCCTTTATTCTCGATGTCAAGGAGCTGGTTTATCGGTATCTCGATGGCTTAGATTTCAAACTTCTGGTAGATATCCAGCCCAAGAATGTTCACTACCTCCTGGATGAATACCAGGTTCACTGTGGTCTCGAAATTCACAACGCCGAGCGACACGGCATTATCTACAACGTCGCCTAATCCAGTCAGGGGTTAGTCCAAAATGATGGGGGTCTCGCATGAACCCGGTCATACCTCGGCCCCACGAAGCGAGACCCCCAAATTCTTTTTAGGGGGTAATTATGGCTAATGCCGAAAAAGTTGAGTTTAGAGTAAATGCCCTGAGGTATATGATTGTTATCCGACCAGAGTCTCTTTCTCTTTCTCCGGACGGGAGAATTATCCAGGTTCCCGCAAAGATCGCTAAGTTCGAGAACGGGGTTTATGTGACGAGCAACCCGGAAGAAATTAAGGCCATCAGGAACTCCATTGCTTATAAAGAGGGTGTCATTTTTGAGATCAGCGAGGTGGACAGAAAGATTGTTGAGGCTTCAATTAATGCCAAGAAGCAGAAGACTATTAGGGGGTCAATTAACACTCAAACCATAGCCCAAGAAGCCGAGGTTCCTGAAGAGACGGTTAGGGCTGAAAAGTTACGCAATCCCAAAGTCAAGTTAGAGGAGAAAAAGGCCGGGCCGTTTGTTTGTGATGTTTGCAAAAAGGAGTTTAGCTCCGAGATGGCTCTTCGGGGACACAAGATTTCCCACAGGAGAGGCAAGTAAATGGGTATAACCTTTTCTGACATCATTAGCTCGGTGGAAGAAAAAGGAGACGGCCGTTCTTTTTCCACTAGCTGGCACTATCGCTGGGCTAATGAGGTCAGAAGACGGGTGGCTTTAGACGCATTGGCTGGGGGTTTCCACGGGCTTTATTTTCTTTACAAAGAAGCGACTGTCGATGGTGGTTCGGTGGCTGGACAATCCAGGTATGGGCTTCCCGATGACTTTATTGACGACCTGAATGTTTGGTATGACGGAACACTTCTTGTCAAATCACCGCCCGGAGTCATTGATATAGGCCTGGGATTACCGAGCAATGATTCAGGGTTAAACGTTACACCCAAATGGGTTACCATGCGAGGAAGAGAGTTTGAGATCAGGCCGATCCCCACTGAGAGCGGTAAAGAGATTAGGCTTTTCTACAATGGCCTTCCGGAAGAGATAAAGGACACCAGCTTCAGTGATTATTTCTTAACCCATTTTCCTGATCTTCATATCTACGGGATGGCGTTCAAGATGGCTTTGTATATGAAGGATATGGCTTCAGCCCAGGCGTTTAAAGCCCTTTTCGAGGAAGAGAAGCAGTCTCTTATTCTCCAAAACAGAAGGCACTATCTCAAGAATGCCAAGATGAGATTTCAAAGCTGGGATGAGTTTAAGGATAAAAAGAGGATTGTATTCCCCCAGTTTAATTACGAAGGCTTATAGGAGGCAGAGGGATGAAACTTATAGGAGTTATTGAGCTTCATAAGATAGACGGAAAAACCAAGGAAAAGATTTTTCTCTTAAGAAAGAAAAACACCATTGTTAACAATGGACTAGCTCAGATTGCTTACCTTTTAGGTGAGGCAACAGCCGAGGCGTTTACTAAGGGTGCTATTGGCGATGATGGGACGACCCCAACTACTGCTGATACTGCTTTAGGTAACCAGCTTGACGAGCAAACTGTTTCCTTCTCTAGGGTCACCACCAATGTTACCAATGATACCGCTCAGTTTACTTCGGTTCATACTGCACCAGTTGGTGGCTGGACGGTCAGGGAATATGGTTTAAAAACCGCTAGTGGGCTTCTTTTAAATAGGGTTACATTTTCCGACGTAAATCTTGCTGAGAATGACCAGATTGAGATCACTTACAAAGTTATAGTTAGTAGGTAATTTCAATGGAAGATGGTTCAAATTGTAATAGAAGAAACAATAAAGCTGAAACAGCTATGGATGGAGATGTATATCGATCACATTGCTACTGATGATAGGAATATTCTAGTCTATCTACCCAAAAGTTCTGCTTTTCGTTATTCAGACTTAACACAAAGTCGTTACATCATTGAGAAGACCATAGAGGTTAATTATGGGTGAAATTCTTATCAATAATAATTTCAGTAATAATTTAAACGGGTGGGTTAATGGTGTAGATGGTGGTTATGCGTTTGGGTGGGTAGATGGACAGGCTGAGGCAATAAGTTACAGCGATTCCACATCCAAAAAACCACATAAAATATGGCAGTTGCTAAGCATTGAGGCTGAAGTAATTAGTGCAACACTTGAGGTTTTTGCCAGGTGGGAGACCTATGGTGGGGATATAGTAGATGGGTCAGTTGAATTTGAGATTTACATTATAAGGCCTGATGGGGTTTATGATAAGTATTACCAAGTCACTTATACCGGCAGTTCTGAAGCAAAGATATTAAGCAATGTCAATGTCCTTCCCACTTTTCAGGCTGGTGGCATAGGAACATATAAGCTTTTGCTTATTGCCTCTCCGGCCTCAGCAAAGACAGGAAGTGCTTATATTCAAAGTTTTGGATATTACGACTGGGCAAGCCTTGTTGTTACATTTAGACACAAGAAGTCAATAATTGAAAGCCTTAATTTCTCTCCAGCACCAGAGAAGGACTTTAGTAAAGCTATGTCCGAGCTGGTTAAGCCATCCGAATCGATCAGTCAGAAAGTTTGGTTTTTTAGGAGAATAAGTGAGGGCATCAATTTATCTGAGATATTAAAAAAGAGCAGCTTTAAAAGTTTTTCCGAGGGGGTGGCAAATACAGAGCAATTATCTTCTACTTACTTTGACGTTATAAACGTAAAAAAAGAAAGCCCATCAGAGTCGATTAACATTTTAGAAAAATTATCTGACAGAGATGTTTCTAAAGGATTGTCTGAGTCAATTATATTGAATGAATTAACAGATGTTTATGTTGGTTATTTTAAAAACATTGAAGAGTCGATTAGTCTGGATGAGGATATCACACCAACACATATTAAACCAAGAAGTATTGGAGAACAAATAAGTCTTTCTGAGAAGATTGTATCCATAATAAAGACTTCCGGGAATTGGATGATTATATACACCCCCGGGGGAACAAGGTATTCAGATATTTCCCCTGTAGATAATGAATGGGTAAGGAGAGAAGCCAGAATTGCCCATGATATAGAGGTTTAATGATGGATTATCTTACACCATTAGCCGAGATTGTGGGGTTTGTAGGGATAAACACAGATATACTTGAGAAGATTATCCCACAACCCGATAAGCCTCTCTATTTATCTGATGCTGATGGGGTTTTAATTAAAGAAGGAAAAATTATGAAACAGAGGGGACTTAATTATTTTACTGCAACTCCCAAGGAAAAAGCATTAGGATTACCAACTTACAGGAAATATACAACCAACGAAAAGTTTTTGATTCTAGTTACAACAACAGGAGCTTACAAATATGTTGGTGGAGACACCCCTTGGTCAAGCATTTACACCAATGCTTTGTCGTTAGATGAAAGGTGTATAGTTGTTAGCTCGGCCAATATAGATGACAAGATAGTAATTACTGATTCTTATTCTGGAATAATCAAATATTACGATGGCATCAATTCAGGAAATTTACTTGACCCCACAACCTTAAAAGCAAGGTTTTTGTTGGAGCATAAGACTTACCTTATGCTTTTCAGGACAATTGAGAGCGGGACAGAGCATTACACAAGGCTTAAATGGTCTAATCCGGGAGCTATTACAATCTTTGATCCAGAAGATTCTTTAGATATTGCCTCAGAGGGAAAGATTGTCAACGCCAAGAAGATGGAAGATTCAATTATAGTCTATTTCTCTGATTCTATTTACCGTGTTTTTTGGTCTGGAGAACAGACAGGGTTTGGTTCCTCTCCTCTTTCTGAGAGGATAGGTCTTTTAGCACCCAATACTTTATGCGGAGAAAATATTCACTACTTCCTTTCCCAGTCTGGGATGGTTCGGCTTATTCCCGGGCAACCCCCTGAGACAATATCTAAAAACAAGTTTAATAAACTAGTTTTAGACGGGATTGATCCTGTTTATTACGAAAGGGCGATAGCTTTTTACTTTCCCAATCTTGAATATATCTATCTTATTTACCCGGCTGTTGGAAACTCCCGTAATGACCAACTTGCTATTTTGGATGTCAGGACCGGAGAGCTGGTCGGGAAACGGACTCTTCCTTTCGATATTACTTGTATAGGTGCTTTAGAAAAAGATACTGATAATGTAACTTTAAGTCCAGAGCAAAGAATTGCTGGTCTTAGCTATATCCCATTAATTGGTGATGTCAATGGTTATGTATATCAAGAGATGTGGTCTGAATATGTTGACCTGGGAGCTAATCCTTATACCAGCTCGGCAGTTTTACCCGAGATTGGTTTAAAGGACAGGACAAGGAATAAAAGGATATTACAGGTAGATCTTCTTATTGAGAAACTTACTGACAACGACATCAACCTTGTTCTTGATATAGCAAATGAGGCGAATGAGAACTTTTCTTATAACTACAATGTTACCGGTTCGGGTAACAGCGGGGTTCGAAGATACACGGTTTACACCGATGTTTTGGGAAAAGAATTTAAGTTAAGAATAAGAGATTCCAGTAATATTTATGGTTTTAATCTGCACGGCTTAATTCTTAAGGGTTATATCACAACGATTAAGTAAAGAGGGGTAAATGAGTTTGTACAGGAAGTCGTTTAGAAAAAGTCGGACGGGGAAGTCTGAGATTGACCGACTTGTGCAGGGGATAGACGACGAATTAACGAGAATTCAAGATGCTTTTAATATTTTGGAAAGTCATACCCATCCGAGGGGGGAGATTCCTGATTTCTTTGATTCTCCGTTTTGGAGCAACATTCCTGATAGACCTTCTACTTTCCCGCCGGATAGCCATCAACACACAAGAGGGGATATATCTGATTTTTGGGGTAGCCCTTTTTGGAATAATATACCTGATAAACCGTCAACATTTCCCCCAGAGAGTCATACTCACCCAGGGAGTGAGATAACTTCTCAGGTATCGGATGCTGATAAGGTAGATGGCTATGACCTTGACCAGGATGTTAGGACATCAGCAAGCCCAAGTTTTGCAGGATTGTCACTTCAGGGTGCTTTAGAGATGGGGGATAACTTTGTAAAGAGAGGGATTCTTTTAGATTCACGAGACTATTACAACTATGGACTTTCTCTTGAGGACAATGTACTCGCCCTTGCTGTTGAAAAAGGATATACAGTTACAGCAAGTAAATCTCCAGATGCAGGTTTTTTAAAATATATGTTTACTAGTAGTTTCCCTAATTATGCAAAGTGGGATGATAGTTTAACCACATATCCTTTGACAATAACGATTGAGGATTTTGGAACCATACATTATTCTACATATTTTTGGATTCATTTTGCTTGGAATAGAAAACCAGATTCAGGTTATAAAATTGAAGTTTATACTTCAAATGATGCATCTTGGCATACAGTAGCAGACACAACCTCTGCCTTTCAAACCAATGTACACTTTTATAGCGATAGCTATATAACAAAGTTAAGGATTACTATCAAATCCGGAAATTCTACATATGGTGCAATACAGATAGGACAAATAGGTTTTGCAGCTCGTTATCGATATAGACGTGATTATGGTTGGTTGCTCTCTAAAGAAGGCGATACGATGTATGGTGACCTGACAATGGCGTCAGGGAAAAAGATTTATTTTGGTTCTTATTATCTTGATAGTCTTATTGGAAATAATAAAGTTCCGGATTCAGATAAACTAGACGGATATCACGCTTCTGATTTTGCCCTTGCATCACAGGCTATTCCATCTGGAATGATAGCAATCTTCCAAGGCTCTTGCCCCTCAGGCTGGACAAGAGTTGCAGATTTTGATGGGAAATTTCTCCGTGGTGCTGCTACTTATGGAGGAACCGGAGGAAGTTCTACGCATACTCATACAATTGACCCACCAAGCACAAATACAAGCGGAATTGTTAGTGATGATTGGTATTATCAGGATGCTACGTCTGGCGACCAAGATATTTCTTGGAGACACCATCATACAGTAGATATTGCTGCCTTCAGTTCGGGAAGTGCAAGTCATCTCCCCCCTTATATAGACGTTGTTTTCTGTAAGAAAGATTAGTTTGAGGTGTAAAAATGGACGAAATAAAAATTCTCAATCAAAAGAAAAGGAAAAGAGCATTAGTTGTGAATGCTCTCTATTCCTACATTGGGACATTAGGGACTTGGGAAGATATTGTTGGCTTTTTAAACTCTGTATCTCCAGGCACACTGAAAGTTGCTGTGAAGAATCATTTAATTGCAAATATAGAGGAACTGCAACAAATCTTGAAGGAGTTAGACAGTGTTTAAAGTAGAGGCAATAAAAGATGACCCCAAGGGAAGATTCAAAAAAGGAGATGTTTTCACCTGCTATGGATTTCACTGGGAAGTTGATTTAGTTGGAGCGTATATTCGGAAAGAAGAAGACTTCTTCGATATGCTCTTTTTCCTTATTTGGCTTCCAGACGAGGGGTGGAAATTTATAGAAAAATGTTACTTCAAACCCGCTGGAGAAGAAATGAATATTCCTGGAATCTGCGGAGAGACTTTAGAGGAGGGTTAATTGAAAAAATTATTTAAGGAGGTAAGACGATGTTGATTCCTTATTTTAGAAAATTTTTAGATTCAGATGTAACTATTCCTATTAATACTACCCAGGTGGTTAGCTCGAATGAAATTGACCTGAGTGATGCCAAGTTTGCTTCTATTTCTGTTTACGTCAAGGGGAATAATGCTGGTGTTAGTCTGGATGTTACTTTTGCCTTTGTGGCTTATGATCCAGCAAGAGGTTCATGGGATACCGAACCATATCTTACCATTAATGTGACTCCTAATGGGCTAAATGCAGTTCAGAAGACAGTTTCAATTACTCCTCACGTATCGAAGATTAAACTGTATTCTATCCAGAATCAAGAAACCTTAGATGGCTATACCATAGATGCTAATGCTTCAATTTTTAAGAAGGTGTAAGCAAGATGAGCATAAAAAAGATTATTCTTTGGCTTTGGAATAGGTTTGTAGGCATCTGTAAAAGATTATTCAATAAGAAAGAAACAGCATTTTCTAAAGCCGGTGATGAGAGAGAAATAGTTAAGCGAGAAGAAAAAAAGAAAGAAGATAAACAGAAAGAAGAGAAGAAAGAAAACAAGAAAAAACCCAAGAAAAAATCAGTTACCAGAACTATATTTCCTTATTCGGTTTATAACTTTATGGTTGGTTATGTCCCCTGGGATTTAGATGGCTTTGTCATTCCCTTCCAGGATGGAACGAATTGGAATATGAACAGATTTGAGTTTGTAGGAGAAGAATCTGCGAAACGTGGCGTAAATGTAATCCGTTTATTTGCTTACTGTCAGGAGAGACCAGATTCTATTTATAGATACATTCAGCCACTAGAGATTCGCAACGATAGATATATCTATAGATTCAGAAATGGAAGACTTATTCTTTCTCCCGCCTATGTTAACGAAATGTCCCGAAGATTACGGGTCTTCCACGAAAGGGGAATTGTGACAATTATCTGCCTTGCATCGGGTATTAAGGGCTTTCGATATCACTTCTCAATGTGGAACGGAAGAAACTCCAATATAAAATCCCCCTCGAGACCAAGAGCTTTTATTGAAGATGAGCTGGTTATAGCGATGTTCAAGGACTATTGCCAAGCAATGGTAGAACACTTTGATAATCCCTTGGTTATCTGGGAGCTGATTAATGAGCCACACGAATTTGAGCCCAAACCGCTAACCCAGTGGACTTATCACATGATTGATTATTTAACCAAGAAACTTAAGGTCCCACAGAAGAGAATCATGGTTCAGCATATAGACAGATCGCTAGATGGCGATGATCCCGCTGGTTATAAATGGCTGAAGAAATACAAGAAGATTCTTTATTCGCATCATGGAATTAATACCGCCTGGGCATTTATCCGCTATCACCGTCATGACCGTGATTTTTATAAATACTTTTATAAGCCCTTTGGACGCAGGATTGTTTGTGATTCAGATGGGGCCCAGACTTATGAAGCCGGCCTTATAGGAACCGGTTTAATTGGAAAAAATTGGAACCCGGAATTCAGGCGCCCCTCTTCCTTTGATATGTATCACGGCCTTGTTTATGACTATCGGAATGGTGGTGGTGGCTGGATAATCATGTCCGCTGCTGCCTGGGTAAGGAGCACAACCATTCCCAATATTGCAACATGGAGAAAATCAGCCCTTGAGGGACTCACAAGAGAAGAGTGTCGTAAATATGGTGTCAGCTTTGAGCTAAACAAGGAGCCGGAGTTAAGAGCGATTGAAAGAGCCGTCAGAGAAATAATCAGGGAGAGGCAGACATGATTGACGAAAAGAGGATGAAGGATATTTTAAGGCGATATAAGTGCCCGCATTGTGGGAAATTGCCACCTGATCTCTATGATATTGGAGATGACGGCGAAACAATTATCAACTATGAGTTCTCAGTTCTTTTTAGGGTTTATGAAAGATTGGCAGATGAGCTGGGTTATTGGCCGATTATTACCAGTGGTTACAGGTGTTTAGATCACCAAAAAGAATTGGTGATGAACAAGATCTCTTCCACCTATTGGTCGGTCCACGTTTTTGGACTTGCTTTGGATGTTGACTTTAATTCTGTCTCTGAAGTTAAAAGGGCGGTTGAGATTTTGAGGAAAGTAGATATCCGACCGAGAATAGGATGGAAGAGATATTTAGACAAAGGAAAAACATTTGTTCATTTCGATTTAGGCTTTTTGATTATCCCAAGATACAGCCCAAAATTACATGAGGGAGCGGAATGGTGAGGGTCAGAGATGGGTTTATAAAGTGGATGGTGTCCACTAAGTTTCAGGTGGCGATATTGTCGTTCACGTTGATTTATTTAGCAATTCCCTTATTTATGCTTGAACCCCAGGTGGCCGTAAATGCCATAAGGGATATAGCTATAGCCTATATGGCCACAAGGGTTTTGGAGCCTATTGTTCAAATATCCATAGCGGGGAAGAAAAAATGAAAAATTTACTTTATGGGGTTGTGATTGTCTTGCTGATTGGGGTGACGGTTAAGTTTTATGATGCGTGCTATACGGCCCCCGTAAAGGAGACCCTCGAAGTGTATAAAGCAAAAGTTGAGGCGATGGAAAAGCAGAAGAAAGAAGATATTAAGAAATGGGAGAGAATTATTGAGGCTTTTAAGATTTATGCCATCCAAAAGGAAGAAGAAGCTAAAAAGATAAGAAAAGAGCTTTTAGAAACCAAGAAACGACTGGAAGAAGCCACACCACAGGAGTTAATTGAGGAGATTGGTTTCACGGATATTGAATATTCTGGAAACAGGATATCTTTGGGTGTAGATACTTTTAGAGAGATTGCCTTTTTAGTTGCTGAGAATAAAGCCTTAAAGCAAGAGAATATTGCCCTGAAAGAATCATTAGAAGCGTGCAAAAATGCGTTAGCCGGAAGAGAGTCTGAGATTATTCTGAGAGAACAGGCCCTTTCCATAACAATAGAGAGGCTCAGAAACGAGCTAAAGATTCAGAAGGAAGAATCGAGCAGAAAAACCATAAGATATTTTTTATATGGCGTCTCTGCCGGGATTGTAGTCACTCTTATATTAAGGAGATAGGGTCATGGCTAGAAGGGTTACTGTTAAAGATGTTCAAGAAGAAATAAAGGCATTAAGGAAGGAGATTGAGAGCAAGATAGTTAATCAAAATAACGGATGGGACAAGTGGAAGGAAATGGTCTTGTATAAACTTGACCAAAACTGTAAAGCCACCGAAAACCTTGCTAAAGGATTTGAGGAGTTTAAGGAGACATACCAGAAAGAAAGACTAAAAATCGAAGAAAGGTTTGGTAAGTTGGATAAACGCATAACAGCGGTAGAGGTAAAGTCAGGAATGTGGGGAACCATCGGTGGAGCCTTATTTATGGTCATTTTTTACATAAAAAACCTAATTACGGGGAGATAAGGAAATGGCCGGTATTAAGAAATTAGAGAAAAAACCTGAACATCTCACTTATGTAATACACAATCTTTTAAAACCTGATTGTCGATATTCCATGTTCGATGATATGGTCGGATGGAATGATCTGGTGGCTCTTCTTTATTCTCCCGGGACCGTTGTTTATGGTCTTTTTGAAAAAGGAAGACCCACACCGTTTGGTGTGGTCTTTTTTACAGATGTTAACCCCTATCGCAGTTGTTGTTTATGGGCTTGTATTTTCAATAAAGAAGACCGAGGAAAAGGCAAGATTAAGCCATTAGTGGATTTAATTAAAGCGGATATGGTTAACACCTATAAACTTCACTCGGTAGTAAGTCGGGTTATTGACGGTAACGAAGCCTCAATAAAGTTTCTTAAGTCATTAGGATTTAAGTTCGTTGGAAAGAAAGAAGAGTATATGTTTGTAAAAGGCAAATATGTAGATTTACTTGAGTTTTATCTTGTTTTAGGAGGGGAATAATGGGCGGAGAAAGCGGAGACATCAGAGTTCAAGCAACACCGGTTAAGACCCAGCTTCAGATGGCTGGTCTTGACCAAATGCTCAGGGCTGCCTTGAGGTCAATTCAGGGCTACCCGCTGGGAATGCCCTGGTTAGGACCTTATTTAGAGTCTTATGCACCGTATCATTTTACTTTAAGCGGTGGAAGGACTAAAGCATGGGACCCTTGGGCAAACAACAAAACAACAGAAGAAGTTGACATAACAGACCCACACAACGAGAAAAAGAATCCGTGGAACAGAAGGCCACCCTTTAGAAGAGAGGAAGATACCGAGAGGGGTGGAAGAAGCGGGCTTTCAATGGTGGGGCAGTTTACCCCAACAATGGGCAGTCTGGGAACCCCCAGAAGTATTTCCCCCGTGGCGAGTAGTTTAATAAATTTCTATGCTAGTCCGGTAAGTAGATTGTTTACAGCTCCCTTTGTGATGCCCTTCTATTATCCTTTATCGGGCAATTATCCCCAGTTAGGGAATGAACCTAGATCCAGACTCTTTCTCACTAGGGGAGGTGGATAATGAACCCATTAACGAGAGCAATGGATGATATATATAAAAGAAAACCACAATCTATATCACCTGCCGGAAACCGGGAATTGTTACAAAACTACCGACCGACCCCAAAGCCGTTGCCGGCATTTTCCCCCGCTGGACAACAGCTTTTAGACAGAACGCCTGATTTGGGTATTAGCTATCGCTCAGAGACGATTCCAACCAAGACCCCCAGTTTTTCATTTCCTACGGAAGGTAAAGAATTATCCTTTTCACCCTTACGAAAAGCCCTCCTTCGGCTTCCCGGCAGAGATACAACTAATCGGTTACCTCTTCCCCAATCTAGAAGAGATACAATCAATCGGTTACCTAGAGAGCAGTCTAGAAGACAGACCCAGACAGAAGGCAGCGGGAAGATTATTAAGATACCCGATGAACCCCCGTTTGAGCATGTAGAAGATAAGGAAAGCGAGGAAGACACAACCGAAGACACAACCAAGGAAAAATGGGACCTGGAGAAATGGAAAAGACCATCCTGGTGGACTAGCTTTAGAAATTACCGGAATTTAGCTGGTTCGCAGGAATGGGAAGGGAGAGGTGTAGATCCTTCATGGGTTAAACAGGGATGGTGGCGTTCCCCTGATTGGCCTGATTATATCATTTGGCACCCTTACTGGGGATGGCAGAATTTTAATAAGGTGGCCGAGTTATATAAAAAAGCAGGGGGTCCGGTAAGCTGGCAAGATTTTATTAGCTGGCCATTAAGTCAAAATGTGGTCGGTCTTTGGGATCAATACTTTGATAACCTTCAATACACTAATCCCGAGAGTGGGAATGGTGATGGCAGTGGACGGAATGGTGATGGCAGTGGACAGACGCTCGTTTATGGTCCTTATGAACCCCCACCCGGTGTGGATATTCAGTTATTTAAACCGGGAGAGGCCACCTCAATGCTAGATATTTTTGGCTATACTGGGCCAATCCCCATTAATCCTTATGAGCAATCTGCCCTTGATTATATAGGCCAGATGTATCTTGACCAGCAACCACTTCAGACATTAGCTCCGGCCGAGAGCTTTTATAACTTTGCTTTAGCTGGTGGATTGTCCCCCACTGGAGCGATGTTCCGGAATGCAGTTTACAACGCAATTGCAAATCAGGCTTTCCGGGATTTACGAAGAGCCCAAAAGATGTTAGCCAGCAGGTTTAGTAATTTAGGTGGTTATTTTGGTGGCAGACACGCCCTTGCCCAGGCATTACTTGCAGATGAGGTTCTGTCTAATCTTCAGAAGACCTTAGCTGATATAAATCTTGCAGGCTGGAATCAGAATGTCGCCTCGATGTTTCAGGGTGCTGGTGGCCTTACAGGATTAGCGACTACCAAACAGGGGTTACAGAATCAAATCCTGCAGAACTTGTTAACCGGTGGAAGCCTGTTAACACAGAGAGAGGCACTTAATAGGGCCGAATATCAGAATGCTTTACAGCGAGCTTATGAGGATTGGCTCAGGGCAAGACAAGAAGAGATGGTGCCTTTCCAGATGGCATTGGCATTGATGGGTATGAATCCCATTGAAAATATTGCCCAACCGCCACAACCGAGTGCGTGGAGTTACCTATTGGGTGGATTAGGAAGCGGACTTGGAAACTTGCTGGGCTATTTTACGGGGGCAAAACTCTTAAAATTCCTTGGATGAGGAGAAATAGCAATGGCAACAATAGTTAAACCAACCCCATCACCACTAACAATGCTTTTGAGTGGTCTTAGCAGTGGTATAAACCGAGCCTTAAACCAGGCATTGACATATAAAATGCTTCAGAATTACCAAACAGGACTTATGAAAGCCAGAGCAGAGGAAGAGGCGATACAGCAGAGGGAGAAACTTGCTAAAGACATTTACAACGATTACATCACTGGAAAGCTGGATGCAAGAGTAGTTCTTTCTGAGCCGTTTCTTGCAACGGTGAGATATTATCAGCTTGATAAACACCCCATGATTCAGGCGATCCTTACGGATGCACAGCGGTGGAGAGGCCCCCTACCCGGAAGCAATGTTCAGCCTTATACGGGAGAAGATGTAACTAGACGGCCTCTTGCTATGACACTTCAGCAGATAAAGAGAGAGGGATGGGAAGAAGCTGGAAAAGAGGAAGCAACCAAGGGGGTTATTAAGACAGAGGAGTATATGAAGAAGCTGAGGGATTTAGGATTAAAGACCGGACCAGAAACAATAGAACAGGCATCAATTGGCCCCGGCGGGATTTCAGTTGACATAAGAACACCCATTGAAGCGAGAGAGACAGCAGAAGAAAAAGCAGAAAAGATGAGAGAAAGGACAATTGAGGAGCAGGATAGACGGTTCAAATTTTATACCGGCCTGAATGAGCTACAACAGAAAGTTACAAACATTCAGATGAACATTCTGAAATATGTTAAAGAACCGGCCGGTAGCGAAGCGATTATCGAAAGCCTCAAAGGAATAAACATAAACGGTAAATCTCCCATCAGCCAGTCTTTGGTTCAGCGTATTTTGGGTGGCGAGACGGATAATTACAAAGTTAGGAAAAACAGGGCAAGGCTATTGGTGAAAACGATAAACAATCAACTTATTAAGAAGATAAACATAGCTAACAAGCTGAGAGCGAAGGATTTGGGTATTGAGTGGAGTGAAGACTTTGAGATTGAGCCAATCCCAGAAGATATACTTATTGATGAGATTAAGGTGGAAGACATTTCCAAGGAATCAAAAGAATCTGTTAAGAGGGATAAACCAATTACACCGGTAGTTCCCACAGCAAAAGTTGATAAAAAGATAGAAGAGGGAAACAAGAAGATATTTGAGAGAGTAAACAGGGCTTATACAGAGATTATTTCGGCAATTGAGGAAGTTAAGTCTGAAGGAAAGAAATTACTTCCAGCAGACGTAATGAGAGAGGTATATGCAATTATTCCCGACTTAAAAGCAGAAGGCCTGACGGATGCGGAGATAAATCATCTCTTAGAGAAAGTTAGGGAATACCTCTCTAAGACGCCTTAAAAATGAGTATATTCGAGAGACTAAAAGAATCGTTATTAAATACACAACCACAGACAGAGCCCGAGCCTGCTATTTTTGATAAATTAAAAGGCCGGCTTCTCCAGGTGCAACCGAGTCCAGAATCAATAGAGAGAGTTTTTGTTCCACCAGAGATTAGGCTAAGACCCCCAGAGGAAGCACATAAGGAAGCCGAAATAAAGATGCCGGTTTTAGAAGAAACAGCATCTAAAATTTATGTAGAGCCCCCAGAAGAGCCCCAGAAAACGCAACCTCCACACATAGATAAAGCACCACCAACACTTGACTTATTTTCCCCCGGGATAGACTTCTTAGTCACCCAATTAGGACTAAAGGATTATATTTCACCCAAGAAGATTAAAGAAGCCGGAGAGAAGCTTTCTGAGTTTAGCACAGGGTTTCTTGAAGGTTTGGCAGATGAAATGACCCTGGGGATGACCAAGAAGCCCTATAAATACGAGCCCAGGACACCCATTGAAGCATTAGGAAATGTAATAGGGCGGTTTACCGGTTTCTTTGGGACACCGATGATGTATGGCGGTAGCTTGGGGAGTATGGCAGTAAAAGGTGGAGTAAGGGCCCTTGAGAAGGCTGGAATGCCAGTTTTTGCACAGATGCTCAGGGAAAGTGTTCCACTGGGATTTGCTTCCTTATTTTCTGACCTTTCAAAAGAAGGGATCGAACACGCTCCCCAACGTGCTTTACACGCATTTTTGTTTGGTGCAGTTCTAGGTGGAAATAAGTTTATTGATTTTAATAAAACACCATTACTCTCCAAGTTTATAAGGCAGTTTTCATCCCGGGCATTGCTTAATTTACTCAATCAGTATGATCCACAGACAATTCGCAAGATTGCTAATGACATAGCGAGAGGAAAGATAACACCTGAGACTTCGCAGGCCTTTTTTGACGAGCTTCTTTTAACTGTCTTCTCTTCTCATAAACTTCCAGATTATATCCGGAATAAACCGTTAAGAGAGATCTTCAGACAGTTAGATAATGAGGTGGCAGAACTCAGAAAGGCAGGAGCTGCACTTAAAGAACTGAAGCACTGGAGAGCCTTAAAGCACTATTTGGTTACCCCAGAGAACATTAGGGTTCCTTATGAGTGGCTTAGACAGGCAGAAGATATAAATAAACTTCCTGACTTAATGGAGCAATGGAAAGAACTAGGAGAAAAACACGAATACAAAAAAAGACATAGAACGTGGCAGGAGTATAGCTCTAGCGATCCGTTAATGAGCTTTATCAAGTTTCAATACGGAAGAATTAGGCCAAATTCTATTTATTCGTATAAAGAACTCAAAAAGATATTTCCCGAAGATATGCTGGTTCGTCCAGAAGAGGCCAAGAAGAACCCCTATATTGGTGTCACTATGGATGAGCTAGCCTCGGAGTTAGCAACTGGCGTTAGAGAAAGAAACCAGACATTTATTTCGATGCTGGGAGATATTGTTACAAAAATTCCCGACAGCGGTTATTCTTCAGATGTTTTTGAATTTTTAGCAAAGAGAGCATCAAGATTCAGGCGAGGATTACCCCCGGATAGTTATACCCCTCACGAGTTAAGAAGAATGGAAAGAGAAAGAGCCCGAGATGAAGAAATAACACTTTTAGAAGATGAACTTGGAGAAGCATTTGATAAGGCCAGTGGTTATTACTTGGATTTTAATGACAAGGTTATTTTAAACATTGCTAAAAAAGTCTCAACTGGGCGGTTACTTAATAGAGAAAAAATTATTGAAAAGCTACAGAAGAGAGCTGAAGAGGCTGGTTTTAGAAAAACTGAAGAGACGGATCTCCAGCCCTTAGATGTGGCCTTAGAGAACATAAAAAGAAGAAAAGAAAAATTCAGTAAGTTACTGAGCGAGGAAGAGAAGCCCCCGGTTAAAACCGAGGTATCGCCAGAATTCAAGGAAGAGCTAGAAACGATAAAAAGATTAGCAGAGAAAGAGTTTGCCGGGGAGAGAGAAACGCTGGAAGACTTTCTTGAAAGACACGGAATTGAGATAGCCCGGGAAGAAAAACCCACAAGAGAAAAGACTGTCGAGGAAATGCTCAAAGAGCTAGAAGAGGCTGAGCCGGTTATGATGGAAGGTCTAACCGTTGGTCTTGTCCGGCCAGGCGAAGGGGAGAGAGCTATCCAGTTACTAAAAGAGAAATACCCAGATGCAATATTAGGGGTGGGACAGCCTGGAAAGGTTTCCAAGGAATTAATAGAGACAGCCGAGAAGCTAGTGGAGCGTGTTTCTACCGAGGATATTATAAAGAGTTTAGCTAATAGATATTACGAAGAGACAGAACCTAAAGAGCCGATAATTGGATTAGGCATTCAGAAACTAAAACGAGCATTAAAGGGAGAAGAGAAAACAGGAGAGATAAAGCTTTCTGATAGGTTTGAAAAAGTTTTCCAGACTTATAGAAAAGTCCCTCACGAGGGCATTTTAACTCAGATGAAGAAGGCAGTAAGCAAGATCTTTAGTGGCTTCAGGGCCTACCCCACCATGCCAAATAAAGCAGAATACATTGTCCCAAAGGAGGCCTTTAGACAAATAAAGGCTTATCGAGGCGTGGTTCCACAAGAGGCTTATGAGGCAATAAATGGAATTATCGCTGGTCTTAGTGATGCTGAAATCAGTAATTTCAGGAAATATGTGTGGCTCGCAGACCTTTATCAAACAGCAAGAATCAACAAAGATTTAAAGCTTTTAGATTATGGGTTTACCAGAGAAGAGGTAGAGAGAGAATATAAAGAATTCTTTAATAAAATCAAATCCCAGAAAAAGGTTTTAGAGGCAGTCAGGAGAAGGGCTGAGCTTTATAGGGCTATTCAACGAGATTTTATTAACCTGGGAAGAAGCTTGGGAGCCGATTTTTCTCATATATTCAATCGTCCTGATTATTTCAGACACCTGGTTATTGATTATGTAATTGAGGAGAACATAAAAGGAAAAGGGACGGGAAGGCTTAAAGTCCCTAGAGGCCGGAGTTATATGAGACAGAGAAAGGGTGGTTATACCAAGGGAGAGCTAGAAGATCTTCAGAAGCTGGGATTAGAGCCAAAACATCATGCCTATATTACAGAATATGCGGTGGCCGAGCATGATGTATTAACCAGGTTATTAATGGACCTGAAGGTCCTTCGAGAGCTTAACCGCATTGCTCACGAATACGATGACCTGTTAGCGAACATAAAGCAAAAAGCTAAAGAGATGGGGGTTAAGAATTGGCACTTTTTAATTCCCAAAGACTTTAAGCTGTATCAGTTTGACCCCGGAAAGTATCTGTATAGCGGAAAGGTTATAACAGATAGAATTGTAGAGCAGGTCTTAAGGGATCCTACTTTAGTTGGGAAGGAAGAGACCGTTGAGAGAATCATAGACAAAGCAAGGGATGCACTCATTATAGGACAGGATAAGCCGTATTTCCTAATCCGGGAAGGGACAGAGAGAGCATTAAACCAGTTCTTTAAGAGAAGCGATGATACCCTAATTAAAGAAGTCTGGAGAAAGTTCCACACCAATGTGAAGCGATGGTTTTTGCTTAGCCCGAGATATGTAACAAAATACAACATAAGAAACTTTACAGGTGACGCCCAGGCTGTATTTATCGGAAACCCCCGGGCTTTTAAGTATTTACCGAAGTCAATAAAGGACTTATACGAAGCATTTGTTAGAAAAACAGGAATGTCACCCGAGCTGAGGGAATTCTTTAGACTGGGTGGTGTTAGGAGTTCATTCCATATCCAGGAGCTAGGGGATTTAGGAAGGCTATATGAGCAAATAACCCAAGGCTCAATTGCTAAGAATGAAAGTGCTTTCAAGAAAATAGTTGGTGGTTACTTTAAGAAGATGGGAGCGGTTTCTGAGGTTAGAGAAGCACTTCTTAGATATGCCAATTACTTAAGCATTAAGGACGAAATAATCAGGAATGGTGGAAAGCCGAAGAGTTACTACGCTTCAATTAAGGGAGAAATTGACGCCCTCCCCTCAATTGAAGAAAAGGCCTACAGATTAGCAAATGAGCTTCTGGGTAATTATGAGGAGTTATCAACTATAGGAGAGGCATTAAGAGGTTCAATATTTCCCTTCTGGAGCTGGCAGGAAGTCAACACTAGAAGATATTACAGGCTGTATAGAAATGCCATAGCTGAGGCTAAAATTATCCCGGCCTTAGCCAGAACAATAGCTGGCACGGCGATGTTTAAAGCACCTTATTATACATATCTATTAGGAAGAATAGCATTAAAGGGATATCTCTTGTATGCAATTTATAATGTTCTGAATAATATTTTCTATGGTGAAGCAGAACAATCTTTAAGCGAAGAGCAGAGGGCAAGAACCCACCTGTTTCTTCCTCCGTTTATCCAAAAAGAGCTAAGAAAGGCTTTTAATATCCCCGAGGGAAAAGTTATTTACTTCAACCGTTTGGGTTCTCTTGACGATTTGATGTCTTGGTTTGCTTTAGATTCTCTCCCGATTTTTATCCACAGGTATAAGACGGGGGAGATGTCTCTAAAAGAGATTTTAAAAGAAATGGCTGAAGCACCAATTGACAAGGCTTACCAGCTCCTTCATCCTGCGATGAAGATTCCACTTGAGCTTGCTACAGGAATGTCTATTTTCCCTGAATTCGATGAACCCAGGTTAATAAAAGATAAGACCCTCTATTTGGCTAGATCGGTCGGCTTAGAAGAGCTTTACAGAGCCCTGAAAAAAGATGTTCCTGATAAGCCAATTGGTGAGACAATCCTTAATTACTTGTTTTATGTTGCTGATGGTGATGCCTCTGCTTACTACGATATTTTTGACAAGGAGACTATGTTCCTTAAGAAGCTAGGGAAAGATTACACGGGTGGCATTATAACTAATAAGACCCCAATTCTCTACCACATGGCCCAGTCCTTGAGATTTGGTGATAAAGAATCATTTAAGATCCTGCTGTCTCAATATATCGAGGAAGTAATTAATTCCTCACTGCTAAAGACAGAAAAAGAGGTTAGAGACTCTATCAAGAAAGGGATTACTCAATCAATTAAGAACCTAGCCCCCCTATCAAGGTTAAACAAAAGAGAGAAGGCTGTATTTTTAGCCACCCTAAGCTCAGAGGACTGGGAAAAGCTTGAGCGGGCTAATAGGCATTATCAAGAATTAGTAGAGACCCTTCTTGAATGGGTTAACGAATTAAAGAAGGAAGGTGAATAATGGCTGGAGCTAAACACCTTCAAAACATGAAGAGGAGAAGCCCGGGAAGGCCCAAAAGTCCCTTCAATGAGATTGTGGACCTTTCTGATGAGGATTTAAAGCAAAGGCTTCCGAGAAAAGTTTACGAGACCATGTATTGTGCTGTCTCTCTTTTGCTGAATAAGTTTTTGAGGGACAAAAAAAGCAAGTCCCAGTTTGAGGCTGCAAAATTTGTTGTCGGACTAATGGGAGACGAAAAGTTTATGAGAGTGGTCAAGTCAATTGAAGACAGTATAGGGAATTCATCTGGAGTAGTTGAATGGGGAAAACCAATGCCCGTGGCAGATATACCGAAACCTAAAAAGGAGAAGCAAGACACAGAGGGAGAATAAATGAGGCTTAAATACGTTCCTCACGAGAAGCAGTTGATGGTTCACAAAGCTCTTAGTCCGCCCTATCGAGGTGTAGTTGTTATGGTTATAGCTGGACGGCGGTTCGGAAAGACGGTTTTAGCAGTCAACGAGATTATTAAGAGGGCAATAGAAACACCCCACGCCAGAATTTGGTATTTAGCCCCAACCAAGGACCAGGCCTACAGAATTGCCTGGCGAGTGATGCTGAAATATTTACCGGCTGAGCTCATGAGAAAAAAGAGAGAAGATAAACACTATATTGAGCTTTACAACGACAGCCTCATAGAGTTTCTTGGAACACAGGAAGAGATCTTCTTGCTCGGTGCTGGGCTTCACTTTGTGGTTTTCGATGAGTTTCCCACCATCCCCTACTCTGTCTGGTTTGATACAGTTAAGCCAATGTTAGCTGACCACAACGGGGATGCATTATTTATTGGGACCGTTCCGGATCCAAAGATTCACAACATCACGCTTGAATTTCTTGATATGTATGACGAGATTTTTGCCACAACAGGAAACACGGAAGAGCCGAGAGCCTTTAACTTTTCCTCGTTTGATAACCCTTATATAAGCCACGAGAAGCTTAAAAAAGACATTGAGGAATTAAAGAGGAAAGGAAGAGAAGCTGATGCCCACAGGCTTTACTTTGGGAAATACACTAGGGAATATGGGCTGGTTTTCCCGTTGTTTTCCCATAGGCAACACGTTGTTCAGCCCTTTGAAATTCCCAATACCTGGACAAGGGTTATGGCTATTGACCCTCATCCCCAGAAGCCGATTTATGGATTGTGGTGTGCAATAGATCCGCGAGGTCATCACTGGTTTTATAGAGAGGTTAAGTTTGAAATGGATGACGGAAGACCGATGACCGTGCCGGAATCAGCAATGGAAATTATCAGGATTGAAGGACAGGCAAAAGAAAAGGTTAAAGCCAGATTTATTGACCCAACTCATGCCAAGGTAGAGCAAAAGACACTAGGAATCAAGTCTATTCATGAGCTTTATAGAAGACAAGGATTGTTCTTTAAAACGGCTAATAGAGACTTTAATACCTTCTTCCATCGTTTCAGCGATATGCTTGCTGAGGTTCCAGAACCCATGGTTCATATCTTCCAATCGTGTCCGGAATTCATTTTCCAGCTAAAGACTTATACCTGGGATAGCTGGGCTAGTCTGAGGGCAAGAGAAGAAAAAGGAAGAAAAGACAGACCGAAGAAGGTAAATGATGATTTTATTGACTGTGCTAAATACATAATAAACGCCAACGTGAAGCACGTTGAGTTAGAGGACATAAAAGCATATAGGGCCCAGTTAGAAAGACGCTGGGCAACAGGACAATTCCTATAAGGGGGTGTGGCTATGTATCTCGAAGAAAGAGCCGTAACAAGAACCCAGGAAGAACTTGATTTGTTAAAGAAATGGCTAACAAGGTTTAAGCACTCTGAGGATGCCTATAGGCAGTATATGGACAAGGGAAAGGAGAATTATTACCTCTACAAGAGCTATATGAAGGGAGAAGAGAAGGTCTATAAGCACAGTATATTTGTGCCCTATACATTTGCCTACATGGAAGACTATATAGCCTACATCATGCTATCAATCTTCTCCCAACCATCGATATATTCAATCCACCCTAGGCTGAGCTCGATTTCAAAGGAATTGTGTTCAGAGCTGGAAATCATCCTTAACTGGGTCATGAAAGACGAAAGAACTGAATTTATTTTAGAAATAGAGGACCTCTTGAGAAACATAAATCTTTATAATGTTGCGTATCTAATCAATTTCCCCGTTACAAAGGAAATCCAAAGGATTCTATCCACTGGAGAGACAACGAAAAGTGATGCCTTTGATTATATTTATCTAGAGTCCCCTCATACATTTTCCATGTTTCCAGAACCCGGCAGAAAGAGACTGTCAAGAGCCAACTGGATAATCAGAAGGGGGTATTCAACAATAGAAGAGCTACTTGAGGCCCAGGAAAAAGGCATATATGAAGGGGTAGAAAGAATTGGAACCGGCGGATATGGGACAGATGAGGACCCGGTTAAGAAGCTCCTTTCAGAGATTGGAATTTCCATAGATACCCCCCACGAGAAGAACAAGATTGAGATTCTGGATTGCTTTGAGGATGGTGATGTTGTAACCATTGCCAACAAGCAGTTTATTATTAGAAATACAACGAGATATGCAATCAAGCCTTATCCATTTCCCCTTCCGGTTTTAGACGCCAGAACCGGCGGTGCTCCTGGTGAGTTTTTCGGAATAGGGCTGGTAGAGTCGCTGAAGCCTATCCAAAAGGAGTTAAATCTTCTGAGATCGCAAAGAAGGGAAAACGTGTCGCTTGTTTTGAACAAACTATTTATCTATGACATGACCGCTGGAGAGGTGGATCTAGCGACCTTATTCTCGGCTCCCGGAAATGTAATTGTGACCACAAATAGAGATGCTATTGAAGAACTACCGATAGCAGATGTTACATCTTCATCCTATAAAGAAGAGCAATCGCTTTATTATGACTTCCAGAATGTTTCTAGTTTCTGGGACTACACAAGAGGTGCAACACCGAGAAGGAGAGAGACGGCTACTGGAATTATCCGGCTCCAACAGGCCAGCCAGGGAAGACCCGAGTTTTACTTAAAGAAGCTGGACTTTTATATCCTAACCCCCCTTGCCAAGAGAGCACTGGTTTATATAAGAGAGACAATTGATAGAGAGACCTACAAAGAAATTGTCGGAGAGCCAAATCATGCTGACCAATTCTTTGATCTCGACACGGAACAGTTAAAGCGTGGCATCGGTGTGGTCCCCATCACAGAGAGTCTGTCACAGGTTAAAGAAATAGACACTAATATCTTTATCCAGGCCTTTGATAGGCTGATTCGGTTTCCCGAAGTTAACCGGGTGGCCTTAATAAAACAACTTTGGCTGAAGCTAGGGAATAAGAATCCCGAGGAAATAGTCCAACAGCTCTCTCCTCCTGCCCAGGAAGCCACAAGGGCTGGAGCAAAAGAGGCTTTAGAGGGCCCTCAATCCAGGGCAGTAGCTGAGGGGATGGGAATACCCGTTCCCCAGGAATTCTTTGAAAAGTTAGGAGAGTAAGCCATGTTCAGAGGTCATATAACAAGCAAAGAAGAAGATATTTTTACTGAAGGTTACAACGAGTTCATAAGACGGGAAGAGGTAAAGATAAACCTAAAGAGATTTAAACCGGTGGCCCTAGCTGTAAGAGAGATGACAAAGACAAAGGGCTGGAAAGATGTAGTAGAGCCCTTTCTTAGACAGAAAGGAAATCCGGCGATTCTGTTTAATCTGATCAACAAGAAAGAGGAAAATTTTGCCAAGAAGGCAGCCGAGATTGAGGTTTTTTACAGGTTTCTTAAGTGGATAGAACAACTATGTAAGATAGCAGATCAAGCCTCTAAAATTCCTGATGAGGAGTGATAACAATGACAAAAGTAAATTGGACCCCAGAGAAGGTGGAAAGGGTTATAGAACTTATAATGAGCGGATTCACCTATTCCAAAATAGCCGAAATCTTATCTAAAGAGCTTAAGACACAAGTGACAACAAACATGGTAGAGAGGTTAGTATATAGGAAAGGCCTAAGAAGGATAATAAAAAAAGAAGATAAAGACAGTGAGATGAAATACTTCCACCCTCCCCGACTTCCTATGGATGATTATCTGATTATATGTGATGTCCATGCTCCTTACTATTCTGAAAAATGGGTAAACAGGGCAGGAATAATTTCACACCTTTTAGATGTTAACAAGATAATTATCGTCGGGGACTTATTTGATATGCACTTTATTAGCAAGTATTACTCAGAATACAGACCAGAAATGGGAGAAGAAATAGAATGGACAGAGCCATTTATGGATTGGCTGGATCAGTTTGATTTTATCTTCCTTATTCAGGGAAACCATGAGAGGAGAGCCGGAATATTCTCAGATGGCAGAATTCAGGCCCGGTTTTTTCTCCGGATATTTGGCAACTTGGTTATGAAGAATAAATTTAAATTCACGAATTATGACAGTTTAGAAATTGGAGAAGATTGGCTTCTTACACACGCGAAAGACTATAGCCGAATACCGACCAGGATGGCCACTCGATTAGCCTCTAAATATCACCGGAATTTAATCAACGCTCATGGGCATTTCTTTGGAATGACTTATGATGTTTCCGGGAAGTTTCTCTGCATTGACTTGGGGGGATTATTTGATATTAGTAAGATTGAATATATTAATCTCAGAACAACCAGTTATCCCTTCTGGAAATCTGGTTTTGGTGTTTTAAAGAATGGCTTTATATATCTTTTTCATGACGGCACAGATTGGGATTTTTGGTTAAGTTTATACAAAGGGGGTAAATATGCCAAAGGCACTAGAAAGAAAACTAAAAAGGATGGCAAGAAAAAAATTTCCGGGAGACAAGGAAAGACAAGACAGGTATGTTTACGGCACCCTCAGGAAAACAGGCTGGAAGCCTCGCCGTGAAAGAAAAAAGAGGAGATAAGATGGATTGAAAAAGGTTTTGGTGGGAATAGCCATTGTTATTGTGCTTTTACCGGCCCACCTTAACCTTAATTCACAGATTCAAATATATATTTCAGAAGGTAATATTTACAAGTCGGTTTTCAAAGAACCGTTTGAGTCAGTTTACATCCAGCTTTGGAATGGTGATTTTTTCGTAATCACCAATCGGATAGAGCACCGCATTTTGGTTCCCGTTGAATATTTAAGAAGCAAGTTAGCCAAGAAGGGAAGCACAATTAAAGACATAATTTTGATTATTCACAACCATTATGCGAAACCATATTTTTCTTATTCAGATCGGCTGATGTATAAAAAGCTGAAGAGAGAGGGTTTTAACGGGTTATTTATGGTTTACATCCAGGCGACTGGAAACGTGATTAAATATAATCAGTAGAGTGTTCAAAAACTGAACACCCTATAATTTATTCCTTTTCATTATTTTTTCTTTTTCACTAACTTTGGTATGACATAGTAATTCGGTTCCCGGAATTCTTTTCCTTCACGCGTTTCGAAATCCACTCTTAAACCAAGGAAATCTAGCAGTAACCACAAAAGCTCCCCCAAAGAAATCACTCCATTATTAACCCTCAGAAGAATTTTATTAAAATTTGCCAATCGTCCCAAGAAACATACATCTTCAGTTATTTTGAGATTATCAATCTTGGTGTTGATCTCCCCAGAAACCTCTTTTAACTTGTTGATTTCTGCCGTATTCATCTCAACTTGGTTTTTAATATCATTTAACTCATTTGTTAGTCTCAAAAGAGAGGATGTTAATTCAACAACAAATTTTTCTGTATTTAACATTGTTTCTTCCTCCCGTTATCATAATGAGCACACCAAAAATAAGTTAAACCGGGAGCATTATATTGACCCCGGCAACCGTTTTTTAGTTGTAAGCATTTTTTACACTGCTTAAGTAAGCCAAATTCTTTAAAATTTTCCTCTATTGACTCTTCCAAGACCTTCCTTATTAGATCGGCACAGGGAGTTCCCTTCATTTTTCCTCAGCCCACTTTAATTCAGCGAGAAAGTCTTCAATGGGATATAGAGGACAAAAAGAAGGTGGTGACATATTCTCTTTAAGATCTCCCAGGTATTGCTTTAGCACTGAGCAGTAGAGATATACCTTTACTTTTTTTGTTTTATCAGACTCGTAGAAAGTGGTTACACTAGATCCCGGGCATTCGTTGCAGTTTCGAATAACTCTTTCACTCATCTGTCTTTTCTTCCTCCTCTAATACAGAAAGTTTTTTAAAGGCTTCTGATGTTAAAGGAACATAAAGAACCTTTTCCTTGTAACTCCAAACAGCTCTGAAACGTTTAGACTCTTTGTTTTTGAGGAACCCCAACGTGACAATCAAGCCAGTGGTTTTTAAAAACCCCCTTACTGTTAGAGATGCATTTCTATTCTTATTAACAAAAACCCTATATGTATTTTCTGTTTCAACCGGAGATGGTTTTATTGCTATTATCTTTAGCTTGGGATTATAGAACAGCATTACATTTCTCTGGCGTGAAAGATTCATTTTTTCTACCACGTGTCTATTGAACGTAAGCAAGACAGGAGATATTGTTACCATATTAAATTTGACCCTTTTTCCCTTTCCTGGTTTTATCAACTCAAACCCCGATTGCATTGTTCCCCCTAATTTTTAGATCTTTATGAAGGGCACCCGGCAGGATTGGTTACCTGCAAGGGGGTAGCGGTTTTTGTCGATATAACCCCCAGCCGGGGACCAAAATACACGTCCCCCGCACCTTACGGGGAAACCGCCAGAACCCCGTTGTTCAGTCACGGATGCCCTCTTTTTACCTTAAGCGGAGGTTTTTCTTCAAACCTGGGACATTCCCACACTGGAGTTACCACGTTTAGTAAAACGTCCATTGCATAATTCAGGTTAGCAATTGAACAATTCTTCACCCCATCTTCGGGGTGAAATTTCGCACAACGGAAACATAGACAATATTCCCTATGTTTGCCTTTTAAATCTTCATCTACATAAACCATCCTTCCATGATGTTTATATCGAATTATTTTACCCATTGTGTTCCCTCCATTTGTCTGATAGTCCTTTCTAGAGCCTTAACATTAGCAAGGGCTTCGTTTATAAGCTCTTTCACCTCATCATCATTCCTACAAATAACCTTTCTCCTCCAAACAGTTCTTCTTGTTGGCTGGGGAAATTCAACCAAATACCCATTCTCCACACACCTGATGAGGATTAGGCCACTCATGTTTGCTTCTCCTTTTTAATAATCTCTACTCGTTCCGGAAAATACTTTACTTCTAAACCAAAATGATCAAGTAAAAGGTTAATTACGTGTTTAATAGAGACTTCTCGACCAGGATAAATATAGAAACACCTGCTATCATTAATATCCCTCTTGATCTTCTCGATCTCAGTTTTTAGGTCGGTTACCAGAAAACACTTTACTTTAATATAGAGCCTTCCCACAACAATCGCCAAAATCAATATAAGTAACAGAAAAACCACAGAAAAACCAATTAGGTAATTAATCATTTTTCCCCCCTGTAATTTCAAATTCTTCCCCTTTATCCCTTTGGGTAAACCCTATATCCATATGCTTAAGCCACCAGATAAAGGCGTAAACAGCTATTTTGAAGAAGTTGACTTCTTGAGGTTTCTCACCGGCCTTTTTTGCGTTTATAATCTCCCCGGTGTATTTCATGATGTTTCCACCAATCCAGTCTTCACCCACGGCCTCACAGATTAGGTCCGTAAATTCCTTGTCTTCTGTTAAGGCATATCTTTGTCCACCACACTTCCATTGAGATTCACAGGCTTTGATAAATGTGGGCCAGAATTTAGCTTTGAGTTTTACTGAAGTATTCATGGTTTACCCCCTTCTGGGATTTTTTTAAATCAACCAAATCTTCAAAAATTGGAATCCCCCTTTCTTTAGCAAACTCAATTTCTGCGAGGGCCCCCCTTGATTTTTCCCAACCCGGACACAAAAGCATAGCATCACACACCTCTAGCCAATCTATGCTATATCTTTTAATCATGGGGTCTGTAATTTGCTCTCCAAGATCACGCCTGAGCAACAAGAAGAACAACATATCTAGAGCTGGGCAGAAGGGAACAAAACCAGCAAAGAAAACCTCAAGAGAAATCCTTATCATATCCGAGGCGTTATATAGAAAGTCGATAGCTGGATATTGGCTTTTCAATCCGGTGGGCCCAAGAGGGCCGGCAATATACACTCTTTTTATCTTGTTATTCATTATTCCCCCTCTCTGTCAGTTTCTTTTAATTTTTCTACCCAAAGGGTGTCTCCTCTTTTTAGAATCTTAAAAACCGTTCCAACCGGAAATCCATTTTTACCCCAATCTCTAAAAACCACATAACTATATCTTATTCCCTCAATTTCAATTTCTTCTCTTTCTGGAAACGCTTTGATTTTTAAATCTCTAGCAGCTCTAAGAATTTTTAAACTTTCTAATAATGAATCAACCAACTCTTTGCGATTTTTCTCAACTTTTTTACTGCCTGGTTTATGGTGGCTAAAAGCAAACATCATCCCACCCACGGTATCTTCCAGAAATTTAATAGCAGTCTTAATCTTTTCTTCACTAGTCATTGTTCCCCCTTTTGGAATCTTTTTAAATCATCACAACAAACTGGACACTTATTTGCCCAACCAGTATTCGTTAAAAATGTTCTCCAACCCATTTCTTTTGCCCTTTTTACTACTGCTTTAAACTTTTTTTCTTCTGGAAATTCTTCATAATTTGAGCAAAAATCACAGTAGATAACCCAACTATTAATATCAGTTTCAAATCTAATCATTCCTTCCCCCTTGGCTTATCAGCCTGAATATGCCAGACCCCCAATTCGCATGCTTCACACCTCTCTTCACCTTCACAGACAGCCTTATATCCTGCTTTGCATTCCGGGTCGATTTCTCCACATGGAGCTAAATCATTTAGCTCACAGCCACACTCTCCCCATTCATTAAAAAGACCATCATACCCATGTTCTTTTAGCCAAGATTTAAGGATTTCTTTTACTGTGGGATTACTCATTGTTTCTCCTAGTATCTTTTGTAGAGATAGAACCCTATGCAGGTAACAACTTGGTTCTCTATCTCTTCGTCTGATAAGCTAGACAATTCTGAATACACAAACTTTAATGCACTCATTAAACCATCCAAAGTTCTACAACCCATATCATGCTCATTTTTCAGGACTTCTTCTGGAGTTTCAGCCAAACGACAAATATAAATTTTTTTAATTTGGCCAAATCCATCCCAGCCTGCAATTTCAATAAAATCACCAATAGATAACTTATTTACCCATTTTGTCCCTAGTCTGACCGTGAAATTCAATCCCTTCTTAAAAACCGGGTTTAGAAATGATAATTTTTCCATGTTACTCCCCCTTCTCAATAATCTCCCCCAGCTTCTTCTCCCACCGGAGAAGGCGAGGGATGGATTTTTTGACCCAGGCAAATAACATTGATACCTTCTTACTCATTTTACAGCCCTTAATCAGACTCCTCAGTTATAACCAAGTAAATAATCCACCCAAAGAACCATCCAAACACAAATAAAAACCCAATTACCCCGCCCCAAAAATCCCAACCTAGTTTTAATAACCACTCCATTTTTCATCTCTTTTTAAAGAATTGTCTTTCCTCGTCAACAAAACTTATTTGGCAGGTCATGTTAGTCCTCTTTGAAAAAAGATTTGTAAATAGCAGGTCTTGCCCATTTTCGTTGTAATCTTTTCCATTCTGAAGTTGGAGATGGGTAATCCCCCCGCCCGTTACGATAAAGCATAGCAAAAGGAAGAGCTCCCACATCCCAAACAAATTTTAATCTTGCTTCGGCCTCTTCTATCGTATCTTTCCCGAATCCAATTAAGACATAACAACGCAATTGATCACGCCTGAAATATTTTTTTAACTTTGTAATCGCCTTGATAAAATAAGTTCTAGTTGCTGGGTGATCGTAAGCAAGCCAAAGCGCCTTAATTCTTAATCCTCTTAGTTTCTCAATATGCCAATCTTTGAGAAGCCTTGAATCTAATCCCCCCCTAAAATCAATACCCCTCTGTTTAGAAAGCATCTGAAAAACTTTTTCCAGGTGTGGCTTTGAACAGGCCAGAATATTATTATCTTGAATAATATTGCCCTCGGGGAAATCATCCAATTCGATAAGATCACAATTTACAAAACACCACGGGCATTTGTTTGGACAACCCCTTGAGGTTATGGTAACCCCCTTGCATAAATACATACCAGCCTTAAATCCATCTTTTGGTTCACCATGAATAGCAGGCCCACCAATTTTGACTGGTGCAATATGTTCCCATTGGGCTTTAAGCTGTTGTGCTCTTGGTAAATCCCAAGTAAAAACAACGCTTATATGAATTTCATCATATGGGGGTGTAAATAAATCTGGAGGACCAAAATAAGAATCTGGATCAACAGGGCTCATTGAGGTTTGCGTGGGAAAAACCCTTGCTATTTTCATAACATTTTCTCTTCTATAATCTCAAACCCATCTTTTTTACATCTCTCTATAAACTCTCGAACACCTTCATTTACTTCGGGAATATGCCCTAAATCCTCAGAACCCAAGTATTTATATTCAGGGTGGCTCTCTAAAAACTTCTTTACATGAGAACAACCAACCTGATACAACCACCTAATCTCTTCCTTTAAATCCTTCTTTAGCCTTGTCCCCTTTTTAATCAGCCAATCAAATGAAGGCCACCCTTGACCACTTGGGTGTTTTAAGATTATCTTGCTTGGTAAAGCCATGTTAATCCCCCCTAAAGATTTCTTGTTTTTACCCATTTGGGTTTTTTAAATAAAAATCCTTGCCCGGGACGATATTTCGCTTGAATATGAAGATGACAGGCCTGACAAAGTGCAACTAGATTTTCAAAAGAGTTATTTTGGGGATTCATATCAAGATGATGAACCGTCAAAATTCTGCCCGGAATTGAAGGGGATCCACAATTTTCACATCGATATCCAGCTCTTTTTTTCACTTCCTCTGCAATTTCTTCCCAATTTTCAGGGTATCTTCTTTTGTCCCAAGGCATTAATCCTCCTCACTTGGCCTCATTTGTAAATCTTCAATCAGCCGGCATACCTCCCGGTCGTAGGCTTTCATCGCCCGGAGTAGTGCATCCAGCTTCGCTTCTTTTAGCTCTATCCGCCGGATCGTAAGCTCTATTTCTCTCTGCTTCTCACTTATCCCCCAAAACCAGATTTGCTTCTGACTCACGGAATAGCCTATGATTATTCCCAAAATCAAAAAGACCAAACAGGCCACCGATGCCCAAAAGATTAGCCTGTCGCTATTTTTCATATCTCAAACCTCCCCTCTTTCGGGTAAAACACCCGCCTCCGGATTCTCCCCACCTCATCAAGTTCCTGCCGGATGGGGGAGAAACGCTTTATCACTACTTCTTCCTTGTTAACTTTCCGAAAAATAAACACCTCATCATTCGGCGCCCAGGGAACGGTTTTTAATTTCTCTATCTTCCGCCCAACACTGCTATCTAAAGTCGCCTGAATCCAAAGGGTGCGGTAATCTTTCTTTGCTATGAGGTCAATACAATTGAAAATATCGGTTTTCCCGCTGACCCAGATTTTTTTGCCCTCTTTGGTTTTGGTTTTTTTTGCGCTCGGGGTTTCGTTGTGGACAATCCAACCTCGTTCTTCTAACCAATTCTTTATCCACCTTTGAAAGTCCAGGCCTCTTTGCCTCTTGGTTTTACTCAATTTTCATCTCCCTCTTTTTCATCAATCGGTGTCTGTCTTTCGACAAGCGAGTTCACTAATGCTTTATGAAATTCTTCTGTTTTTTTAGCCTCTTCTTCTTGTTCATTGAATTCCCGGATTAATGCCAATAATTTATTAAGGACCCACACCACATATCCCTCGGAAGCTTCCGTCTCTATTGATAAGCCCGGCCTTAAAAGAGGATGCTTAGCCCTAATAATGTATTTGTTATTCATTTTTTCCCCTCATTTCTTCTTTTAATTCAATAGCCTCTTTTATCATGTCGAGAATTTCATTCTTCTTTTTTATCAACTCAGACTCATCTACAGCCAAGCGATTTCTAAACTCTTGAATTATCGAGACCAATATCTCAATATCCTCGATGGCGTCTATCAAACGTGTCCCGTCCGATTCTATTTGTAGGCCGGGTATTATCTCGGCTTTAATGGTGTATTTGCTATCCATTTTTACCCCCTCCAATTATTTCTCTTCTTTTTCTTCTAAACTCTTTATCTAGTGCTAACAATTCTCTGAATCCATCCCCCAGCTCACACAAGCACCCATATATTTTCCATGTAAGGATCAGCACAAATATGGCCAAAAAGAATAAAAATATCTCAATTATCATTTTTACCCTCCCAAGTAATGACAAGTGATGATGCTCGCCAACAAAACAAAAGCAAGAATTAAAAAGATTTTTGCTAGTCGGATATATGGTGACATCTCTTTTTCTTTAGGCTCAGATATAGCCCCCCAACCGAGATAGAGACACACCACCCCACCAAAAAAGAACATCATTGAAAGCTGTAGTAAAATTCCCTTTATTAATTCCATTTTTATCCCTCCGTTCTTTGTATAAAAACCCCGCAATTCTCCAGTAGGCCCACTAGAAAGTGATGAAGAACAGCGGTAATGCCAACACCCTCCATGCCAGGAATCAGTTTGTCTAGCATATCTTCAAGCTCAACAGATTTTCTCCAAATATAGTCATCATCAACCACGCAAAGCTTAATAATTCTTTCTTCACAATAAAGGTCGCTAGGTTTGCTAAGCAGTTTTTTCAAAAACATCTTCAGCCTTCCTTTCCTTCTTGTTTTCTAGCTTTTTTATTGCTTCCTCTAGCTCTCCCTCTCTATCCTCGACTATATCGGAAACCAGCACACAGCCAATTTTCCCACCTTTAAACCAAGCGAGGACCATACAGGGCTCGATGTTTCCATTAAGCCTTCTTATGTAGTTCACATCAATTAGCTCTTCTATTTTGCTTCCAAAAACAGTCCTCATAGCCTTAACCCCTTTCAGCAAAGATCCCTCTCTTTACCCCCTCTTCTACATAACACTCCCAACAAAGACTCATCCTGGAAGCTATCTTGGAAACATCAAATTTACTATGTATCTTTACTTCATACATTTTTCCGCAGTTTCTGCACTCCATAACTACTTTTTCAATCACGGGAAGCGAATTTAGGTGTTTTAATATCTCTTCTTTGGTGGCCTGCCTTATGGATGGTGAAAATCTTCTGGCATTCTTACAAACACATCGCAGGGCCACCTCATATTTTTCATTTGGTGGTCCGGCCTTGACGATCACAACCCCCGTTCCACCGCAATAGAAGCACGGATAGACTTTTTTTCTTTGGGTTAGATTTTCTTTGATCTCTCTTATTTCTTTATGAATCTCTGCAATAGTAGGAAATGAACCGTCTTCCCGATGGTTTATTATATTAGCAACAGCCTTACTAAAAATACGGGCATCTTCTTCTCGAAATGCCGAGTAATATGTTCCCATAACCTCATCATCCAATTTTTTTCTAAACACGGCTGAAAGTTGTTTCATAAGTCTTTCAAATTTTGTGGGTGTAAGAGTTTCCTTTTCTCTCATCCGCCCATCCTTTCAGCCCAGCTCTTTGCCTCAACCCGGCTTTTATCTTGAGCCCTAGCCAGCCAGTTATAGATAAATCGTTTATAGTTTTTCTTCTTTCTTGTTGGATTAGCTACAAGCCAAGCCCCCATTTTCTTTAATTCAGACTGGATATTTACGGCTGGAAATGTTTTTTTCCAGTATTCAATCAGTTCGTCCGTTATTCCAATCCATGTTTTATTCTCAAAATCGAATTCAACACTTACCTGGGGAGAAGATTTGCTTTTCTTAACAGGGAAAGAAAGCATTGGATAAAGCCTTTCAACGCAGGGCCGGACCACCTTAAAAACCTCATCAGGGAGAAGAACACAGTTGGACCAAATTCGGTTTAAATGATCCGATTCAGTTGAAAAGGTATAAGCAAGATACTGAGGAATAAAAACGTAATAACCAACAGGAGATTCTATCAATGAGATTAACCCTTCATCCTCTAAAACAGAAAGAGAGCCATCCTTTTGGAAGCACCAAGGATAAACAACACCAACAATATTTGCTCTGGAAACCAGGTAAAGATAGTAACACTTATCTTTCAAAGGTATTTCGCGGTTATCAAGAATATTGTTAATTTTTTGAAATGCTTCTGTTAGAAGCATCTATCCCCCCTTTATGCATCACTTCTAATAATAAGTTCCCATATTACCCTACGATCTTTTCTGTTTTTCTTTCTGTCGGTTCTATCAATTGTGTATAGGAGCCTTTTTCCGTAAATAGCCTCTAATACTGAATCAACATATTTAAATAACTCAGCATCGTCTCTATCAATGACACAAAATATCCCTTTCTTATTAGCAATAACCTTAAAGTGATCACCCCTAGCAATGAGGAGCTCTTTTTCAGAAGGGGATGTCGTCATAATCCTCCTCCTGGTCGCTTTTTTCCTCAAAATCAAATTGTTCATTATCTTGAAAATCAGTTTCTTCAGGCGGTTGGTCTTCTTGTTTCTTCTTCTTGCTCACAAGTTTAAAGGTTTCAGCCATTACGCTAGCTCTCTTGTTTTCGTTATAGATGCTATATCTTAGGGAGCCAACTATAGCTATTGCATCGCCCTTCTCGAGAATTTTGTCAGCATTTTCTGCTAGCTTTCCAAACATAACTACGCGGTGCCAATCTGTTTCAACCTCTTGGCTTTTCTTATTCCATCTGTCAGTTGCCAATCTAATTACTGCAACGGTTGTGTTTTCTGTAATCCTTACGTCTTTTCTTCCTACACGGCCAACCAAGAAGACCTTGTTTATCATGTGTCCCCCCTACTTATTTTTGATGAGACCATAAAGACTTCTGATTGATAGAAAGATTGTTTCGTAATGAATAAGAGGATCGTAATCGATGTTTTTGACCTCAAATTGTTCGTCTTCTTCTCTGGTAATCCGGATAAGCTTTGCAAACCGGACCTCATATCCAACCTCATTTAGAAGGATTTTATATCCCCCTACTTGATAACAATATTCTTCATATATACCGCTTCCAGATTTAAAATCGAGAATACCAGGAACACCATCGACTCTGCCATAAAAGTCTGGGGTTCCTCCGAATCTGTATTTTTCTGAGACAAGAGGCATTTCGATTAATATTGGTTCGAATTTATGCTTTTTAGCCCACTCCAAAAAACTTAGAAAACTGTTCTCTGCCATCTCTATCTGGTTCTTGGTATAGTTAGAATAATCAACCTCTACCTCCTTGAAATGTGCCAGGATCATTTCATGAACCAAGGCCCCAACTGCTTTTGCTTCATTGGTGTAAGTTCGATAATCTATTCCTTCTGTCCCTAGTTTCCAAGCCCAATGAACCAGGGCCGGTTTAGCCAGAATTCCCAATATTGATGTTACTGAAGGAACAATAGTTCCATCAGCTAGTCGATACCTCTGGTGAGTCTTGCTCACCGCTTTCAGTCTTTCCTTCATTTTTATTGTCCTTTCTTATTTTGTGTTCGATGTAATATTGAATGGCCTCTTCAATTTTTTCTGCAAGTTGGATGACGTCCTGGTGGTTTCCTTCTGTCAGGCTATAGTTGTTAAAGATTTTCCCAACATATTTTTTCCCTTTTTTCTTTCCAACCTTGTCTAGAAAACCAAGAAATTCCTGTCTATTTAACTTTGCTCTTTTAATAGCCTCGTCTATTTTCTCTTTTGCACTCTTAAACTCTTCATTGTCTTCTTGGGTCTCTGTTAGATCTTCAAGCCCCCCACTACTTTGTCTTTCTTTTTCCGGCTCGTTCTCGATTGGTTCAACATCAATAATCTGATCTTCAACCATGTCTTCTAGGTCCTGGGTGAACAATTCTGAAAGTCTGCCGGCACTTAAAACTGCATCAACCATTGCTCTCTTTTTGGCTATTTTTAAGATTGTGTTAACTTGGGAATAGATCTCATCATTATTAATCCGATATAACTTAACTGAACCACCTCGGGTTTTTATGTATCTATATGGAAGGCTGTCTTTATCTAGGCCCCCAGGAAGTTTATTGGCCCGGACCCAACGGTATGCAAATTTACTTTCTTTAGAATTGGCCTCACCTACTCCCTCTGAGATTATTTGTCCTGTTTTTATGCTTTTCAGATAGACCTTAACCTGGAAATGAAAAAATCCGTTTTCCCAATCTTTTATTTCAGAAATAATCTCAAAGTGATCAGTAAGACCTAAGAGCTTTGCTACTTTCTCGGCTCCGGGTTTTAAAAGAGTTGGCTTTGATGTTCCGGGAATTACCCCGAAATCATGATCTTTCTTTAGCTGGCTTCTAACCAGCTTTTGAAATGTTTTTATCTCATCTAACCGCTTCTGGAAAAGGTCACTATCCAAGTCAATTGCATCTTCTTTCTTCAAAACGATAGCTTTCTCTTCCTGTTCTACATGGGACTCGATAATTTCTCTTTCTTTTTCTTCAGTCATTTATATCCCCCCTCTTGTATCTCTCGAGCCACTCCATTAAATCGACTTTGCGAATAAGTATTTTCCGGGCTATTTTGATATGTGGTAAACCACGGAAGGAACACCAATTTCTGATTGTGGACTTACTGACATTAAGCATATTTGAGACTTCTTCTACACTTAAAAAAACCTCCCTTATCCCATCAAACCTGATTTCTTCCATCCTTTTTACCTCCTTTCGTTTATAATTTAAAAAACAACTGTTTATTTGTCAAGTCCTTTTTTGATATTTTTTATTAACAATTAATAACAATAAGAACATTTAAAAATAACTTGACAAAAATAAAACAAAAACATATATTGAAAATAGGCAAATGAGGGGGGTCAGGGAAACTGGCCCTTCCGGTTTTGCCAGAAGGGCTAAGGAGGAAAAATGATGAAGAAAAAAATTACTATTGAAATTGTGGAAGCTCCCCTCCTAGAAATAGGCCAAGCCATCAGGAAAACCCGGGAAGAAAAGGGATTAAAACTATATGATATTACCAGGCTAACGGGGATGGATAATGGGTATTACAGCAGACTAGAGAAGGGAGCTATAAAAAATCCGGGGATCAATACAATCATGTTAATCGCTGAGGCTCTCGAGGTAGATATTTGTGACTTGATTAATTTAGCAAAGAAAATGAGCAGAAAAATAAATGACAGTGCTTTTAAGAGGATAAAAAAACGTGGGACTATACCAACGTAACGGCAGATATTATTTCTTTAAACAGATTGACGGAATCCGATACAGAAGAAGTTTAGGTCTAAAACGGGGAGAAGAATATCTTTTATCCGAGAGGATCAAACAGGTTGAAAAAGAGATTATCGCCACTCATTATGGCCTATCAGCACCCGGCATTAAAAGAATCAGGCTCAAAGACTATATCAAAATCTACCTACAAGAGCACCAACACAAAAAGACAATAGACCGGGATGATCAGAGACTCAAAAAAATTCTTTCTGTATTTGGAAACATCTACCTTCAGCAGATAAACAAACAAAACATTCTTAAACTTGAGAATTACCTACTTAAAGAGCTAAATGTTTCTACCACTACCGTAAATCGATACATGGAACTCCTCCGGCATTTACTCAATTGTGCTATCCGGGATAAATATATTTCAGAAAACCCTGTTAGTTTATATTACGTTCCATACGTAGAAGAGCAAAAAAGAAGGGCCCTTAATCTAGAAGAAATTAATCTGGTCCTTGACGCCACAAAACAAATCCAGCAGAAACCCAGGTCTGACTTTCAGAAAATTGTTCATGATGTAACACTATTTGCTTTTTTAACCGGAATGAGGCTAAGTGAAATATTATTCCTGGAAAAGAAAAACATAAATCTCCAGGAATCAGTAATAATCCTTCCGCACCACAAGACTAAATCAAAGAAAAGGTCCCCCCGGAAGACCCAGGGAGAATACAAGATTATCCCGCTTTCTCTACAATCTCGGCAAATACTGGAAAAGCACATTAGAAAAAGCAGAGATAAATACGTGTTTTCTCTAAAATGGAGAAATCCTAACACTGTATTTTATACCGTTAAAAAGATAAGAAGGCTGACAGGAATAAAAGACTTTAGCTTTCACGTGATCCGGCATACAGTCGCTACGGTCCTAGCTAGTCAAAACATAGCTATGGCTCAAGCAATGTTAGGACATTCGGACATCCAGACAACAATAAAATATACCCACCCCTTCATTGATCATCTGAAAACCGGAATTTCAGTCCTTGAAAACCTACTAAACAGCCACAAAAACAGCCACACCCAAAAATCTACCCAGTAGTATTTCTAGATATTTAGGCACAATCCGTAAATATTCATAGGGGTTCGAGTCCCCTCTTCGGCACTCTTTTTTTATGCCTTCCCCTTGATTTTTCCTAAGGATATCAAAGCAAGTTATTGCCCTAAAATGACAGTTAATTCCGAACCCTCTTTTCCTTTTAACNTTCTTCGCCGCGCCAAGAAAGTAGAAAAATCAGTCTGCCAGGAGAATACCCACAGCTATTACCGTTTTCGGTGTGCTCCCCCTACTACGGGGGCATCAGCACAACTGACGCTATTGTTTGTCGTTTCTTCTGCGCCTATTGCTGGAACTACCTCCGCCATCTCCAACCGCAAAAATATGGAAATAAAATGGTTTACTTTCTCGTTCTATTGAATAAGATATAAACATCTCTACAAGAGAAGAAAAACCTTGGCCCGGAGGAGGTCGCCAATGAAACTTAAAGATTTATATCAAAAAGTAGTTGAGATCGGCATAAAAAATGATCTCCGCTCCCAAGAAGAAATTGACAACCTTCTGGAGGAAGAAAAGAAAAAGTTGGCTAAACTTTCTCCAGAAGAAAAAGAATATTATGACCTGGATCGGCTCTTTAATCCGTACGCTGATACCAGAATCCTTTACGGCGATCCGGAGACAGAAGTCAAAAAAGTCATCGTGGGCATAGATATGGAAATTGGTGAAATCCTGCTGACTTATCTCCTTAACCAGAAGAATGACCAGAAGATCGATCTAATTATTGCTCATCATCCCGAAGGAATGGCTCTGGCTCAGCTTTATGATGTCATGAAACTCCAAGCGGATATACTGGCCCGCTTCGGGGTAACCACAAGTGTGGCTGAACAACTAATGGACAAAAGAATCTCTGAAGTACAACGGCGATTACTCCCCATTAATCATACCCGGCACACCGACATTGCCCGGGCCCTTGACCTGCCGATGATGTGCATTCATACCCCGGCTGACAATTGCGTGACTAATTATCTCCATAAACTCTTCGCCGAAAAAAAACCCTCTCGTCTCAAGGACCTGCTGGAAATATTGAAACAAATTCCTGAATATCGTCTCTCCCAAAAACTCCAGGTCCCCCCGAAAATAGTCAACGGTTCGGAAAACAATAAATGCGGAAAAATATATATCGACATGACTGGCGGCACTGAAGGCTCCAAAGAAATTTTCACTAATCTTGCCTCCAGCGGCATCAGCACCCTGGTCGGCATGCATTACAGTGAAGAACATCTGGAACAAGCCAAGAAAGCCAATCTTAACGTAATTATCGCCGGCCACATCGCCAGTGATGTTCTGGGGTTAAATCTCCTCTTCGATGAACTGGAGAAAACAGAAAAGTTTAATTTTGTAGAAGTTTCTGGCTTCCGGCGTATCCGCCGTTAAGAAGACAAAAGGGTGCTGGCTGTTTTGGGTATGGGGAAATAAGCAAAAAGGGGATATGAAGGAGGGTTATGATCAAAACCTTGCCCAGCCAGCACAGCAAGGTTTGGTTTTATTATACACAAATGCTCTAAATTTTCAAGCCTCTAATTACATTTTTAAGCTTTTTTAATGGCGATGAAGATCCCGATGAAGAATCTTCCGCACATCTCCCCCTCTTTCGCCAGTGACCACGGTTAAATCTTCCCTTTGCAGTAACTTTACCAGATAATCAATGATCACCGGGGGGAAAACATTTTCTCTTTCCAGATAAGAACGTTTCTCCTCTAGCAGGCGGACGGCCTCGCTACAACTAGTGGGCAAAGGAGGAAATTTTTCCATTTCCAGATCTGAAGAAGCGTGATTCGGAAAATAATATTTCGTCGCTACTTCCAGAGCCTTTTCGTTTTCAAAGGCCCAATTAGCCGCCATAGCGATCGCAGCTAGAAGGGGATGAATTAAAGCACTGCCATCTGGACTTCTTAATTCCACCGTTTGTCCCATCTTCCCCTTTGCACCAGCTTCTTTCTTCTCTGGAGAAAAACAAAGAGGTACCCTGATTAAAGCCGAGCGATTATTGTCACTCCAAAAGACGCGGGTTGGGGCTTCATGATTGGGGACCAAACGGTAATAAGAAGCAGCCACGGTGTTCCCGAAAGGAAGAAAACAATCAGCAAATTCACATAAGCCCCCAATAAGTTTGAGCGCTTCTTCGGCCAGTTTTCCACTAGGATTCATCATAATATTCTGACTATTCTTTTTTAATTCCAGATGAATATGGAGCCCGTTTCCGGCGATTCCTTCATCAAGCTTGGGAGCAAAGGTAACCAACATGCCCCGACGGGCCCCGAGATGACGAAGAATCCAGCGGGCCAAAACAAGATAGTCTGCCGTCCTGAGTAACCGATCGGTTTTGAATTCAATCTCCAGTTGCTCTAATCGCTTACCCGCCAACAAGGGGTTTTCACTTTCCAGAATGGNAGAAAAGCCAACTTCGCTATGAATATACTTGACAGCTCCAGTTATCCGCTGAAGGATCTCTGCGGCCTCTTTAAGAAGATCCAGTCCAATGACAAAAGGAGAAGACTCATGATAACCTTTTTGCTGATCAAGTGAATAATTAAGATCCTCGGCCTTATAAATCAGGTAAAATTCAAGTTCTCCGCCGGCCCATAATTCCAGGTTTGCGGTTTTCTGAAATAAAGAATCGGCTTTAGCCAAAATTGTATCCAGAGCAAACGAGGCGGGCTGGCCATCTTTATCCCGATAACGACAGATAAAAGAAAGATTTTCGCGATCAAAAGGATCAATAAAGGCGGTAGAAAAATCCGGAACAATATAAATATCAGAATCATACGCATTGACAATTCCCGGATATAACGATGAGCCATCGACTCTTTCTCCCTCTATAAGAACTGTTTCTATTTCCTTCCGGCTTAGCCTCTCCACTGGGATAATCAAATGTTTCAATCGCCCATCTAAACCTAAATATCGAAAAGAAATTCTCTTTAAATTTAAATTGTTGATTAACCGAATAAAATCATCCCGAGAAAATTCCTGGAGTTCTTGAGAGGGAATTTGCTCGAGATTAGCTACTCCATCTTCTTTCATCGACTTTTCTCCTTTATCAAACTAAGAAGGCATATTCTATTTTAAGCATCATCTCCCAGATTAGCAAATTTTTCCCTGAGAAAGATTCCGGTAAAAAAAANTTAGTTCTTCCCCACTGAGAATAATTTTAATTATTCCATGAAGAAAATTCTTGAGTACGCTCCATTTGATTTCTGACCTATGGCTGGAGAAGAAGCAGGTGTTTGTGCCACAGAGATATCTAGTCTATAATAAAAGACTGAACGGGAAATTGCCCACTTATTTCTGAAGTCGTATTTCCCCGAAAGAAAGTGCTTCCTAAGGAGATTTTTATGTCCAGAACTCTTATCGCTTTTGGAACAAGATACGGGGCTACCGCTGAAGTTGCCCAGGAAATTGCTGGTATCCTCCAGGAAATCTACCATCTCGAGGTTGACTTGGTTGATCTGTCTTCCCGGGATATCAAAAATCTTCAACTTTACAACAATATCATTGTGGGGAGTGGAATCAAGATGGGTCGTTGGACCGGGAAAGCCAGAAGACTGCTTCAACAATTTCACAAAAAATGCCCTCAAGGAAAAAAGTTGGCTGTTTTCGTCTGTTCCGGCCGGGCTGGTGAACCGGATCAATATGATTTTGCCATCGAGCGCTATGTCAGACAGGTTATCCTTAGATGCCTAAAAACAACCAAACCCGTGGCTTATGAAGCTTTTGGTGGGCGGAAACCCTTGCCTGACCATACTTTTAAGGACAATCGAGATTGGGGTAAAATTCGGGAATGGGCCCATCATGTCGGGCGGATCTTCTCCTCCGATTAACAACAATCACCTTTGNAAACGAAACATCCACCCTAACCACAAGAATGAGTCCGAAAGACTGAGGCGCTCAAGACGATAATCGATATCCCTCAGACTTCCTTACCACCCAACCCTTGGCCATAAAAGAAAGTTTTTGAATCTCCAGTTCTTAGTTTATTCCCTATTCAACCTGCATTAGCCACCATGACAATAAAAATCTAGCTAAAATAAAGCCAGACAACTCTTGTTCTCTAGTTTCTCAATGTGCTTATACTCCATTCGAAAATAAAAATAATATCAATTTTATCTTTCTTCTCTTCCTGGAAAAACTAAGTTTAATAAAACTATCTCTCAGGATAATTCATTCTCTCAGGATAATTCATTAAATCAATCAAGTTTGACATTTCCCCTTTCCTTTGTTAAAGAAAAATCAATTATAACAGGTGAGTTTCATATGAGAAAAGAAAGGTTGCTTCAATGAAAAAAACCATTAATCGTCGTGATTTTTTAATAACTACTGGTTCAGGACTCTTGACCCTTAGTTATCTTTTAACCAGCCTCAACTGCCGTTCGTCTAAAGAACTTCCCAACATCATCTTTATCCTGGCTGATGACCTGGGTTATGGCGAACTTGGTTGTTATGGTCAGAAAAAAATAAGAACCCCCCATCTCGACCAAATGGCGAGAGAAGGAATGAAGTTTACTCAACATTATGCCGGCAGTGCCGTTTGCGCTCCCTCTCGGTGTACCCTCCTCACCGGTCTTCATACCGGACATGCTTATATCCGGAACAATGATGAAATGCCCGAACGAGGCGATGTCTGGCATGACCCCAACCTGGAAGGACAGCGCCCTATCCCGGAAAACACGATCACCCTGGCTTCGCTCCTTAAAAAAGCCGGCTATCGCACAGCTGCCATCGGGAAGTGGGGATTAGGAGGACCCGACAGTCCCGGGCATCCCAATAAGCACGGCTTTGATCTATTCTTCGGTTATCTTTGCCAGCGAGTCGCCCATAATTACTATCCTACCCATCTCTGGAAGAATAATCAAAAATATATTCTTGAAGGTAATAAATATTTCTTTCCTCATCAAAAATTCCCTCCTGATCGTGACCCTAATGACCCGGAAGCTTATCAAGCTTATCGGGGTGAGATTTACTCAGTTGATGTCATGGTTGAAGAAGCTCATCGTTTTATTAAACAAAATAAAAACAAGCCATTTTTTCTCTATCTCGCCTTACCACTTCCCCACGTGGCCCTCCAGGTACCGGATGATTCTCTCCAGGAATATCAAGACCAGTTCCCTGAAACTCCCTACCTGGGCGCCAAAGGCTATTTGCCTCATCCCACACCTCGAGCAGCCTATGCGGCTATGATTACCCGTCTGGATAGAGAGGTCGGCCGTCTCATGGAACTGTTAAAAAAACTGGGGCTGGAGGAAAAAACACTGATTGTCTTTACTTCGGATAATGGGCCTACTTACGCTGGAGGAGTTGATTATGAATTTTTTGATAGCGCCGGTCCCCTGCGGGGACTCAAGGGGTCTCTTTACGAAGGAGGTATCAGAGTTCCTCTTATTGTCAAATGGCCGGCTAAAATAAAACCAGGCACTGTTGCCGACCATATTTCAGCCTTCTGGGATTTCCTGCCCACTTTTATGGAAGTGGTGGGCTTACCCATCCCTGACAATACCGATGGTCTCTCCATGCTCCCCACCTGGTTGGGACATCCGGAGAAACAACACCAGCATGAGTACCTCTATTGGGAACTTCATGGCCAACAGGCGGTCCGCCTGGGTGATTGGAAAGGAATCCGGTTTTCTCCGGAAAAAGACATTGAACTCTATAATCTCCGCACAGATCTCAGCGAATCTCATAATCTAGCCACTGAACATCCTGAAATTGTAGAAAAAATAAAGAAGATTATGGNCACCGCTCGCACTGAATCAGCCCTTTTCCCTCTAGTGCGAAAAAAATCCAGATCCTCCAAAAAAAAAACAATCTTAGTTAAGTAATTATCTATCAGGATGTTAATACTTAATGAGACCAAAAAAAAGACTAAGACGCCAGCCAGTAACCTCAGTGCTGATTAAGCCAGCAGGTCCCGACTGCAATATGGCCTGTACTTACTGTTTCTATCTGGAAAAAAGTCAACTCTTTTCCCAGAATTCCTCGCATCGAATGACCATTGACCTTTTAGAGACAACCATCCAACAGGTCCTTTCTCAGGGAAAAAAAGAAGTTTCCTTCGGCTGGCAAGGGGGAGAACCCACCCTAATGGGCCTGGACTTTTTTCGCCAGGCGATTGCTTTCCAGCAGCAATATGGCCGTCAACAAATCGTTGGTAATGGTTTACAAACCAATGGCCTTCTTCTGAATAAAGACTGGGCCAAATTTCTCCGCAAGTATGATTTCCTGGTGGGTTTAAGCCTCGACGGTCCTGAGCACATTCATAACCGCTATCGCCACCTTAAAGGTGGTCAGAATTCCTGGAACACAGTGGTTGATCGAGCTAAACTCCTGCTTGATACAGGGGTGGCCACCAATGCCTTGGTGGTGATTAATGACTATTCTTCCCAATTTCCAGATGAAATCTATGATTTTCTGAAGTCAATCGGATTAACCTATATGCAGTTTATTCCCTGTCTTGAACAAGACCCTAAAAACCCTCAAAATCCTACTTCTTTTTCTGTTTCTCCAGCTGACTATGCTCAATTCCTTATTCGTTTGTTCGACCTCTGGATAGCAGACTTTAAGAACAGCCAACCCACAACTTCTATCCGTTATTTTGAATCACTTTTTTATACCTATGTCGGGTTAACCCCTCCGGAATGTACTCTGCTTAAAGAATGTGGCGTCTATGTAGTTATTGAACACAATGGCGATGTTTTTTCTTGTGATTTCTTTGTTGAACCGGAATGGAAGTTGGGCAATATTAGAGACCAAAAAGTGGTTGACATGCTGAATTCTGCCCGACAAAGAAAATTCGGTCGACGCAAAGCCATTCTTCCTCCCGAATGTCGTCATTGTCCCTGGCTCATTCACTGTCGGGGTGGCTGCCCTAAAGAACGAGGTTTTCTCCCTTCACCGGAAAAAAGTTTTTTCTGCAGTTCCTATCAACAATTTCTTAGTCATGCTGATTCGGTTTTCCGTCGCTTAGCCCGGGAGTGGTTAGCTCGATTTAATCAATCCAATCAAAATTTACCCTAATGACAATTCATCTCTGAAAAAGCCTTTATTGAAAAAAGCAACTTTTTCTTTGCCACTCCATCCCACTCCTCTGAAGCTAGAATCTCATTAAGAATCTCATTCTCTTGATGAGGTAATAGAGGGAAAGAATAAAACTGCAAAAGATCCATTGACTCCCCCATCAACAGTAGACTCGTCCCTCGCCCAGAGAAATGTTCGAAAATTCCCTGGGTATCAATCCACACCGGAAATTCTATTTTATTAGCGTAGGTAAATCCTCTTAGTTTCTTCTTGATCACCAGCAATCCACGAGAGTTGAGGTTATCTTGATCCACTACCAGGACACCTATAGTCTTTTCCTGGAGAAAATAAGAAGGCAAACTCTGACAGAAACGGAAAAAAGCACTCAGACAGTTGAAACACATCAGATCATTAAAATCAATGAATAGCACCAATCTCGGTTGATATTTTATCATCTTCGGGGAACCGGCTATCAACAGCCGGCAGCTCCCCAAAAACAATAGATTAACCAAAAGACAAACAACCACCTTTCTCTGGATAGAATTTCCATTTAAACCCATTTTTCTTCTCCTAGAAAAGAAAGCGGCAACCAAANAGCTTAGAGAATTGGTTGCCGCTTTCGGGCCAAATATTCTTAGAACAACTCTAACAAGTCTCCTTCGCCTAACTAGGGACTGTCAAATTGATAAAGGATTTTAAACTTTCGTAAAGAAACTCCATCATTTCCCCGACTGTAAAGATATCCTTGATGATCAATGTAAATAGCATGACTCTCCTCTGGCAGAGTGAAGGTTGCTAGATGATGTCCCTGAGAATCAAGAACATAAACATCCCGACTTTGATGGCGCGAATAATGTCCTCCTAGGACAAAGACTCGACCGGCTGGGTCAACAGTGATATCTTTATAAACTACCCGAGTGGGTACTTCAAAACGATTGATCTTTTCCCGGGAAACAGATTTAACTTTCAACAGCCGACATGTCCACAATCTCTCTCCCTGAAGGTTATACTTTTCTATCCTATCCTGAAAGGTAAACACCAGATAAATATATCCTTTTTCATCACTGGCAATGGAGGCAAAATCAAGCATCATTTTTTTTGTCTTCTCGTAGAAGAACTCACTGATTTCTTTCCCCTCGAAATTTATCATCCTTAACCGACCAGCCCCGACCCCGACAATTGGAATCAAGGCAATTGTCTGCGCTCCACAAACTCTCATATCAAGAATCAAGTTGGAGAAAGGAATTCTCTTAACGAAATTCAAATCTCGATCAAAGACCTGAATACCACGGATATTCTGATCAGTGACTAAAACATAATCCTGAAATAATTGAATTTCCCGGGGAGCCATAAATTCACCCGGCCCCTGACCTCGCCCGCCGGCCTTCTTCACCAGCTGACCAGAAGGACTAAACTTCTTCAATGAATAATCCAGAGTGTCAGTGAGGTAAATATGTCCAGTCTCATCAACCGCAATACCGACCCACATGTAAATTAAATCATCATCCAGACGACCCAGGGTCATTTCTTCTTTTAAGGTGATTCGTAACGACTTCGCTGGAGATAAGGCAACCAATAGAAAGAAGATGCAGAGAAGACTCAACGAAAGATCTTTTTTCATCTTTTCCTCCACTGAAAAGAGACGCGGCTCACCCCTCTTTCATCTCAGGAGATCAATTTTTCTTNATATACTTAACACAAAAAGCATAGCCAATAACGCAATACACAGAGGAAACATGCATTGAGTACTGGAAATCAATCATACATTTGGCCAGGGCCTCCCGACAGATGTCTTCTTCATCCTCAGCCCAAAGATTAAGATTAATTCCTCCTAAGAAAAGGCTCATAATTAGACAGAAAACTAAACCTTTTTTCCAGCGGCGAATAAAGCTCTTTTTCATCATTTTTCCCCCCTTATCCGGTAATTACATACCGCACACAAAAATCGTATCCGGCCAGACAGCCTCCCATGTAAAGCAACCCGGCGACAAATCCCCCGCTTACCAAAACAATGACTGCATCAATACCGCAGCGATTAAAAGCAGCCAGACAATCCTGCTTGGTCAACTCTCTGCCTTCCCCAGGATAGACCGTCAACAGGAGCATGAGNCCAAGCAATAAACCAATAGCCCAGAAACGTTGTTGCTTAAAAAATTTCATATTAAAACCTCCTTTCACCCCGTTTCTCATTGCAAAAAACACACCAAAAAAAACAAAGACTGTTTCTATTTAAGTTATTAATATTAAATAAATTATTAGCAAGAGATTCAATTGAGGCTTTTNGAACTGACAACTCCGGTTGCTTGATCTGCTAATTTAGTTAACTCAAATTAACTTCTTTCAACTATTTTTACTGGGATAAATAAAAATCTGGATAATTCATCATGACCNGCCGCCCACTTGGAAAGAGGGAAAATTAAGTCCTGGTTAGAATAATGAGAAGAATAAGTTGATGTAATTATTAAATTTGGCCAAAAAAGTTGGAGTGTCTCTTTTCTTTGGGCAGAAAAGATGGCTCCAGCGTCAGACCACTCCATCACGAGGGATTATGCCCCTCGACCATATATGACTTGGCTGGTTCTAAAAAGGGATTGAGTTTTGTCTCAATAANTCTCTAAAATTACTTCAACATTGGCACTTTAATACCTTTTTCTCTGGCAAACTTGATAGCCTCTTCATAACCGGCATCCGCGTGGCGGGCCACACCAATTCCGGGGTCAACCGTCAGTACTCTTTCCAGCCGCTTTGCCGCTGAATCAGATCCGTCCGCCACAATAACCATCCCGGCGTGGATCGAAAGTCCGATACCAACCCCACCACCATGATGAACCGAAACCCAGGAGGCCCCACAAACAGCATTGAGTAAAGCATTTAAAATAGGCCAATCAGCAATGGCATCAGAACCATCCTTCATCCCTTCTGTCTCCCGATTGGGCGAAGCCACTGAACCAGTATCCAGGTGATCCCGACCTATAACAATCGGGGCGCTTATCTTCCCCTTTTTAACCAGGTGATTAATNAAAGCTCCAAATCGGGCTCGCTCACCATAGCCCAGCCAACATATTCTGGCTGGGAGCCCTTGAAATTTAACCTGTTTTTGAGCCTTCCGAATCCAGCGATGGAGGATTTCATCCTCGGGAAATTCCTGCAGGACTGCTTCATCAGTAATAAAAATATCTTCTTCCTTTCCGGAAAGGGCTGCCCACCGAAAAGGTCCCCGTCCATGGCAGAATAAGGGGCGGATGTATTCAGGGACAAATCCGGGAATATCAAAGGCATTGGCCACCCCTGCCTTCTGTGCCTGACCCCGAAGATTGTTGCCGTAATCAAAAGCAATAGCTCCCTTTTTCTGTAATTCCAGCATGGCTTCCATTTGAATGGCCATGGATTCATAAGCTCTCTTTATGTATTCTGCTGGGTTTTCCCGGCGCAGCTTCAGGGCTTCATGATAAGGAATGCCTCGAGGAATATAACCGTTAAGCTCATCATGGGCAGAAGTCTGATCGGTTAAGACATCCGGAATAATCCCCCGCCGGACAAATTCAGGCACTACATCAGCTGCGTTCCCTACTANGGCAATTGACAGGGCTTCTCCCCTATNTTTAGCCTTAAAGGCCAGACGAAGAGCCTCATCCAGGTCAGTGACTACAGTATCTACATACCTTGTCTTTAAACGGCGCTCAATTCTCTCTTCATCCACTTCGGCGATAATGGCCACTCCTTCATTCATGGTAACCGCCAGAGGCTGGGCGCCACCCATTCCTCCCAGACCAGCGGTCAAAACAAGTTTGCCTTTTAAAGAACCGCCAAAATGCTTTCTGGCTACTGCGGCCAAAGTTTCATATGTTCCTTGGAGAATTCCTTGGGTTCCAATATAAATCCAGCTTCCTGCCGTCATTTGGCCATACATAGTTAACCCGAGAGCCTCCAATCNCCGGAATTCATCCCAGGTGGCCCATTTTGGAACAATAAGAGCATTGGCAATCAGAACCCGAGGAGCTTCAGGATGGGTTTTAAAAACACCGACCGGCTTGCCGGATTGAATGAGAAGGGTTTCATCGTTTTCCAGGTTTTTCAAGCTATTGACAATTGCCCAGAAACAATCCCAATTACGGGCCGCCTTACCTGTTCCACCATAAACAATTAGCTCTTCCGGCTTTTCCGCTACTGCTGGATCAAGATTATTCATTAACATTCGCAAGGCTCCTTCTTGCGACCAACCTTTGGTGTTCAGAGCACTGCCCCGGGGGGCCTGAATAACCTGAGGAGGTATATTATCTTTCACTGACTTCCCTCCTTTTATAATATTATGGCTTTTTTCCCTCCAGCCCTCTCTGAGAAAGAACTTCCGATAATCGGGTCATACGGTGGAGGGTTCTTTCCCGACCCATATATTCCAGGACATCAAAGATGCCCGGGCTGACTTTCATGCCCAGAAGAAGAACCCGGAGGGCATGAATTAGAAGAGCTGCTTTCACGCCTTCATGCTCGGCTCTCTGACGTAAAGCTTTCTCCACAGTAGCTGCTTTAAAATCTTTTAGTTGTTTAAAATCATGATATAGTTTTTTTAACAATCCTGGCAATTGGGGGTGGGTTAAGTGCTTGGCCACCGCCTCGGGGTCAAAGGGGAAATCCTCACTAATAAATGGTCGACAGTTTTTGACCAACTCAGAAATTGTCCTGGATCTCTCCTTGAGAAGATCAATCAGTCCCAGAAACCACTCTTTCTTTTCTCTCTCCAAATCATCTTGCCAAAGNGACAGCTGGTTTAATCTTTCTTTAACTTCGGCTAGAAGTTCAGCTGCTGGCGTCTGACTGATTAACTGGCTGTTTAACCATTCCAGTTTAGAGGGATTATAGATGGGGCTACCTTTGCTCACTCTTTCCAAGGAAAATTTGTCAATCATCTCACCAAGAGAATAAACCTTCTCTTCTTCTCCCGGTGACCAACTCATTTGGGCTAAAAAATTCACTACGGCCAGGGGAAGAAACCCTTGATCACGATAATCCAGAATCGAGGTTACCCCATGGCGTTTACTTAACTTTTTTCTGTCAGGCCCCAAGATTAAAGGCAAATGACCAAATTGCGGACAGGGCACTCCAAAAGCCTCATAGAGGAGAATTTGTTTGGGAGTATTAGAGATGTGATCATCGCCTCTAATCACATGCGAAATCACCATCTCTATATCATCAACCACCACTGAAAGATGATAAGTTGGCTGACCATCACTGCGTAAAAGGACAAAATCTTCAATATTCTTACTGTTGACCTTTATCCTCCCATGAATTAAATCTTCAAACTCAATTTCTTCCTCCTCCGGAACTAAAAATCTGATAGCTTTCGGTCGGCCTTCCACTTCAAAACGGTTTTTATCTTCCTCTGAAAGATAATAACAATGACGATCGTACCTCCAGAACCCACCCTGAGAAACAACCTTTTCCTTCCTGGCTTTAATCTCTTCCGGCAGACAGTAACAATAATAAGCCCTTCCTTTATCCACCAAATCCTGCGCTCTTTCCCGGTATAGACTTAAACGTTCTGATTGGAAATACGGGCCTTCATCCCAATTTAAGCCTAACCACTTCAAGCCCTCAATAATTCCTCTAGTCATTTCGCGACTGGACCTTTCCAGATCTGTATCCTCAATTCTCAAAATAAATTTCCCCTGATAATGTCGGGCAAACAACCAATTAAACAGGGCTGTACGGGCTGCTCCCAAGTGAAGATGACCGGTGGGACTAGGGGCGAAACGAACTCTGACCTCACTCATCGATAAAATCTTATCATATCGAAGAAAAAAGACAACTTTAAAAGTTGACTTATCGAGGTGAAAGTAGATAATAGAAAAGAGAAGTTGAAAAACATCGTCAATTACGATTAAAATAACTGTGGCTAAGGAGCAGGCTAAGGTTGAGCCTCCCCAACAATAATAAATTCGGTAATTTCAAAGTGGATTATACCTCTGCTACGGACATAAAGATCCTCCTCATCCTTATGAATAACGAAGATTTGGAGTTATTACACCCGATAATCCGTCCCTTAGGCCATATNTATGCTGCCTTATCTCTGGAAAAAGCTATTCAATTCATTAAACAACAAAATTTTCAGGTGATGGTGGTAGATTATACTCTTGGTCGTTATGCCCAGCTCAAAGGAATAATTCCACGGGAGACTAGCGTCATCATTACTGGGGCTTCTGATCAAGGAGTCAAACTCTGTCTCCAGGATTGGCCAGCTCAACGTTATGTGGATGCCCAACCTTTCCCTTATTCTCAAAGATCAACTATTGCTTTCAAAAGAGCTCTCCAGCGAGCCATTGATCACTCTCTCCTTTTAGAAGAAATAAATCATCTCCGCCGGCTAGTGGAACGCCAGGAAGTTGAAATTCAGGAAACATACCATCAAATTAGAGAAATAAAGAAAACAATCAATGATTATATCGTCAAAGAAATTGAAAAAAGGGTTGCTCTGGAATCGCAATTTATCTGGTTTCGGAAAGAAAAACAAAAAATAGAAGAGATCTTAAAAAAACTACATAAAGCTCACGATGTTACTGATTTGCTTGATATTGTTTACGATATCAAAGAAATAATTGGCTCCCAGGGAATATCCCTCTATCTGGTGGAAGAAAATGACTCCTATGGTAAATTCCTTAAACCTCTTGTCTGGAATAACAAAATCCTCTCTTATCCTGATATTTCTTCTCACATTGTCCTCTTAGAAACCATGGATTATGCTGCCTTTACAGCGAAAACAGGAACTGAAGTCAATTCCCATTTTTCTGAATTTGATAAAAGATTATCCTCTCGGTATTTGAATCAATTGGGTTACGAACTGAAAAATCTTCTGAGTGTGCCCATTCGACATGATGAAGAGATCATTGGAGTATTGGAAGTTTACAACAAGATTTCCTCTCCCGGAGCGAAGAATAAATACTTCTCGCGAGAAGACGAGGAAATTCTCTCTCGGTTAAGCGAACACATCGGTATTGCTATTGCTAAACTCAACCTTATCCAGTATGACGCCCTGACCGGCTTGTTGCGACCAGAGCCCTTCTTCGATAAGGTGATTCAAAAAATCAAAACAGAAAGTAAAAGACGGCAGGAAAACTCCGCTTATGCATTGGTGATGGGCGATGTGGACTGGTTTAAACATTATAACGACCGCAATGGCCATGAAGCTGGCAATCGTTTATTAAGAGAACTCTCGCGGGTCTTAAAAACTTCAACGAGAGACAAAGATCTCCTCTGTCGCTATGGAGGCGAAGAATTTTTATTCTTTCTGACTGGAATTAAGACACCTGAGGAAGCTTTTGGCTTTACCGAGCGAATCAAGAAGAACGTCGAAGAATACTATTTCGAAAATCAAGAATTCCAACCCAACCACAACCTCACCATGAGCTTCGGAATTACCTTTTTTACTAAAGATAGATTCTCTAACCCCCAGTTAATCTCCAAGCAAGATCTTATTAAACTGGCGAATGAAGCGGATGTAGCCTTATCTCAGGCTAAAGGAAAAAGGACCGCTCTCTCGTCTCAACTTTCAGGTAAAACTGGGGAGTCACCAAAAAATAAAATCTGTGTTTATCAGCCAGCTCATTCTTCAACCGAATCTTTTCATATTCAGCCGATTGACTCCACTATTGACCGGGAAAGACGTCGTTTTCCCCGGTATTATACTTCCACCTTAATGATTTTCAAAATGGATGGCTTTCAAAGAATTTCAAAAACAGTCAACCTCAGCCTTGGTGGCGCCAAAATCCTAACCGACATTCCCCTCCCGGAGAATAAGGAAATTAACATTATTCTTGTCTTGGGGAACAAGGCCTTCCAATGTGGGGGGAAGGTTGTTTATTGTCAGCCTGGCAACCAAAATTTCACTCATAATTATCAGACAGGAATTGAATTTATCGATATGTCTTTACGGGACAGACAAGCTCTCGAAGAATATTTTCAATCTTTAAATCTTACTCCCTCGCGCTTTTCCTGACTACTTGCTTTCTCTCCAAACTTACTTTTAACCCAATTTATTCAACTAGTTAATTCCTGGTGAATGGCTTCTAAATATTTTTCTGGCGGTGTAAGAACACTGTTGAAGGCATTCTTTATTTCTCGGGCATACATATCAAAGGCAGCAAAATCTTCCTGATTGCTCCAATTACCCAAAGTAACTCTCTCCAGTATATCTTTAATTACCTCTTTATTAATAATTTTGTTCGTGAACTCAGGTAAAGCGCAAGATTCTTTTTCGCACAATTCGACTACTCCCAGCATCATCTTTCTTAATTCTTCCTGAAAACGGATTATGTCCTGTTTAACGAAAAATTGCTCCCGGGGAGATTCTGTTTGAGATAATTTAATATACAACTTTTTGGCTTCTTCCACGTACTCGCTCATTTTGGAAACAAGATACTCACTGTCAATGATTATCTTTCCTCCATATTCATAGAAACTGATCATTCCATTGCCTTCAATCTTTTCTTCTTTTCGATACTTTTCCAGCAGATTATAAATATCCTCCAGCCCGCTGCCCTCAGCCGGTTTCTCATCCTCCTTGACTTCCTCCGGCGCGGCCTCCCGAACTTCCTCTTTCTCCTCCATTTCGATAAAAGGTTCAGAAACTACCTCTTCCTCCTCTTCCTCGGCTGCCTCTTTTTGCTCCACTTTCTCTACTTTTTCAACTGCTTCAGCTTTAACCTCTCCCTCTTTTTTTACTTCTTCTTCCAGTTGAACCTCGTTTTCACCTTTTTCGGCTCCAGGAGAAGGTTGGTCGACTTCCTTCCCTTCCACTTCCAGATAAACATCCGTTGATTCTAACAGCTCTTTTATCTTCTTTAGTTTCAGCAATTCTCTCTTTAAGTCAACGCCCACTTCAGTATCACCATTGCTCTCTGGCAATTCGGCGACAATTCCATATTTCTCTTCAAGTGTCTTCTTCAATGAGGTAGCCTTTTCTAAAGCTTCATGATGAAGCTTTTCTAGCTCTTGATTCAATTCGCTGACTACTTTTAGCTCATTCATCGTCTGGGCAGTCATGTTCTCAATCTGACTCTGTAGTTCGATAGCCCGGGCTAAATGATCTTTTATTTGACTTTTTATCTCCTGCTTTTTCTCTTCAAACTCAGCAAATAAAGTCCGATAAGTACTTAATGTTTGCTTTTCCTCACTCAATTCTGCTTCAATCGCCTGGATCCTTTTCTGAGCCTCTTCCTTTTCCCGCCTGATCTTCTCCTCCAATTCTTTTTCGATCGATTCCTTCTTACGGGATAAGATTTCTTCTAACTGATTTTCTATTTCTTCGATGATGGATACAGATTCGAAAGTCATTCCTTTTTCTTTTTTCATGATTTAATTCTCCTTCCCCCTTTTGGGTTAACCTAGTTTCTCCTTATTATTTTAATTTCATCCATGGAATCCGGCAATATATTTACAGAAAATAAGCAACTCGACAATCGCCTCTTCCGAGGAAATAAAGGGGGGATTTTTCTTTTCCTTTCCTCACCCCAAAGGGTGAGAATAGGTGAGATTTCAACTCGACTTTGGAGATTTCAATAAAGTTTCGTAATCAGGTAAAAGACGAGTTGTCTTGAACCTTATCTTCTCCCATTTGTCCAGCTCTAGAGAACAGAAAGCATCCACTACTTCGGGATCAAACTGGGTGGCTCTATTCCTCAGGATTTCCTCTTGAGCTACTTTAAAATCTCTTTCTTTCCGATAAGGGCGGTAGGAGGTGATAGCATCAAGGGCATCAGCTAGCGCAAATATCCTGGCTTCCAGAGGAATGTCATCCCCTTTGAGTTTCTTTGGATAGCCAGTGCCATCATAACGCTCATGATGGTAGAGAATGATATTCCCCACTTCCGGAACGAGTTTTATCTCCTTAATCAACCCAAATCCCAGAGATGGGTGAAGTCTGATCTTCTCCCACTCTTCCGGCGAGAGAGAGCCCGGTTTTTTGAGGATGGCATCCGGAATAGCAATCTTCCCAACATCATGAAGGAGAGCACCTTTGCGAATGTTGTCTAATCTTTCTTTATCATTTATACCCAGCAACTGAGCTAAAACTTGAGAGTATTTAGCCACGGTCCGAGAATGGCCAAAGGTTTCCACATCTCTTAAATCAAGAGCCGTCATCAAATTCTCAATGGTGGTGTCGTAAATTTCCTCCAGAACAACAGCTCTTTTCAGATTTTTCTCCTGTTCTAACTTTAATTTCTTTAACTCACTCAAATACAAATCATTCTTCTGCACTAACTCTCTCTTCTTTTCTTCATTGATGATGGCCGCATATACCCCTGAAAGATTATCCGGCTCGGAAATGTGATTTACCAATCCCTTTTGAAGAAGCTCTACTCCAATGAAAGGCTGCTCCAACCTGGTCAAAAGAAGAATACTTAACTGAGGATTGAAAGAATGAATCGACTTTAAAAGGCCAGCTTTGTAACCATCTAAGCGATCGCAGGCCAAAACCAGACAGAAAAAGCTATTCACTCCCAATAATCTATCAGTTGCCTGTTTAATATCATTAACCTCATCTATTTCATAAGCGAATTCTCGAAGAAATCTAACTAATTTTCTTCGTCTCCGTTCTTGAGCATCAACTACCAGGATACGCCGTTTGCTCATGGATATGCCTCCTTTTCCACTCAGTTACCACTTAGCCTACTTATACCCTATTTGCATCAGCTATTCAAGAAATTTTCCAGCAGAAGAACTCCTCTTCTTCTCCCTGGAAATTTACTAACTCCCTAATTTTCCAATTTAAGAACTGCCCGACAAACTCGAGGAATTCCCTGATAATCACTGCGGAAATTGACCAAATCCCACTGNGGGCCAAACAGATCTCTTACCTTATCCGCCTGATTCCAGCCAATTTCAAATAATAAGATTCCCCCAGGCTTCAAGAGTAAAGGAGCCTCTCTGATTAATTTTTCAATCACCTCAAGTCCATGTTCGCCAGCCAACAAGGCCAACCGAGGTTCATAGTCTTTAATTGAAGGAGAAAGTTCCTCCCATTCCTGGAGAGAAACATAAGGAGGATTAGAGATGATAAGATCAATTCCCTTCTCAGGAAGAGAATCTTTCAATGGACTTAGCCCATCCCCTTGAACCAGTTCGACATTATTAACCTGGTGAAATTCCAGATTACGCTTGGCCCATAAAATAGCCTCAGCTGAAATATCAGTGGCTAGAATTAAAGCCTTGGGCCTCTCTTTAGCTAAAGAGATGGCAATATTCCCGCACCCGGTTCCAACATCGATAACCAGAGCTTTCTTGTCCGGAAAGATCAACTTCAGGGCTTCTTCAACCAGCAATTCTGTCTCCGGACGAGGTATCAATACCCCTTCTCCCACCAAGAATGGCAGCGACCAAAATTCCTGCTGTCCCACCAGGTAAGCTGTTGGAATTCCCGAGCAGCGGAGAGCGATCAGACGATAAAATTTCCGGCGGGAAGATAAAGGGGGAATCCATTTGGGGGATGTATAAAATTGTTCTTCGCTCAGTCCAGTGGCCGCTAACAAAAGGATTTTGGATTCCAATTCGGGGTTTTCCAAATGAGCTAGGTTATCGCGACCAAAAATGAAAAGTCTGGATAGGTTTGGCATTCTTCCCAGTCTACTTAAGAAGCTTTGCTCTGAACTTCTTCAAAAGAAGCAAGCATTTGGGTTTGATAATGAAGAGTTAAAGCTTCGATAATCTCATCCAGCTCGCCATCGAGAATATTTTCTAATTTATGTAAAGTTAAATTAATCCGGTGATCAGTCACCCGAGATTGGGGGAAATTATAAGTTCTTATCTTTTCACTTCTTTCCCCAGTACCAACCTGAGCTCGCCGATGTTGGTCAATTTTTTCCTTCTGTTCTCTTTGAACAAGGTCCAGAAGTCGGGATCTTAATATTCGCAAGGCCTTTTCTTTGTTTCGATGCTGTGACTTCTCATCCTGACAGGAAACTACTATTCCAGTGGGCTTATGAGTAATCCGAATGGCGGTATAATTTCGGTTAACATTCTGCCCTCCTGGTCCAGAGGCACCAAAAGCCTCGATGCGTAGATCTTTAGGATCAATTTGGACATCTATTTCTTCAGCTTCAGGTAGAACAGCTACAGTAACTGTGGAGGTATGAATCCGCCCACTGGCTTCAGTTTGAGGAACTCGCTGAACTCGATGAACTCCACTCTCATATTTAAGGAGAGAATAAACTTTATCTCCTCGGATGTTGAGAATAACCTCTTTAAACCCCCCAATCGGTGAATAACTTGTCTGCATTACTTCATATTTCCAGCCCTTCTTTTCAGCAAAACGAGTATACATCCGAAAAAGATCCTGGGCAAAAAGNGAAGCTTCATCCCCGCCTGCTCCTGCTCGAATTTCTAGAAAAACATTCTTTTCATCATGGGGGTCTTTGGGCAAAAGCAGAAGTTTTAATTCTTCAATAAGTTTCTTTTCTTCCTTCTCAAGCTTTTTCAATTCAGTTTCGGCCAGATGTCTTAATTCCTCATCAGCCTCAGGATCATTCAAGATCTCTCGGGAACCTTCGATATCCTTCTGAACTTTCTTCAATTGCTCATATTTTTCGACAACCGGCTCAAGTTCCGCTCTTTCTTTGGATATTTCTTTAAGCTTTTGGGGATCGGCCAGAAAACGGCTATCGGCCAGACACTGAGTTAATTTCTCATATTTTTCTCTTATACTTTCTAACTCCTGGAGCATCAGACCTCGCCTGTGAAATCTCCATACTTTTTCCGGAATTTCTCCACTCGGCCAGCACTATCGACGAACTTCTGTTTTCCGGTAAAAAACGGATGACATTGAGAACAGATTTCTACTCTTATTTCTTTTTTAGTTGATCTGGTTTTAAAAGTATTTCCACAGGCACAAACTACTGTGCATTCAACATAATCAGGATGAATTCCTTTTTTCATCTTATTTCTCCTTTCCGGTAAGGGCAAATTATATCAGATTTCTTCCTGGCAAACAATCTCAACTCTCCTTCCATTCACCCTTCTTCATTTTCTGTCCAAAACACTCCCAATCAATGGAAAAAGAATAAAGATTCTCCACTTCCTTGACTCTTTGCGTATATTCATGGCTCTGGAAATATTTCTTTAGTTCTTTATTTAAAGGATATAGCTGTTCCGCCGAGATCCACTCATAGGGTTGACCATCATCTTTAAGGAGACATCCCCAGTGGACTATCCAGGCTAAATGTTTGATTGGAACTGAAATAGCCGTTTTGCGAATAGTTCTCACCTCCGCCTCCTTAGCCGGGTTGATGAATTTAAAATATCGAGAAAAAAGAACAGCATTATGAAAGTAAGCGGGAAAAGCAATAATACCATCCGCCTGGATCAATCTAGCGACATAAACAAATAAATCCATGACCTTCCGACTGAGTTTTAAGCCCGGACGTTTTTGCCCGGGAAGAGGTAAGTCCTTATCTGAAAAATTTAGTCTTGGATTCTGGAGAGTAAGCCACTCCAGGAATAAGAATCGATAACGGCTCNTTCTGAACCAATTGGACAACGGAGGAGAAAAAGAGAAGAAACCTTCTCTTATTTTCAGATCCACAACTAAATTTTCCGGCTCTTTTGATCGATAAAATATCTGAAACCGCTGCAGAGGGAATTCAGAAGAGTCAACCTGGAAAACCAGTGGCCAGAGATTTCTTTTATGGGCTTCCTTAATGAAATTTCTTTTCCTTAAAACCTGGAGGACTTCATGAAGAGAGTACCTCCCCAGAAAAAGAATACTCCCTCTCGGGTGAGACAACTCCAGAGAAATATCCTCTTCTCTAAGAATTGTCTCAGCAATTCTGGTCTTTTTTTTCCTAAACAACCTCTTCTCCTTTTGGACATTCATTCTAGGTTAAAACNCGGTCAAATTCAAATCAGGCACACATTAACCACTACTTTCTGAGTAAAGTCTCAAGCACAGCGCCCCAAAAAAAATAAAAAAAATTTCTCCCAAGTGAGAAAAATTGGAATCTTTATCCGTCATATATATTGGGTGCGCTGGCGCGGCCCTCTCCTGATAAGGAGGACAGCCTGGTAGTCATCCTTATCTTTCTCCAGGGGAGTAGGGCCGCGTCAAAATTTTTTTTAAATTAAAATAATCGAGTTGAATAATTTTAAGATTAAAAAAGAAAAAATACCTGAATATTCTCCTCGTTTCTTATCCCAAAGGAAAATCAGTGCTCTAGTCAGCCCCCTTATCCTGCCAATTATTCACCATCTTATTAAGAACGAAATCCAGCGAAGAGAACAAAACGGAGAAATTCATTGCTATCAGGTCCGGTTAATTGATCACCGANTTGAACTGACTTTCTCTCTGGAAAGCAAATATTACCCCGGACCTGAATACTGGATTGAAGAATTCTATCTTTACACTTCATTCTTAGTCCAGGAAAAATTTGGACTGAAAAACCTCTGGGAATAAAGAACCATCCCTTCTCAATAATAAATAATCGCTCTTCCTCTGGTTAATTGGATATCTTTAATACCCAGTGGAAGGTCATACCAGGCAATTAAGCTATTATATTCTTCACCTCTAATTTTGGCCGCCAAAGCCAGCAGGGCATCCAGAAAACCTGGATTTAAAGACTGGTTATTCAAGAAAAGCTTTTGCAGATCAAACCTCCCCCTTCCATCCTTAATCAGGAGTCGCCCGCCAAAATAAAAAACCATCAGAGAAGACAAGCCGGGCTTAACTTTTTCCTGGGAAAAATCCAAAACGAGCTTACCCTCAATTCGATTCTTATTGAAAAATTTCAATTGTAAACTTTTGATTAATTCCTCCTCTTCTTGCTGAAGACGATAATCGATATAAGCATTGAACTCTTCTTCGGTAATGGTTATTTTCCGGAGATGATCGGGTTTTTTCGGAGAGAGCATTTCTCTTTCCAGGAGAGCAATCAGATTTAAAACTCTCTGGGCCTTCTCTTCATGCCAAGCGGTTATCTGTCCTACTGAAAGAACTACAATCAGAATTGCTCCCAGGATGAATTCTCGGCTCTTGACTTTCATTTTGTGCTATTAATCATTTTGCATCTCAAAGAATAACTAAGCAGCCTGAATTGATAGATTATTTTTTGTGTTTTGGAGTTTTAGGGATATCAAAATAATGCTTCATCAAAAGATAGTTTCAGGTACAAAGACAACATCATTTTCTTGAAGTTGAATATCCTTTTTCTTGCCCTTGATTATATCCTTAACATTAACCTTTATTTGAATCTCTTTTCCATCCTTACCTTTTCTTTTAATTAGAACTCCTCCTTTATTCGCCCGCTCGGCAAACCCCCCAGCTTGCGCTATGGCCTGAAGAAGAGTAGGAATATGCGATCTTTTCACTGCTAGTGCCCCGGGATTCCTGACCTGACCAAAAACATAGACATGCACAATCTTATCGATAGGGATATTGACTATATCTCCTGGCCTTAAAACTATATTCAAGCTGGCATCTCCTTTGACCACCAAGTCCTCTACCGGAATTCGTAAGGTGGTGCTGGAACCATCTGCTAACTGGCGGATAATAATAATCGTTTCACCGGCATCTTCGGTCATTCCCCCGGCTTCTGAAATGATCTGGAGAATAGTTTGTCGGCCCAGAAGTTCATAAGGTCCAGGATTCCTCACTGCCCCCAATACCGAAACCCTTTTACTTTGATATTCTTTAATAAATACTGTTACTTGAGGATTTTGGAGATACCTTTCTTCCAGTAACTTAGCCAGCTTCCTTTCCACCTGAGTCTTAGTCAATCCCTGGACTTGCACTTCTCCCAGAAGAGGAAGTGTAATCTTGCCTTCCTCCGAGACCCGAACTGTGGTATTCAATTCATCCAATCCAAAAACGCTTATTTCCAATAAATCTTTGGGTCCTATCTTATATTCAAGAGAAACCTTTTCTTGGTTAAAACCAAAAAGAATTCCAGTCAGAGTAATCACTATAATTACGCCTAAAATGAATGATCTTTTCCCTAGAATAAATAATTTTTTCTTTTCTTCATACATGACAGCCCCCTCTTTAAATAATCTTGAGGTCCACTATTAAAGCTTTTTCTTATTACCATATTTAACCTTTCCTGACAAGAGTTCCTTCAACCTTTGGTGTAAAAATGCCCTCTTCTTTGGAAAGATTATCATTCCTCAGTTTCCTCTTCGCGATAAAAAAGCAATTTGTCATCACCACTTACGATTTCTCTTTCCGCCGAATAATACTTGGGGTTAAAATCTACTCGCCGGTGCTGTCGAAGAAGGATTATTCCCCCGGGATTAACAACCTTCCTTTTTTTCAGAACTTTTAAGGGATTTCGTTCCTCAAGCAGAGCATATGGAGGATCTAAAAAGACGAGGTCAAACCTCTTTTTCTCTCGAGCAAGTTGAATCACCGCCCGATTAAACTCCTTAGTTAACACTCTGGTGCGGTCTTCTACTTTACATTTAATAATATTCTCTTTGATAATTTTTGTCGCCAGAGGATATTCATCGACAAAGACAACTTCAGCCGCTCCCCGACTCAGAGCCTCCAGACCAAGGGAACCGGTGCCAGCAAATCCATCCAGGATGACTTTATCCTGAAGAAGAGGATGAAGAATATTAAAAAGAGTTTCTTTTAAACGATGAGGCATCGGTCGCACCCGAGAACTGGGAACTTTCTTTATTTTACGTCCCTTGAACTCACCACCAATAATCCGGATCATGGGCCTCTTTTAACCTGATTTTTTTCACGTATCCATATAAAAATAACATAACTCCCGGGAAAAATTAATGATAATTCGACCGTTCAATCGTTGGATGATTAATAATGAGTCAGTGTTCCATCCTTTTTGGCTTTTTTCAAAGCGATTCGAAAAACAAGCAAACTCAGGGGAACAAGAAAAAGAGAAAAAATTAAGAGAGCTCTTATTTCCGGCCATAACGCCCCCAACGGAAGGGATAAAAGTAAAGACTTTCGCAATCCTTCCAAGGAATATGTGATTGGTAGCCAACTGGATATCCATCTCAACCAATCCGGAAGAACAGCCACTGGAAAAAACACCCCACCAAAAAGTGCTGAAAGACTACCGAAAGCCCAGCTAAAAGGATTGCCCAGTTTATAAACCAAAATAAAACTGGCTGAGAGAACACCAATACTCATGTAGGTAAGGATGGTCAAGCCAAAAAGCAGCCCGGCCCCTACCCAATTGACTTGGCCCAGCTCCAGGCCGAAAAGAACAAGGGCCAAGCCAATCTGAACTATGCTCTGCAGGATAGAATAAATTAAAGGGTACAGTGAGGAGCCAATAAGGATCATTGATATTGGAGTGGGAGTGATCAGCAGAGCTTCTAAAGTTCCCAGAAGTTGAGCATTACGAATAATGCCGGGCAATCCTTCTTGAAAAATATTCAAGACACCAGAAAAAGCCAAGCCGATGATNACAAAGGAGAAATAATTCCCCCCATATTTATTCAGGGCCTGACTCTGACCGGAAATAAGCTGAGAAATAAAGTAAAAAGTTGCCGAAGAGAATAAGATACCAAAGAGAGAAAATAAAAAATTTAATTTATAACTTAATGCCTCCCACAAATCTCTCTTAAAAAAAAGCCAGAGAACTCTTACTTGAGACATCAATACCTTCCGGACAGGGTTGATAATTCATTTTCCTCAGAGCCAACATATTGTTTATAAACTTCAAATAGCGACTGCTTACCTTCGCCGGCTAATTCGCTAATTCGGCCTTGGATTTTGATTTTCCCCTGAGAAATAATAGCCACTTCCTGGCCATAAGCTTCTACTTCGGATAAATTATGGCTGGCCCAAAAAACAGTCTTTCCCTGGCGATCCACCAACTCATGGCGCAGAAATCTTCTAATCCTTTCCGCCATCTGCGGGTCTAGGCTTCGCGTTGGTTCATCTACAAAAACAATCTCAACATCCGGCAGAAGAGCTCGAGCCAGCCCTAATAGCTGTCTCATCCCGGATGAATAAGTATTAAAACGTTTATCTGCCTCGCGGGTCAAACCAACCAGTTCCAGAATCTCGTCAATTCTTTTCTTGGCTTCACGTCGTGAAAAGCCATAAAGCGAGGCAAAAAATTCCAGGTTTTGTCGGCCGGTCAATCGCCAATAAAAACTTCTCTCTTCGGCGATGGCCAAGCCAACAAGGTGTTTAACCCGGGCGTCTTCCCGGACAACATCATGGCTCAGGATAAAAGCCGACCCGGCATCGGGAAGAACCAAGGTAGTTAATATTTTTATTAAAGTCGTCTTTCCTGCTCCATTGGGACCTACCAGACAAAAACAGGTCTGGGGACTGACAGCAATGTTTATCCCCCTAAGAGCATGGACAAATTTTCGCTGGAAAGGATGGCGAATTAAATCCCGGTATGTTTTGATCAGAGGATAAGACTTCTGTAAATTTTCCGTCCAGATTACTTTATCCTTACTCATCAATTATCCTGCTTAATTTCTATTCAAAATAATCTTTTTATAATTAAACTAAAAGGGCGAGATAATCGCCAGAGATAATGCCGAAAGAATTTAAGACTCCAGGGCTTCAAACCATAATAGTGGGTTACCCAGAGAGGAGGGGGGAAAAAGAAGTCTTTAAGAGCTTTTATCCAAGTCTTTAATTTAAGCTGACCGATGAGTTTCAGGAACGTCGGAGTATGGGCCGGGCTTTCTTGAATACGCTCCCTAGTGATAATTGGCTCCAAAGGGAAAAAGAACCGAAACCAGAAGCATTCCCTTCTATTCAGGGAAAAGCGCTGTACAATCTCAGCCGGGACGCTCTCCGGCCATAATTGATTAATGACCAAAAAAGTATAACCTAAAGAAGCCTTTATATTCTCCCNGACGGCAATTTCCTCCAGTTTGGTCCAATTAAGGCGATTGCTTTGGATAAACTGGACAATATCTGTCATCCAAATAAGGCGGGAATAAGAATGTTGCTGAAGATGAAGAGAAAGAAGAGCCAGTTCATACTCGGGTGAGAGTCGCGGTAAACGCTGATCACGAATAAAAAATCCTTCTCTTGAGTTCCAGAAGTCTTCTTCACCTTGGCGGGAAGAGTGGAGAAGAGGAAACCCCAGATGAACCTCCANGATCAACTCTTCCTGGCGATATAAAGGTCGATAAAGCCANAATTCTCTCTTGGTTAATTCTCTTGGCAGTATTGGTCCTGGAGAAAGATCAGGCTCACAGAACAAGTTATGACTTATTAACAACCGATCCAGTCTCTGACCATCCTCGGGATGAACTATAATATCAACATCAAAAAAGGGACGCCAGTAAGGCTCCGGGTAAATTGTTAATGCCAAAGATAGTCCCTTAATGATAACCCACCGTAAATTCTCCCTGGCTAATTCCTTGGCCAGGTTACTCATCTGATTCATTATTTTCTCTTGACGAGCAACCTGAATGAAAGTCNTTCTCTTTAGTTTTTGGAGCAGAACTGGGGAAACTTCAGATGAAAACTTATGGAGATGATAATAGGCCAGTCCAACAATCCCTTCTTCCTCCATCCTATCCAGTAAGGCCTGATAATCCTGAAGTTGATGGAGAAGGGACAATAACTCTTTTTGGGAGGCTTCAGGGAGATGAGGAGAAGCACAATAAATTAAAAATTGAGATATGGGTGGACCTGCCATACTTAACTAGAACTCGGAATTTATTATTAATAATTATTATTTGTTAATAACTATTTTTGTAACAAGAAAAGAGCCGTCTTACTTTTTAAATTTTGAACTGACAACTGGCTCATCAGTTAAAGTAACCGTACCATAAATAACAGCGGCACTACCCGCGACAATAGCAGCAATCCCCAGTGGGGTAAGAAAAATAGGTAAGATACCTTCCTTGCAAACGAGATAAACCAGATCTCCAACCTGGGCGGGGTACTTTAGCTTCATTAAAACTGTTTGACTGGCATAGGCTCTTTTAATCGCCTTGCCTTCAAGAGCCAAAGATTCTACATTCTGATAAAAATCCGTCTCCGCACCCTTGACGTGGACCCGATCTCTTAACTGAAGATATCCCTTGATGATAAATACATCNGCTGCCGTCTGAGGCGGATAATAGGCAACCACCCGACCAACTAATGATTCACCAGCCTTTTTTTGCTCACGATATACTTCCCTGGCTGCTTGGGCTGTTTGCTGATCATAAGGCTTAAGAACTACGACAATCTCTTCTGTCTTGTTCGGTTCAACACCAACCAGAGCATTGGCATTAAAATCTCCCTGCGGAGTTGATACTCCTACCAGATAAAGCCCTTTGGTCAGACCTTCAACTTTAAAATATCCTTGATTATTAGTCAGATTACTCTCAAATATTTTTCCAGTACTTAAATGTTTTAGCTTAACCAGTGCTCCTGGAAATGGAGTGCTGCCATCTAACGCTAAGATTTTTCCCTGAAGAGCCCCCGTCCCCTGAGATTGGTTAAGTTCAGCCCATGTCAGGCCTGGTGTAAGGAAAAATATCAGCGAAACAGCGAGAAAGACACTTATTTTCTTCGATTTGGCGCCGGTAATCATGGAATCCTCCTTTGTAAGAGATACCTTACTCCTCTTCCTCTTGTATGTCAAGTTAATTTTTTACCTGAACAATTATCCTTGAACATTTAATTTCTGTATTGAAAGAAATAATTTCAACCAGATTTTCTCCCATTTGAAAACCAGGCGCCACTTCCAACTCCTGGTTGGTTAAAAATAGTTCTTTAATGACTCTCCCATTTACACTAATCGCCAGAAGAGGTCTGATAGAATTTTGAAATTCAAAAACGAACTTTAAGCGAGTAGTTGGGTTGTCTGCTAATACGCTGAATCTTCTGGGTTTACCTGGGGAAAGAATTACTGGTTTAAAAGCCTCATTTTTCTTTTGAATTATTTGAGTAATAAGTAAATTTATTTCTGTCCATTTATCTTCCCGATTCAATCTCTCATATGCCTTCTTTAAACCTAACAAAATGCCCAAATCTTCAGGTTTGATCTCTCTGGCTCTCTCAAAATACTCCAGTGAATCATAGAGATAATCCAGCTTGAGATATGATTCAGCCATAATCCGCCACATCTCAGCTACTTCTGTTGGGAATCTTACCAAATTATCCAAGATACTTCCGGCTCTGGTTGTTATTTTATCAATTATTTCTCGATAAGCTCCTTTTTTGTAATCAACCAGAGTTTCTAAAAAAAATACCAGAAACTCATCTTCTGTTTTTGTCTCATCAATTCCTTGATTCTTAATTCGTTGATGAATGAGATCAATAAACTTTTTCAGTGAGGAAAGATTATCTTCCAGGATCAAATACTCCTCTAGGTAAAATCGCACCGAGGCCAATTCTTCTCCTTTACTTAACTTAAGGAGAGCTAGATTCTTACTCAACTCTTTTCTTAAAGTTAAGTATTCTTCTTCCTCAATTAATTGCTCGCCGATTAAAGATTGATAGAACTTTATACCCCGTAGCAGGCCCTGGGCTTCTTGAAAATATTGTTCTCCCCGTCTGAACTGGCCTATTTTGGTCCGTTCAATCCCGCGAGAATAAAAACGTCTAGCCCGGTCAAATTCCATCTTTTCCGCTTGAGCCAATTTCACCAAGCGTAATTTATGTTTAATCCCCCGGCGGGCCAAATAATCAGCCAATAACCGATACATCCGGGCATCTTGAGGCAATAACCGTTCGATTACTTCATCAACAGCCCCATTGTATTCCCACAGTGGAAGAATTTCAGTCAATCTCTCTGGAGTGGCCGGAGTAATAACATTGGCTAGCAATTTTAAGGTCAATTCTCTATCCTCAGTCGAAAGTTCTCCCCAGAGTCCAAACAAACTTCGTCCAGCCTGGTAATAGGCTTCTTCATCAAAGGTGGTTAACGCCGCAGCCTTTTTTAGCTCATCGACCGGATCAAAAGGGATATCTTCCCAGAAACGAAGGAATTGTCCAACCTGAGCCAGATAAAAGTGAGCTTGATAGGAACCAGGGTTTAATTTTAAGGCCTGGATGAAATAATCCATGGCCCGCCGCATTCTGGCTGTTTTCTCACCAGCAGACAAGCGGGGAACCTGCGCGTGATCCATCCACCATCGCCCGAGTTCAAGAAAAACACCCTCATTTAAAGGAAATGATTTTTGAGCCGTCTTCAGAATGCTCAACCTCTTCTGATCATTAGCTACTCTTTCTCGGGCTAAAGATAAGCACCTTACATTGATATAAATAAGTATTTCTAATAAAGCTGCTCCCGCCAAGAGAAAAATAATAACGGCTTTCCTATTGAATCTATGTCCGGCCATCTTTTTCCCCTGGAACAAATCTTCTCTTCTCCCTGGGCCTCCAGTAGACCAGAATCAAGGTAAAAGATATAATCATCGAAAAAATCACGGTGTTAGCCGGAATATGAAGATTAAAATCTGTTAGACTATGGATAGCCAATCCTAAAATACTGGTCATCCCCCCCAGAACCATCGTCTTTACTTTATAATTTCTCCTTTTAGTCCAGCCTAAATAAGTATTAATCAGAATATAAATTATTCCCCCAAAGAGCAGCAACATTCCGCCAATCCCTATTTCCAAAAGGAACTCAAGATAATCATTATGAGCATGGAGTAATAATCCATAAGTCTTGCCTGATTCATAAGCAGGATAAACAACAGCAAAAGTCCCTAACCCGGATCCCCATAAAGGAAAATCCTGGACCATCCGGGTTAGAGTTGTCCAGTATTGAAAACGGCCTTCCTGATTAAGTTTTTCGGTTGTAAAGCGGTCAATGGTGGAAGAAGCTCCTGTATAAACGATGATGATGAGAGCAATAATAAAAATAATCTGTAACACCCGAAGGGTTTGGTGAGACCGAAGTGTCTCGGTACGGGAAAAAAGAGCCATCATTCCAAAAAAGAAAATAAATTCAAGAAAAATGACAATTACTCCAGAGCGAGATCGAGAGAACCAGACACCTAAAACCTGAAGAATTATGAAAATCCCGAGAATTATATTAATCGCCATTCGCTTTTCTGATAAATGCAAAAGTCTTTCTTTCCAGGTAAGACCCGGAGTAAACATTCCTTCCAATTGAGCTAGAAATAAGCCAATTGTTAAGGGCAGAGTCATTTCTAATAATCCTGAAAAATGATTCTGATTAACATAGGTCCCTGTGGCTACTTCAAGATTTATATCTTTAGTAAAAAATAGTAATCGAGGATGAGGATTGACCAATTCAATCATCCCATATAAAGCCTCAAAAGCTCCCAAACAGGCCAGAGCAAAAAAGAATCTCTTAATCGGACGATAGGAAACGATAGTTTTCAAAATAAGCAGAACCAAAAAAGCATAAGTGAGAATCTCCAAGGACTCCTTTATGGTCCGATAGGGAGCCAGGGAAATGGTCATCCACCCTGTCTTAGCGGCCTCTAAGGAAAACATGGCCCGAAAAGAATAAGAATGGGGACTAATAATTTTTATTATGGCTGTGGGTAAAGGTGTAATTTGCCAGACCAAGAAAACAACCAATCCCACGATTATTTTATTGAGGACAGCAATAATTCTCTCTACTCGGGGAGAGGGATGAGGTTTCTCAGTGGATAAAAGATAAATTGACCACATTAAAATTACGCTTAATTCAATAATCAAAATAAGCCAATCATCAACCCCACCCAGAATTAAAGCCGGGAAAAAAATTAAGAAAAATATCCCTAATTCAAACGGATTTGTCCGCTTCATCCTGGAAAATATTTTTAAGCTAATTATATTATGTTTCACTGTGGTAAGCTTAGAAAATTAAAATTAACTCTTTCTTGAAAAGATATCGAAAAATGGAAATCGCACCTTAAATGANTTCCTCCTCTCCTGAGGATTGATAGGCGAGGGAACATAAGGAATAACTTTATTTTCCAGGACAGCTTGAGGATTATCCACAACAAGAGCCCGGGCAGCGGAAGAACCTATAACTTCCTGAGCTAAGTTGACCGCCGCCGAAAGAAGAGGGGGGATTGTTGATGGATTATGACAGTCACTGGCCATAAAATGAACTAAATTAAATCTTAGCAAATTAAAAACCCCCTGACGGACATGTTCCCCGTAATAGCCTAAAAAACTCCCACTGTTAACCTGACAGAGGGCTCCCATTTGAACTAATTCATAGAGAAGTTGGGGTTGACGGAGGAAGACGGCGTTTCTTTCAGGATGGGCAATAACCGGAGTTAATCCCAGAGACAGTAGCTCAAAGAACAATTCTTTGACCCCAGGAAAAACATGATCGGTCGGAAACTCAATAAACAGGTAATCACTCTGATTAATGACCAGAAAAGGACGATGCCGACGAACCTCTTCAATCAGATTGTGNGTAATATGAACCTCAGCCCCACTGAAAAGATTGATTTTAATACCTGCCTGGTGAGCGGCCGATTTCAACCTGGATAATTCTTCGGCAATTCTTTCTTCATTAAGTGCTTGATATTTACCGCGATAAATATGGGGAGTAGCTACCAGATGAGTAATCCCATCTCTTTGAGCAATTTGCAACATTTCCAAAGCTTCAGACAGATTCTGAGCACCATCATCCACTCCCGGAAGAATATGGGTATGAAGATCAATCATGATTACTCAGCTCGTCCCGATTCATTTGGTTGACGAATAATAACCTTTTAAATACCCATGGTAATCGGGAGAATAATAACCATCCCGACTTATACGGACCTCATTAAAGACAACACCCAAAATATGGGCTTTAGCTTTCTTGAGCGTCTCCACTGACTGCCACAGGGCTTTTTTGGTTGTTTTATTAGCCCGGATGACCAGAACAACCCCATCTACCCGGGCACTGACAACACTGGCATCCACCACAGCCAGCACTGGTGGAGAATCGACAAAAACAAAGTCATAATCTTCTTTTAATAATCCGATCAATTGCTGGAATCGGCGTGATTCTAATAGTTCAGCAGGGTTAGGTGGATGGAGACCACAAGGGATTAGATCCATTCCCGGAATTTTTGTTGGCTGAATAATATTTTCCAAGGATGATTTCCCTGCCAGATAGCTACTCAGCCCGATTCGATTTGAATTTTCAAAAACTTTATGGAGCCTGGGCTTTCGTAAATCAGCGTCTAAGAGAATTACTCGCCTGTCCATTTGAGCAAAAGCAACAGCTGTATTGACGGCCGTGGTCGATTTCCCCTCTTGCGGCAAGGCCGAGGTAAAAGCAACGGCTTGGGGGGCTTCTTCCAAAGTAGAAAAAAGGATAGAAGTTCTAATCGTTCGATAATCTTCAGCAACAGCAATATTAGGATAATAATAATTGATTAATTCTATATTCCTGAGAGTCCCATCCTCCTCCAGCTCTTCTCCCTCTCGTTCTCCATATGAATATTGATGGGCATAAGCACTTTTTTTGATTCCATTAGTGGCCGAAACATGAGGTATCAATCCCAAGGAAGGTAGGTCAACAAGTTGCTCGACATCCTCTGGACTCTTGACTGTATTATCCAGAAATTCAAGGAAAAAGGCCAGGCCAACTCCAACAAAAAGACTCAAGAGAAAAGCCAACATAACATTCCGCACAGGATTAGGGTAGATGGGAGATTGAGGGATTAAGGCCCGATCAACAATTTTGATATTACTTGTCCTTAGTCCTTTCAACCTGGCCGAGACAAGGGCTTCATTTTGTTTGGCAATAAGTGAATTCAGCAGATTTCTCTTGTTTTCTACTTCAATTTTTAGACTATTATAAAGGATGGCGTTATTATTCATTTTAACTACGTCTTCTCTTTGCCTTTCCAGCAGCTTTTTTAAGGAATTCTCCCTGGCCAGGGCCGCTCGGTATTCTGAACGAGCTGCATCCACTGCTTGGTTAATTTCTTTCTCCAATTCCTGGCGAACCGAGTCTAGGCGGGCCCTTAATCTAACCATGTCCGGATATTCAGGCTTGAAAATTTTTATTTTCTCATCATACTCGTTTTTGAGGCGGGTATATTCAGCTTTTAAATTCTGAATAACCGGGTTACTAATATAAGGAGGTAACGAGTCTACCTTAAGACTGGCCAACTCCCGGTAAGCAGCTTCTTTTTTAATTCTTTCAATCTGGGCTTCAGTAAAAGCAGAGTTCAATTCAGCAAACTTACTGACCACTGAACTTTCTTTTTCATTTAAAAAGAGAAGTTTTTTCTCCTCTCCATATTTCTGGAGTTCTTTCTCCTTAGCAGCCAGCTCATCTCTTAATCGAGCAATCTGCTTATTCAAAAATTCAGAGGCCTGTCGGGTAGCCTCATAGCGCATTTCCACTGAGTAATTAATAAATTCTTCAATTAAAGTATTAACAATATCAGCAGCTAAAACTGGAAAAGGGGAACGATAACTAACTTCTACCAAACGTGTCTCTTCAACAGGCTGAATTTTCAAACCTGCCAGGACGATAAAGGCAAAATTGGTATTAATATCAATTGGGGGCACAAATTCCGGGGGATTTGTTTGTTCTGGTCTTTTCCCCCTGGAGAGCCAGTGACTTAAGGAAAAAACATTCTTTATCCGACTTAAAAAACTTATTCTAGATGAGTCTGCATCTGCCTGTAATTCCAATCGATCGGCTAAATTCATTCGTCGAGCCACCCGTTCGGCTAAAGAGCGGCTGGTTAATAATCTTAACTGGGTATTAAAATAGACGCCCAAAAAATCATAGCGATAGTAGGGCGTGTAATTAAACATTTCCTCTATATTGAGCATACTGGAGCCCGGTTCCTCAATCAAAATAGTGGCCGACGCCTGGTAGATTGGAGTCCGGGTAAAAGAATATATTCCTGCTCCAATAATAAAGACAATTATGATGCTCGTAATTAACCATTTTCTCTTAAGGGCGATCCGCCAGATTTCCAGAAGATCAATTTCTTTTTTTTCTTTTCTCATTTAACTACCTTAACTCTGGATAAAGGCGCTAGGATTTTAATTCCACTTCCTTTTCCAAACGATTTTCTTTTATCAGATTATATATTCTTTTCTTAACATTCGTCAAATCCAGGTCTTCCTGGATAGCGCAAAAATTGTCCTTAAATTTATCTCCTTCTCTTTTCCTGCTTCTCACATTCCCTGTTTTTTCTTCCCCAAGATAATCTGCAATAACTTTTTTTCAAGGAATTAAATCATCCGTTGATTGCTTANTCCTTCTCCCAAAAATTAGTCAACTTTAGTGAAAGGTATTTCAGTTACATCCGGTTTTTTCTGGAACTCCTTCTTAGCTTTTTTCCAAACTTCCCAACTAATTTGAAAAATAGGCGGCAGATGGCGAGGATGATGAGAAAGATGTCGGATTAAATTCAAAATAAGCTGACTATGCCAATCAAAATTACCCTTCTGTTGGACTAAAGGAAAAACACCATTATCACGAGCTATCTCAAATAAGCGGCTGACGTCTTCATCATCTAAAAGAGAATAAAACTTCCTCATAGTAAGACCTAATCTAATTTCCTTTTCTAATCTCCTCCGCCATTCATATTCATATATGGAAAAATGCGATTCCTGGAAAGAGTTTGTAATTAATGCCTGCTTGATGATCTTTTCAGCTATTCTTGCCCCTAGTAGTCCATAAAAAATTCCCCCACCGGTGGTAGTTTTAACCTGACCCGCAGCCTCACCCACAGCCAGAACTCGATCACTAAAAGAAGGGGAAACAATCCCCTGAGTAATTGCTTTTTGAGATATCTCATGAACAAGGGGGAGCTGTTTGCCCAAAGGATAATATTTCTTTAATATTCTTACTAAATATGGCCTCGTATCTGTTGAAGAGAGGAGGCCAACTTTTAATTTCTTCCTCTTCAAGGGGATCTGCCAGGCAAAACCTCCGGGAGCATGCGCCTTACCGAACCATAATCGATGGAGGTGCTTTTCATCATCATGAAGTTCCACCTGGCCTCCAAAGACAAACTCTTGAGGCAATCCTAACCCCAACTGATGATGGAAGCGAAAAGAGTTCCCTGTTGCTAGAACACAAATTTTAGCTTTATAAAAACGGTTCAGGTGATCATTCTCCCTTCCCGTAACTTCAATAATGTGGGCAGATCGGCGGATGTCAACAACCTCAATTCCGGAAATTATCTCAACTCCGCGTGCTTGAGCTCTGGCAGCCAGCAATTGATCAAAAGCTACTCTATCAACAACATAGGCAAAGGGATGGGGATGAGTATAAAAGATCCTGTCTCCCCCGGGTGAAACCAATTCAACCTTTTGGATTGAACTGTCAATCGCCTGACTAGGCAATTGAAATTTTTCAAAAGCCTCACGACCAATAATTCCTGTACAAATAACCTCTTTTCCAATTTCTTTTTTTCTTTCTAAAACAACAACTTTCACTCCAGATTCAGCCAGGGAGCCCGCTAGATACAATCCTACTGGTCCGCCACCAACGATGACTACATCATTCACGAGTTTAACCACCTTTCTATCAAAATTTTGGTGTATTATTTAATAAAACCATCAAAATTGTCAATCTTAAATTCTTTTACCAGGGACTTTCTCTCCTCGATTGAAAAAGAGAAATAAAAAAAATGGAGCCACCACCAATATTAAATTTTCTTTTCCCTCGACTCCCAGCGGGCTCGAAAAGTAATCCAAAAGGATAAAATAATCAGTTTGATATCCAGCCAGAAACTCCGCTTTTGGACATACAATAAGTCATACCGAAATTTTTTCCTTCTGGGTGCGTCGGCGGGAAGATAAACCTGGGCTAAACCCGTTAATCCGGGCAAAACCTGATGTCTCTGATGATATCCCGAAATCTGGCTTAAAGAGACAACCTTGTCTCCCATCACTTCTTTTTCCTGAGGTCGTAAAGCTCGGGGACCAACAAAACTCATTTTGCCCATAAAAATATTCAACAGCTGAGGCAACTCATCCAGAGCTGTCTGGCGAAGAAAGCGGCCTACCCGGGTAACCCGGGGATCATTCTCTGTCGCTTGAACCGGCTCTTCAGGTCGTTCGGCATCTCTGATCATCGTCCNAAACTTAATAACTTTAAAGTGCTGACCATTTTTTCCCACTCTTTCCTGCAAATAAAAAATGGGCCAGCCGTCATCAAACAAAATAAAAAGAGCAATAATCACCCATAAAGGTAAAGAAAGAATAATTCCCAGGAGAGATAAAAATACATCAAAAGNCCTTTTTAAAAAATTCAGGCGCCAGATGGAGTTTTCTTTCATTTTCTCTTCTAAATTATCACGAAATCATTTAATAAACCAGTTTACCCCCGGGGAGTTGTCTTTCATTCATCGCCAATTTCTTTTTTCACTTGAGAATTAGCTGAAAACTTTTGGGAGTAACGGAAGAAAAAGATTCCCAGGAAGAAAACGATACCCAGCCAATCAATAAGAACATCAATCAAGGAACCATTACGAGTCGGAACCAGGGATTGCAGAAACTCATCCAGGCAGGCATACAAACCAGCACCACTCCCACTCCAGATCAACCACTTCTTGAGCCATTGGTCCTTTCTATCCTGACGAAAAGCTCGAAAAAATAAAACAGCCAGAAAACCATACTCAATAAAATGAAATGATTTACGAAAGAAAATATAAACTATTTCCACAGTCCGGAGGGAGGCTTCAGGATCAATCCAAGCGATAACCGATTCCACCAGTCGATAAAATAGAGGACTACTGCCCAATCGATTGCCAATAGGGAAAATAAAAGCCATCCAAAGTAACGGTGGCAGCCAGAATCTAACCACACGACTCCAAGGCGAAATGATAATGGATGAAATTATTGACTCTATCTTCTTATTAATGTCGTCTTTTTTGGCGCTCATTTATCTAAATTTCCTTAAAATTTCTCAAGATTAACTGATAATTCTCCAAAAAATACAGGTGACACTTCAATTTTGAAGGAGGATTTCCTCATATTGTGGCAGAACTACCCGATGGGAATAATATTTTTCCACAAAAAGCCGGGCTTTATTCCCCATTTCCCGACATAAAGCCGGGCTTGATCGTAAAGCCATGATAATCCTTCTGAGTTCAGCCTGTTCTTCAGGTAAAACAGTCATTCCTCCTTCTGAGCGGCGCAGAATCTGAGCTACTTCGGAATGAGTCTCGGTTAAACCCAAAATAGGCCGACCAACAGCCATATAATTATATAATTTCGAAGGAACTGAAAGTTCGCTTTTTTCTTGGTCCAAGGGGACCAATAACACATTGCTTGAGGAAAGAAGTTGCGGTAATGTCTCATAAGGCTGAAAAGGTAAGAAAAGAACATTCTTAAGTTTAAGATCTTCTGCTTTTTTCACCAGATCCGGCTTTTTCAATCCTTCTCCAACTATTAAGAATAATAAATCAGGGTCTTCCTGAAAATTAACTGCTACTTCCAGAATTCTCTCCAAAGTGAGATAACTACTCAGGGTAATTGTCCCGGAATACATAATGACAAATTTCTTCATCAGGTCTAATTTCTCAGCTACCCGGTTTTTTTTGGGGAAAGGCTTCATAAATTCGGTATTAACCCAATTAGGAATAATAGTCATTTTCTCCGGAGGAACTCCTTTCCGTTTAAGGTTGTCAAAAAAACCCTGACTGATGACCACAATCCTATCCGCCTGATCATAAATCCACTCTTCCATTTTCTGGGCTGCTCGAATGAGCTTCTTATTCCGAAGCAAGCCAGATTCTACGGAAAGATCGGGATGAATGTCCTGTACTGAAAGCACAACCTTAGCCTTTTTCTTTCTAGCCCTCCTGGAAATCAACCCTAATAAAAGAGGCGGCAGGCGAAGTAAAAGCACATCTCCTGCCTTTACTTGCTGCAATGTCCAGCCAGACCAGAGAGTATAAATTGTCCAGGCCAGAAGACGGCCCAGGTAATGGCGGGTATAATTAGTTCGGTACCGTCTAATGGTTAATTTTCCTCTTGTCTCCTTCTGCCAGATTTTAAAACGGTACTTCCGATGGTGGGGAGGACGAGGGATGGTCGTCACAATTTCAGTCGGATATCCCCGATCAGCCAAGTAGGAAGCCAGCTCATCCATTAAAATAGGAGCGCTCCCAAATTCCGGCAGATAATACATAGTATAAATCCAGATTTTCATCCGGCATCTTCTCCTAGGGCACGATTTTGCTGGGAAACCAGCTCGATAAATAAGGCGGCCGGAAGAAAAAATAATAAATCCACTCCGTAGAAAGCAGCAGTTGATTCGAATAAACTGCGGGAAGTTAAAAAGCCCAGGAGGCAAATAGATTCGATTAAATAAGGTTGATCTTGAAAAGTAAAATCATTCAACCGCCAAATCAATTTTTCCCGAAATATTATCGTCCAGGTCTTAATGATAGCGGCCACAAAAAATAAAGTGGCCACCAGGCCGCCGTGGATCATGGCATGTATATACGAATTGTGGATATGTTGAGAATTCAATAAGAGTCGATCTGTGTGAAATCCCCAGCCCAATAAGGGAGATTGTTTGATATATTCCAGGGCCTGCTTCCAGGTAAATTCACGTCCAGTAAGAGTAAATAACATGGCCAATTTTTCCTGGGCTCGCCATTTATATCCGACAACATAAAGAAGATAGGCCACTCCCGGTCCAATCAGGAAAAATTGCCACCGCAGTTGCCAGATTAAAGCAAACAAAAGTGAACTGACAGCTAAACCCAGCAAAGCTGTACGGGATTGACTCTGGGCCAGGAGGTATAAACCCGGAATTATTAAACCAAGCCAGAAATAATGCTTGGCTCCCCTTTTATATAAAAAACGAACTGAAGAGACTGTCAGGGTAATCAAAGCCAGCCGTCCTACGCCATTTGCCCTGATCACTCCCAAACCAAAGGGCAGCGAATAAAACATCTGCCTCATCTGGCCCATAAAACCAATTCGCCACATTTCAGGGAAGAACATTACAGTCAATCCAATAGCCACCACATAATTAATCCAGATTATCCTCTTCAATATCCTCAAGGCCTCTTCATGATTGGCCACCAAGGCCAATCCAAAAATCGGGGCTAAATACATTCCTCCCCAATATAAGGATATCTCTTTATTGGGTGAGGCCAGAGAAGCAAGAACTCCAGTTAACCCATAAGCCAGGAAAAGACCCAGGGGAGAGGAAAAAGAAGGAAGTTTTTCTCTCTTGAGAACAAACCATAAGATACTTAAATATAATGAAATAAGAGGAAAAAAAGCCCTAATTCCCTGAAACAAAGTTAAGGGGGAGGAAAACATAGCTGAGCTAACATTATAAAGTCCAGAATACATCCCGCCCCAGATCAATATCCAAAGAAATAGATATAGACTCATCAGGGACTCACCTTTCTTCTCGGTCTGCTTAATTCATTTTTAAGCCTAACACATTCCTGATAGAACTCGGCCATTTTCAGGCCCAGCTTTTCCCAGGTATAGACCTCATTTACTCTTTTCCTAGCTGCCTCTCCCATCTCCAGACAGAGCTGAGGATCCCTATACAATCTCTCCAGAGCAGCCACTATTTGCTGAATAATGATCTTTGGAGATGCAGGAGGTATCTTTATTCCCCATTCTTCCTTAACGTGTACTCCCGGCCCGCCAGCGTCGAGACAGACAACGGGTTTTCCACAGGCCATGGCTTCAATCACCACAGCTCCTCCTCCGTCGCGAAAACTGGGAAATAAAAAAACATCAATTTTTTTCATCTCTGCCAGCAACTTTTCCCGAGGAAGCCAGGGAAAAAACACCACTCTGTCTCTAACTCCCAGTTCTTCAGCCAGCCGAATCAATCCCTTTTCTTCGGGACCCGTGCCCACGATTAACAATCTGGCCTCGGGATGAAATTGAATAAAATGAGAGAAGGCCCGGAGTCCTAAGGAAAATCCCTTTAATCGGTGTAATCGCCCGGCCATCATCACCAAAAAATCCTTTTGTCGGCATCGCCCCAATCGCCCTCTTCTGATGTCCCGTCGATCAATTCCATTGACGGGAAATAAGCGTACCTTTGACTGAAATTTTCGGGGGATCTTTTCCTTAGTCTCTTGATTACAAACCAGGATAAGACAAGCCTTTCTCAAACACCGATGCCAGATAAATTGTTGTCGACTGAGCCACTGGGCTCCCCGCCGAAACTTCTCCGCCAATCTTCCCCAGAAACTAAATTCCCGCAACAAAGGTTTGGGCGTTTGTTGACCACCTCCTACTGGGCCCCAGATAAATCTAACTGGAAGAAACGCTCCAATGAAACTGGGAATCCAGTAGTTTCCAAAAGTTAAATGATGAGCCAGGTCAAATTGATACTTCCGATGAAGCTCCCGGGCTTTCAACCAGGCTAAAAATTGCCAGAGATAATAATAAATCCGCTGGGCAAATTCAACTTTATAAAATATTTTCCTTAAATTAAAAGGAAGTTGAATAAAAATTATATTAATATGGTTAATATTTCTGCTTGCCCTCTGTTCCAGAGCTTCCAGAACAGATTCCTGATTATAAGATTCTGTCAGCACCCAAANCCGATGATGCCGGCTTATCTGTTCTACCATTTTCCAGCCGAACAAATCCTCGCCCGGGTGTAATTTCCGTGAGGAAGAAGGATTAAAAGCATAAGCTGAGATGAGAACGCGCATCATTTACCGTTTCACTAAAAAAAGTTTTGCTGATTTTAACATACCCCAAATGTTCCCAGTAGCCCGGGCAATAAATTCTCTCTGAGCGGTTTTCAGAGCAAGAAACAGGCTCATCTGGCACCGCAGAATAAGAGCTAAATAACAACTGAGTAAAGATAATTCTTTATGTTTTCTGACGAAATAAAGGCGGTTGATAACTTCCCGGACCCCGAAAACAAAAGGGCTGCCTCGACCTGACTGGCCAGGGAGATGGTAATATCTTGCCTGGGCAATTATTAATAATTTATATTTTTTCCCTATTGAATAACTAAAATCCAAATCCTCTAAATAGCCATAGCCCGAAAAGTATTCATCAAAACGATGACGAGCGATCACCTCCCTTCGCCAGATAGCAGC